>ENA-ORMS01002596-ORMS01002596.1-human-gut-metagenome-genome-assembly--contig:-NODE-2596-length-12776-cov-3.081047_pt1 | contig 12776 bp, 10 predicted proteins | sample MGYA00242104_ERZ508997 | MGnify/ENA primary metagenome ERZ508997 (study PRJEB26280, sample SAMEA2338704) | human gut metagenome | biome: human gut; feature: human-associated habitat; material: faeces... | reverse complement strand
GATTCAATAGTTGGAGAGGGTGTTTCTACATTCCTAGAAGAAAATCCTAATGTAGGAAAAATAATAATAGAAAAAGCTTTAATGGCATCAAGAGCAAGAGATGCAGCTAGAAAGGCCAGGGAATTAACTAGAAAATCAGTCTTAGAAAGATCAGCACTTCCAGGTAAACTAGCAGATTGTTCATCTAAGGATCCGCTAGAATGTGAAATTTATATAGTTGAGGGAGATTCAGCGGGGGGATCAGCTAAGCAAGGAAGAAATAGAAGATTCCAAGCAATATTACCATTAAGAGGTAAAATATTAAATGTTGAAAAGCAAAGATTAGATAGAATATTAACTGCTGATTCAATAAAGTCAATGGTTACTGCATTTGGTGCTGGAATTGGTGATGACTTTGATGAAAGCAAGTTAAGATATAATAGAATTATAATTATGACAGATGCCGATGTTGACGGAGCTCATATTAGAACGCTATTATTAACATTTTTCTTTAGATATATGAGGGGACTATTAGATGGGGGACACGTTTATATAGCTCAGCCTCCTCTTTACCAAGTAAAAAAGAATAAGAAAGAGTATTATGCATATTCAGATCAAGAACTAGAATCTTTATTAAATGAAATTGGTGGTAAAGATAATGCTACAAATATTCAAAGATATAAAGGTTTAGGTGAAATGAATCCTGAACAATTGTGGGAAACAACTATGAACCCAGATACTCGTAGTTTAATAAGAGTTAATATTGATGATGCATCTTTAGCTGAAAAAAGAGTTAGTGTATTAATGGGTGATAAAGTTGAACCAAGAAAAGAATGGATAAATGAAAATGTTGAGTTCACAATGGAAGATGACTATAGAAATAAGTAGGTGAGACATGAAAAATGATATATTAAAAAGAATACAAGATTATGCTCTTGAAGAGATAATGGGTGATAGATTCAGTAAATATGCCAAAGAGATTATTTTAGATAGAGCTATTCCTGATGTAAGAGATGGTTTAAAGCCTGTTCAAAGAAGAATATTATATGCTATGTATAAAGCAGGTAATACATGGGATAAAGGTTATATTAAATGTGCTGCTACTGTGGGAGATGTATTAGGTAAATTCCATCCACATGGCGACTCTAGTGTTTATGATGCAATGGTAAGAATGAGCCAATGGTGGAAACAAAACTCTATATTAGTTGATATTCATGGTAATAATGGTTCTATGGATGGTGATCAAGCTGCTGCTTATCGTTATACTGAAGCAAAATTAGCACATATAAGTAAAGAACTGCTAGGTGATTTAGAAAAAGATACTGTTAAGTGGGCACCTAACTTTGATGATAGATTTTTAGAACCAACTGTACTTCCAGCAAAGTTTCCAAACTTACTTGTAAATGGTGCCAATGGTATAAGTGCAGGTTATGCTACTAATATTCCACCACATAATTTAGGTGAAATAATAGATGCTACTATTAAAAGAATAGATTCACCTAACTGTAGACTCGATACTATTTTAGAAATTGTTAAAGGTCCTGATTTTCCAACAGGTGCAATAGTAGAAGGCAAGCAAGGTATAATAGATGCTTTTACTACTGGTAGGGGTAAAGTAATAGTTAAAAGTAAAACTGAGTTTAAAAAAGAAAAAGGTCGTGAACAAATAATAATAACTGAGATTCCTTTTGATGTTAATAAAGCAACTCTAGTTCAAAAAATAGATTCATTAAGAATAGATAAAAAAATAGATGGAATTGCAGAAGTAAGAGATGAAACTGATAGAGAAGGTCTTAGAATAGCAATAGACTTAAAGAGTGGTGCAAACAAAGAATTTATATTAAATTATTTGCTTAAAAATACTGACTTACAAATATCATACAATTATAATATGGTAGCTATTGTTAATAGAACACCTAAAACGCTTGGTATAATTCCAATATTAGATGCTTATATTGATCATTTTACTGAAGTTATAACTAATAGAACTAAGTTTGATCTAGCAGCATATCAAAAAGAATTTAATATAGTTTCAGGACTTATTAAAGCAATATCAATATTAGATGAAGTTATTAAGACAATTAGATCAAGTAAGAATAAAAGTGATGCTAAAGTTAATTTAGTTGAGAAGTATGATTTTACGATAGAACAAGCAGAAGCAATCGTAATGTTACAATTATATAAACTTACTAATACTGATGTTGTTGTACTTGAAGAGAGAAGTGAAAAACTAAAAGAACTAATTAAAGAATGTGAAAAAATATTAAATGATGAAAATGAATTAAAGTCAGTTATGAAAAGTGAATTAAGAGAAATTAAAAAGCAATATGCTACTCCTAGAAAAACTGAAATTAAGAGTGAAATAACTGAAATTAAAATAGATGAACTTGATATGATAAGTAAAGATGATTTTATAGTATGTATCTCTAAAACTGGTTATGTTAAAAAGATATCATTAAAGTCATATAATAGTTCTAATACTCAAGAATTACCTGCTGTTAAAGAAAATGATTATATCGAAGGTTTCTATAAAATAAATAATATAGATACTATAATATTATTTACTAATTTAGGGAACTTCTTATATTTACCGGTAAGAGATATTCAAGAAGCTAAATATAAAGATTTAGGTACTCATATATCTAACTACATTAAAGTAAGTGATGATGAGAAAATAATTAGATCTATCGGTGTTGATAAGTTTGATGATACTTTAATTACAGCTGTTACAAAAAATGGTATGATTAAAAAGATGAGACTTAAAGAATTTGCTGTTTCAAGATATTCAAAACCAATAACAATGTTTAAGTTAAAAGATGATGATGAAGTAGTATCTGTAAGTAACAATAGTGGTAAAGATACAGTAATAGTAACAAACAGTGGATATGCTTTAAGATTTAATACAGATGAAATACCTGAGTTTGGTTTAAAAGCAGGTGGAGTTAAGGCTATTAAGTTAAGTGATGATGATGCTGTTTCTTCTGCATTTGTAATAAGTGAAAATAAGGAATATCTAGCAATATTTACTGATAAGAATACTGCTAAGAGAATAAAAGTAGAAGATATAGAAATGTCTAGTAGAGCTAAAAAAGGTTCTTTAATTATTAAGAGTCCTAAATCTAAAAAGTATTCTATATTTAAAGCATTTAATATCAGTAGTAAAAGTATCGTTGGAATAGTTGATGGATCTATTGGATACTTAAAGTCTAGTGATATAAATATTATGGATAAACAAAGTGTAGGTAGTGTTATTACAAAGAAAAATATAGATAATATATTTGTAGTAACTAAATTAAAAGAAATAAAATCTAGTGAATTAAAAGAAAAAGAAACTAAAAAAGAAACTTCTGATGAAGTTAAGCCTAAAGAAGAAAAACAACTTACTATGAGTGATTTCTTTGAAGAATTTAAGATATAGCTAGTCTATATCTTTTTATTTAAGGAGGATGTATGAAAGTGTCAATAATAATACCAGTATTAAATCCTACATCACGACTAGTTACTTTAACAAATGAGTTAATTAAAAATAAATTTAATGATATAGTTGTTGTAGATGATGGTAGTACTAATGATTATAAAAGTATATATAAGAAACTAAATAAAAATATTAGAGTTAAGTATCATTCAGTAAATCTTGGTAAAGGAGCTGCAATTAAAACTGGTATTAAAAATATAAAAACAGATGCATATATAACAGTAGATGCAGATTTTCAACATAGTGTTAATGATATTATTAAAATAAGAGAAGAACTTAAAAATAATGATGTTGTAATCGGACAAAGAAATTTTTCTTTAGATAATGTTCCTTTCAAAAGTAAATTTGGTAATAAGTTTTCTAGTATAATGTATACTTTAAAAACAAGAAAGAAATGCATTGATACACAAAGTGGTTTAAGAGGAATAAATATTAAATATAAAAAAGAAATGCTAAATATAAAAGGAAATAGATATGATTATGAAATGAATCAATTATTCTATTTTGCTAAAAATAATATAGATGTTAAATATATAGATATGGAAACAATTTATGAAAAGGGAAATCCAACTAGTCATTTTAATGCTCTTAAGGATTCATATTTAGTACACAAAGAGTTTTTTATCATACTTATATTAATCATAATTACATTGATTATAGTGATAATTTAAAAATATTTTGCATATTATTTTCATGTTTATACAAAACAAAAAAGATTATTTTCATCATTTGCATATTCAAAAACATCGCTTCATTTTTGTTTCTTAGTAGGTGAAGGTTATGAATAAAAAAATAGTTGTTATAGTAATATCTTTTTTGATAATATTTTTAGGAATTTATGTTTTTTATAAATACGTCATATATAAAGAAAAAGAAGAGTATGAAACTATAGATTATAATTATCAAAGTAAGTGTGTGAAAGAAGTATATAAATTGCATCCTGAATCTTTTGTTTTTGATTCTAATGGTATATATAAAATGACAGTTGAACAAATACATACAGTTAGTAATGATTATGGATTTGAAATAGAATATGATAAATATGGAAATATGTGTGTTGGATATTTTATTATTAAAAAAAGCAATGATAATATTAAGGTTGATTCATCACATATATGTGACATGATTAATTATTGATAATTTATAGTATTTAGAATTAAATATAATAAAAATAATAAGTAGAATATAGTTATATTTGATAATTTGGGGTAATAGCACTTTACAAATAAAAAAACTAGTGCTATAATTTTGACATAAATCTTTGATGTGGAGAAGTAATATATAGATGTTTTAAAGAGAGTTAGTGATTGGTGAAAACTAATAAACTATATATATGAATAACACCACTGAGTGGAATATTGAAATTAAGTAAGTATTCTCGGGAAACCGTTATAATAATAAAGTAAACAAAGGATGGTACCGTCTTTATGACTCCTTATACCATCCTTTTTTATTTAGGAAAGGAATGAATGATATGGATGTAAAAGATTTATTTAAAGAAATTAAAAAATATGAAGGCAAAGATGTAACGTTAGAAGGATGGGTTCGTAATAATAGAAATCAATCTAATTTTGGATTTATTGATTTTAATGATGGAACATATTTTAAAAGTTTACAGCTTGTTTATGACAAAGAATTAAAAAATTTTGACACTATTAGTAAGATAAGAGTAGGTTCTGCTATAAGAGTAAAGGGTACTATTGTTAATTCAGAAGGCAGTGGTCAAAGTCATGAAATGAAAGTTAAGAGCGTAGAAGTATTAGGAGACTCACCTGAGGATTATCCAATTCAACCTAAAAGACATACTAGAGAATTCTTAAGAGAAGTAGCATACTTAAGACCAAGAACTAATCTTTTTAATGCTGTGTTTAGAGTAAGAAGTGTTGCTGCTCAAGCAATTCACGAATATTTTCAAAGTAATAATTATGTTTATTTTCATAGTCCAATAATTACAGGCGCAGATTGTGAAGGGTCTGGCGAAATGTTTAAATTAACTACACTTGATATGAATAATCTTCCTTTAGGTGAAGATAAAAAAGTTGATTTTAAGAAGGATTTATTTGGTAAACAAACATATATAACAGGTTCTGGTCAACTTCATGCCGAGACTTTTGCTCTTGCTTATAAGAAAGTTTATACATTTGGTCCAACTATGAGAACAGAAAACTCTAATACTAAAACACATGCTAATGAATTTTGGATGATTGAACCTGAGGTTGCATTTTGTGATTTAGAAGGTATAATGAACATCGAAGAAGAAATGCTAAAATATGTAGTTAAATATGTACTTGATAAGTGTCCACTTGAGATAGATTTCTTTGACAAGTTTGTTGAAAAAGGATTAAAAGAAAAACTTAATAAAGTTATTAATTCTAAATTTGTAAGAATAACTCATAAAGAAGCAATAACATTATTAAAAGAGGCCAAAGTTGATTTTGAATTTAAACCTGAATATGGAGAAGATATTGCTAAAGAACATGAAAGATATATAACAGAATACTTTAATGGACCAGTATTTATTACAAATTGGCCTAAAGATATTAAAGCATTCTATATGAAATTAAACGATGATAATGAAACAGTAGCTGCAGTTGACTTAGAAGTTCCTGGTTCTGGAGAATTAATTGGAGGAAGTCAAAGAGAAGATGATTATGATAAGTTAATCAAGAGAATGGAAGAATTAAATATACCAAAAGATGATTTAGAATGGTATACTAACCTTAGAAGATTCGGAGGATGTTATCATTCAGGATTTGGTCTTGGCTTTGAAAGACTTATTATGTATTTAACAGGAATAGAAAATATAAGAGATGTTATTCCATATCCAAGAACACCTAATAACTGTGACTACTAAAAGGAGGAATAAAAATGAGTAATTTTACAAAAGAGATGATTGATGATTATGCTGATAAGTTACTTATAGGATTAACAGAAGAAGAAAGAACTAATATACAAGAAGAATTTGATGAAATAGAAAAAAATATGGACTTAATAAATCAAATTCCTAATATTAAAGATATTGAACCATTAAGTTATCCTTTTGAAATGATTATAGATGACTTAAGGAGTGATGATGAGGTAATGGAAGAAATACCGATTGATGAATTATTAAGAAACTGTGATCAATATGAAGGAAGAGAAGTAGAAGTTCCAAAGGTGGTGGGATAATGATAAGTGAAAGTATAGAAGTTTTACATGAAAAATTAAAGAATAATGAAGTTACTAGTGACTATCTTGTAAATGAATCTTTAAATAAATGTCATAGTATTCAAGAGAAAACAAATGCCTTTGTAACTATTATAGATGATGCTAAGGGTAGTAGTATTACAGAAGAACTTGTAAGTGGTATCCCATTTGGTATTAAAGATAACTTTTCAACTAAAGATATTTTATCTACAGGTAGTTCTAATACTTTAAAAGATTATGTTCCGTTCTTCGATGCAACCGCTGTTAAAAACCTTAAAGACAAAGGAGCAGTTCCTGTTAGCAAAACAGTAATGGATGAACTTGGTATGGGTGGCACTGGTACTACTGGACATACAGGTGTAGTTCATAATCCATGGAGTTTAAAAAGAATGACTTCAGGAAGTAGTGCAGGTAGTGCAGCTTCAGTTGCTTGTGGATGTTATCCATTTGCTTTGGGTAGTGATACAGGAGACTCAATTCGTAAACCAGCTGCTTATTGTGGAATAGTAGGATATAAACCTACATATGGTATGATATCAAGATATGGGCTTTTTCCATTTGCATGTTCACTTGATACAGTAGGAGTACTTTCAAGAAGTGTTAAAGACTCTGCTATCGCAGTAGATGCAATGAAGGGAATTGACTCTAAAGATATGACTTCATGGGATTCAAGTGATATCAAATTATATGATAGTATTACTGGGAATGTTAAAAATAAAAAATTATTTTATATAAAAGAAATAGTAGATTTATCAAATTATGATAATCCAAGTGATGAGTTAAAGTCCCATTTAGAAAACTTTAATAAAACAGTTAAATTATGTAAAAGTCTTGGTATGAGTGTAGAAGAAGTGTCAATTGACAAAAACTTACTTAATGCGATTCCTTCTGTTTATGTTGTTATATCATGTGCAGAAGCAACAAGTAATATGTCTAATTTAACAGGCATATCATTTGGGCCAAGAGGTGAAGGTAGTAGTCCTCGTGAAATAATGAAAGATCATAGAACTAAAGGATTTTCACCATTGATTAAGAGAAGATTTGTTATAGGTTCTTTTGTACTTCAAAAAGAAAATCAAGAAAAATATTTTATTAATGCTAAAAGAGTAAGAAGATTAATAGTTGATAAAATGAATGAACTATTTGATAAATATGATGCTTTAATATTACCTGTAGGTAGTGGACCTGCTAAATATATTGAGGGAAGTGAAAATAATTTATCTTCATCAAATAGTGTACTTGAAGATCATTTACAAATAGGTAACTTTGGAGGTTTCCCATCAATAACTATACCAAATGGTTTTGTTAATAAGTTACCAGTTGCAGTAAATATAACAGGTAAAGTAAAAGATGATATTAATGTATTAAATATAGCATATGCTCTTGAGAGCAATATGGAGTATAAAAATCAACTTGCAAAGGAGGTTGAATAATGTCTTATAAAGCAATTATAGGTTTAGAATTTCACTGTGAAATGAAATCTAATACAAAAGTATTTTCACCTTCTAAAAATAGTTTTTCTAAGGTTGCTAATCAAAATGTAGCACCTCTTGATATGGCTTTTCCTGGTACATTACCAATGCTTAATAAAACTTGCGTTAGAAAAGCTCTTATGATGTCATTGATACTTAATTGTAAGCAACCAGAATTTATGGAGTTTGATAGAAAAAACTATTATTATCCAGATTTACCAAAGGGGTATCAATTAACACAATTCTTTAATCCAGTAGGTGTAGATGGAAAAATAGAAATAGATGTAAATGGTACTAAAAAAGAAGTATTAATTCATGATATACATTTAGAAGAAGATGCGGCATCACTAGATCACTTTTATAACACATCAACTATTGATTACAATAGAGCAGGTGTTCCATTACTTGAACTTGTAACAGAACCATGTCTTTATTCTGCTGATGAAGCACTTTCATTTTTAGAGCATATAAAAAGTATTTATCAATATACTGACATCTCTGAATGTGATACTAAAAAAGGCCAAATAAGAGCTGATGTAAATGTATCAATTATGGATGAGAATGATAGTGAATTTGGTACTAAAGTAGAAGTTAAAAATGTAAATAGTTTTGATGCAATTAGAAAAACTATTGAATATGAAATTAAAAGACAAAGCGAACTTAAAAGTTCTGGTAGATATGATGAAGTAGTACAAGAAACAAGAAGATGGGATGAAGAGACTGAAACTACTATTCATATGAGAAGTAAAGCAGATGCAATTGATTATAAATACTTTACAGAACCTAATATTCCAAAATATAGAATTACAAAAGAGTTATTAGATGATATTAAAAAGTCTATACCAACACTTGCTTATGAAAGAAAAGAAATTTATATGAATAAATATAAATTATCCGAATATGATTCTAAAGTACTTGTTAAAAATAAAGAAGTTTCTGATTATTTTGAAGAATGTGTAAGATTAGGATGCGATCCTAAATCTGCTTGTAATTGGATAACTACAAGAATACTTGCAGAACTTAATAAGAGTGAAATGGTTAAATTAAAAGATATATTTGTAAAACCAAATATGATAGTTGAACTAGTAAAACTTGTAGAGAATAAGAAAATTACTTCTGATCAAGCAAAGAAAGTGTTTACTAAGATGCTAGAAGAAAACTTAACTCCAGAAGAAATAGTTAAAAAATATGATATGGGTGTTATAGAAGACAGCAGTTTAATTGAAGCGTTAGTTAATGAAGTAATTAGTGAAAATGAAAAAGCAATTACAGACTATCATAATGGAAGAACTAATATGTTAGATTATTTAGTTGGTCAAGTTATGAAAAAATCAAAAGGAAAAGCAAATCCAATTGATGCAAAACAAATAATGTTAGAAAAAATAGGATAATGCTTAGAAAGTGGGGGGGAATAATGATTAATAATGAATTAACAACTAAAAGAAAATATGAATTAGAACAAACTATAGAAAGCAATAACGATGAGTTTATTGAAATAGACAAATCTTTATCATTATCAGAATTAATTTATTTAGTTGAAGCATTCAAAATGCCTTATCAAGAAATATTGGATTTTGTTAATGATTATGATTCTAAAAGATATAATGCAGTAATTTTTGCTGATTATCTTGCTGAAAAGTACGGTGTTTCAAGAGAGAACATAATTAAAAGAGTGCAAGATGTAAGAAAGATATCTAATTATACTAAGAATATTAATTCTACTAAGAAAATTTCTCTTAAGAAGGAAAATAAGGCAGACTTTTAAAAAAAGTCTGTTTTTTTTGTTTAATTATGTTTTGTTTACTTTACACTTATATCATTATAAATGTAATAAAATATATAAAATAGTGATATAATGAAATTGGAGAATATATTATGAAGAAAAGTGTAAGAACAATATTATTTTTAATTATTTTTGCTTCTATAGGAACGTTTATTGCATATAAGTTTGATTTGCTTGAAAAGATTATTAATAAAGATAGTGTAAACGGTAAGATGCCTATAACTATCTATGTTGATAAACCTAAAGTTAAGATTATTGATGTTAATAGTAATTCTAGACCAATTGCTGTATCAATTAATAATAATCATGCAGCTTGGCCACAAGCAGGACTTCAAGATGCCTACTTGTCTTATGAACTTATCGCAGAGGGTGGTATAACTAGAATACTTGCTTTCTTTAAAGATACAAATACTGAGAGAATTGGCTCTGTTAGAAGTGCAAGACATTATTTTCTAGATTATGTTCTTGAAAATGATGCGATTTTTGTTCACTATGGTCATTCACCTCAAGCACTTTCAGATATAAAATCATTAGGTATTAACAATATTAATGGTATGTATGATGCCTCAGCATTCTATAGAGATAAAACTCTTAAGAGAGCAAGTGAACATACTGCGTTTACTACAATGGAAAAAATTAAAAAGACAATTAAATCAAAAGGATATAGAACAGAAACTGATAAAGGAACATTATTAAAATATAGTGCTGTTAATAAAGACTATAGTAAAGATGAAACATCTAAAGTTGCTAATAATGTAAGCATTACATATTCTGATTATCAAACTACATCTTATGTTTATGACAAAGAAAATAAAGTATATAAAATGTATATGTCTAAAGAGGAACATAGTGACTTAGTAACTAAGAAACAATATACAGTTAAAAACATAATAACATATCAAGTAGAAAATTCATCTATTGACAAAAAAGGAAGACAAAATTTATATAATACTGGTAAAGGAGAAGGATATTTCATATCTAATGGTATTGCTACTAAAATAAAATGGTCTAAAGTAAGCAGGAGCGCTAAGACTAAATATACGTTGATGGATGGAACTGAACTTGTCGTTAATGATGGTAATACATGGATACATATTCAACCTAAAAATAAAACATTAAGTATAGAATAAAATTTATAATATAAAATATAATTTAATAAAAGCATTGAATTATATTTTTTTTAATGTTAAAATAATTATGTAATAATAAGGGAGGTCTTTTTATGGACAAAGTATTAAATTTTTTATCAGCAAATTATATTTATTTTTTAATAGGATCAGTAGTATTACTATTATTTTTAATAGGGTATATTGTTGTTGAAAAGAAAAATAAAAAGAAAGAGGAAAAAGTAAATACACCTGCAGAAAATACAACTCCGGTGGAACCAATGCAAACTACACAAGCAGACAATACTACGGTGGTTGAGCCTACAGTTGAAGCACCAAGTTTAGACGCGTTTAATTCTAATGTAACAGAAACTCCAACAGCAGAAACTCCTAGTGTAGAACAAACTATAGTACAAGCACAACCTGTTTCAGAGCCTACAAGCATATTTGATGCACCAGATACAAATGCACAAATGGAACAAGTACAAGCATCAGAACCTGTAATGGAAACTCCAGTTGTAGAAACTCCTACACTTGAAACAGCTACACCTCAAGATGTGGTTATGGAAACTGCACCAGTTGAGCCTGTAGTAGAGGCACCAGCAATGGATGTACCTACTGTTGAAACTCCAGTAGCTGAAACACCAGTAATGGAAACTCCAGTACAAGAAAGTGTTCAATCAGCTCCTCAAGTTGATGTGCCTGCTCAAAACAATACAACACAACCTATGTAATATTGGATACTTATGTATCTTTTTTACTTTGAATACTTGCAATAAAAAAAATATTGTGTTAATATTAGTACATTGAAAGACGAGTAAATTATATTTACTTTAAAGAGAACTAGTGGTTGGTGTAAACTAGTAAGTTAAATATATTTGAAGCTACTTTCACTTATGAGTTAATAACTCACGTGTAAATACGTTACATTAATTAAGTTAAATAAAGGATGGTACCGTCTTTATGACTCCTTGTACTATTCTTTTTATTTTGGAGGGAATTATGTATAAAGAAATTAAAGAAAGTACTAGTGCTTTGGAAAGTAAGTTAGTGAGTAAGTGGAAAAGTGAAAACTTACTAGAGAAGACTATTAAAAACAGGGAAGGAAAAAAAGACTTTGTATTCTATGATGGACCAATATATGCTAATGCTAAACCAGGCTTGCATCACGTATTTGCAAAAACTATAAAAGATGCTTTTTGTAAATATCAAACAATGCAAGGTAAAAGAGTATTAAGAAAGATTGGACTTGATACTCACGGCTTACCAATTGAAGTTAATGTTGAAAAGAAGTTAGGCTTTAAAACAAAAGCTGATATTGAAGCATTTGGAATAGAAAACTTCTGTAAAGAGTGTAATAGTGAAACAGCTACAAACATAGATGAAGTTAATAAGATGACTGATATGATGGGTCAGTTAATTGATAGTGATAATCCATATATAACTTGTACAAATGAGTATATAGAAAGTGAATGGTGGCTAATTAAGAATATCTTTGATAAGGGTTTAATTTATCATGGAAATAAAGTACTTCCATATTGTTATAGATGTGGAACAGAACTATCTAAAAACGAAGTAAGTTTAGGTTATCAAGAAGATACAGTCAATACTGTAATCGTGCCATTTAAGTTAGTAAATAAAGATGAGTATATGCTTGTTTGGACTACAACTCCATGGACTCTTATTGATAACGTTGCGGCTTGTGTTAATCCAGATTTAACCTACTTAAAAGTAGAAAGTATGGGTTATAAATTCATTTTATGTGAAAGTTTAGC
>ENA-ORMS01002595-ORMS01002595.1-human-gut-metagenome-genome-assembly--contig:-NODE-2595-length-12776-cov-12.007232_pt1 | contig 12776 bp, 9 predicted proteins | sample MGYA00242104_ERZ508997 | MGnify/ENA primary metagenome ERZ508997 (study PRJEB26280, sample SAMEA2338704) | human gut metagenome | biome: human gut; feature: human-associated habitat; material: faeces... | reverse complement strand
TCTGAATACGTTCTCATTTTGATTAGTAAAGTGTCAACTTATTCAGTACAAGACATCTCGCGCTAAGCGACTATAAACAGATAATTTACAACATGCTGCTGCCGCGGGTTAAAAACCCGCCCCCCAATTAGCCCCCCAATTAGGCAGACAAATTACAGTTTATCCGTCTTTCGTTTTGTCCTTCCCTCTCCTTTCATTACCTTTACACACCATTATATATTAATAAGCATACTATCTATGGCATTAGAAAAGACACTTGTGTTGCTCAAGCCCTGCACGATGCAGCGCGGCTTAGCAGGCGAAATTATTAGCATTTTCGAAAAGAAAGGACTACAGATATGCGGTATGAAACTGATGCAACTCACTGACGAGATGCTGACAGAACATTATGCCCATTTGAGCGGAAAACCCTTCTTCCAACAGATTAAAGACTCCATGATGGTAGCCCCCGTAGTGGCCCTCTGCCTCAAAGGCGTAGATGCAGTAGCAGCAGTGCGCGCGCTGGCAGGGCCTACGAACGGACGCAATGCAGCGCCTGGCACGATACGCGGCACGTACTGTATGAGTTTTCAAGAGAACATTGTACATGCTTCCGACTCTAAGGAGGCGGCTGAAGTAGAACTGAAGCGCTTCTTCCGCGACGACGAGATAATTGAATGGAAGCAGGCCACGTTCCCTTATCTCTACGCTGCTGACGAGTTTTAGTAGCAATCCTCTTTTGGGGCAGAACTTCAATAGGTCTGCCCCTACTTATAAGACACAACTAAACTACCGATGAACACGTTTCCCCACAGATTATTCACGCTTTTGCTCCTCCTCTTTTGTTTTACCTTAGGGGCAAAAGCGCGTACTTTTATACTCCCTACTGACACGGTGAAGACGGATAGCCTAAAGACGAAGCCGACCAAAGAGCGCCAGCGCGACTTGGGCGAAGCCATGGTTACGGCCACGCGCTTGGTGTTTGTAACCAAGAAGGATACCGTCATCTACGATATGGACGCGCTGGGAGCAACGAAAGGCGACATGCTGCAAGACATGATAAGCCGTATGCCTGGACTTGAGATAAAGAATGGTGCCCTCTACTATCGCGGTAAGGCAGTAACCCGTGTGCAAGTGAACGGCACCGACTTTGAGCGCGGTGATACAAAGAAGGCATTGCAAAATCTTCCAGCTTACATCATTAAAAACGTAAAAGCTTACGAGGACCTCACCGACCAAGCCAAGGTGACGGGCATTGATAATGGCGATCGTGAACAGGTGGTGAACGTTATCTTAAAGAAGAAGTACTTGGGCGCGTGGACTGGCAATGTCGACCTCGGTTATGGCACCGACCACCGTTGGCGCTATCGTGGCTTTGCCAACACCTTTACCGAACACTCTCGCGTGAGCGCATACGGAGGTTTTACCAATACGGGACAATACCAAAGTGCCACCGATGAGGGTATGTGGAACGAAAATGGCGGCGCCGGAAGTAGTTCGGGTGACACGCGTTATATGCAGCCCGGCCTTTCGTTTATGTGGAACAATGGTAAGCAGCGAGGCGACAAGGGCTACTTCATGGTAGACGGCAGCGGTGGTTGGGACTATCGTGGCCACCACGATGAGAACCGTCAGTTGACCGAAAACTTCCTCGACGACGGTACGAGAACGACTCGTATGGAACACATGACGACCAAAAACGATGAGCGCATCTGGCGCATTAATCTCTCGCTCACGTGGCAAGCTACGAAGTGGACCTACTTAGAGTATCGCCCTCATTATTCCTACAACTCCTACAAATACCGTTCGCACGAACAAGAAGCGCAATGGAACGGAGGATTTGCCGACAATTCCCTTTCGCCCCTCGATTCACTGCTTCATCACCCCACAACGGGTTGGCCCCTTAACAGCGCACAAGCGCAGGCCAACACTTTGATGCTCGACGAGAGCCTATCTGATAAAGGTACGCACTACACGCAGCACTACCTCTACTTTACACAACGCTTGAGCGAAAACAATTGGCGCTTGAGCTTGATGAGCAACATCGGTTATCGTTATGGCGATGAAAAGACGAACGACCTGAAGCAGTACACGCAGTATCAAACGTCGCAGACCTCACAGGTCGATCCGCTTTACAATCGCTATTCACGCACGGCCTCTCACGACTTTGACTTTTCAAACTACGTATTCTTAGACGCTCCCATACCTGGTCTGCAGTCCTTCCGCTTTACGTATGGCACACAAATCAACCGTTCGCACAGCATAGCCGATGCTTATCGTTTAGAACGTTTGGGCGGCAGTTTTGCCAATTTCAACGACTACTTGCCTCTGATAGGCACACTTCCCACTGAAGCAGGTTGGCAAGCCACAGCGCGTGACCCTGAGCTGACGCTCGACCAACTGACGCTCTCGCGCCAACATTCGTTTCAGAACAACTTGATATTTAAGAAGAAAGGCCTCACGCTCGACTTGAGCAATACCTATACCTTGGTGTACGACCGCCTTGAATACGTCAAGGGTGACTACGACCCACTCTACCCATCGCGCCACAGTGGCCTTTATCGCTTAGGACTAAACACACGTTACGAGACGGACTCTATTGGCACTTTCACGTTCTCCTATAGTTATTACACCAGCAATCCTTCGTTGTTGCAAACCATCACGTTGCCCGACATGAGCAATCCGCTCTACCTCTCGTTGGGTAATCCCGACCTCAAGAAGCGTCACGTACATGTTGCATCAATGGGCTATCAAGTGAATATGAAGCACGGTCGCATGTTTTCAATGGGCCACACCTTTACGTTTCAGGACAACGAAGTGACCACCCGCTCGCGCTTCGATAAACTGACGGGTGTAACGACCACCGAACGTGTCAACCTCCCCAAGGGGTCGTGGAACTACTCGCCCAATTTGAACTTCTCAACTCCGTTGGATAAGAAGCAGTTAGTCAACTTCTCCAGCTCCGTTTATTACTCGCTCACCAAAGGACGTGCCTACACCATCGGTACGACAGCTGAGGCTGAACTCTACGACAAGACGAATCATCAACTCTACGTGATGGGAGGCATCAATGCCCGTCTGGGAAAGTGGGTGTTAGGCTTAGATAATATGTGTATGTATCGCACCATAGCGCGCAGCACCGAGGTATATGACAATGTGAGCAGTTTCATGAACGTGCTTGACTTTAACGTACAGTACACCTTGCCGTGGAACATGGTCGTCAAGTCGAACCTTCAGAGCAATCGCTTCCACAACAGTGGAGGCTATGTCATTCACCCTTGGCGCACGATATGGAATGCTTCTATTGAGCAGTCCTTCTTACGCGATAAGTCGTTGGCCGTCACGTTCGAAGCTTCCGACTTGCTCAACCAGCGTGACCAAACGTGGACGTCTGTTGACGTCAACTCTCGCTATTCAGGTTGGAGCAAATGCGTTCATCGCTACTTCATGCTACACGTAATTTATCGATTTAGTACGAAGAAGGGGTAGTAAACGTGCAAGACAAGGTTTCGGAAGGGGATCACTCAGGACTATTTTGTGTTCAATAAGGATAATCAGTAGCCCATATTATGAAAGATTTTGCAGCAATATCAAGTCTTGGCCGACGCATAAGCCTGCGCTGCCATTGCAATGAAAATACTATAATGAATTTTCAAAATATAGTTTTTATATATCATAATGCATAAGAGAATATTAAATATATTTTAACAAAACATATATATGATAGTATACGACAAATTACTTTATAGCTCTAAAGAACTGTTCGACTCTTATTTACATGGGAAAAAGTATTCCATTCCACCTTATCAAAGAGGATACAAATGGGATACAAAAGATATTGAACGGTTGCTAAAAGACATTAATGAGTTCTCTCCCCATGAGGACCTTAATCTATTTTACTGCCTTCAGAATATCACCCTCGTCGAATTTAAGGACTCTTTCAACGTGGTGGATGGACAGCAAAGGCTGACGACCCTTACAGTCATTCTTTCATATCTTGACGAATACGAGTTAATCAACGAGAAACTGCAATACAATGTAAGGCCTGAGACTGAAGAGTTTCTCAAGGAGTATATTTTCAAACCTAGCGAACTGAGAAACATACAGGATTGGGACCAACTTCTGGAGATTGCAAGAAACGAAGGAAAGGATTACGACTATCAGGATATATTCTATCTGTTCAATGCCTACAAAACAGTCTAGACTTGGTTTGAGGCCAATTCTGATACTGTCTCTGTAATGAAGGACAAGATTCTCAACAATGTCAAGTTAATTGTGAACCTTCCTAAGAATATAGAAGAGCAGGAACTATTTGAAAATTTGAATGGGAAAAAAGTCCCTTTGGATGGTGCTGACCTTATCCGTGCCTTGATTATTACTAGATTTGCAAAAAAAGAGGTCGGAAATCTTGATGATAGCATAAAACAGAACGTGTTGATCAATGAGCGAAGGGTAAAGATAGGACTTTTACTCGATAGCATTAATCTTTGGTGGGCTGATGATAACAAGAAAAACTACTTTCATCAATTCACAAAAGAATCCAAAGTATCAGACGAAAACTCTGTATCCTTCAATGACGCGACATACCCTATCAACAATCTCTATAAACTGTACGTCCTGGCATACGGAGATGGTGTGTTAGACATGGAATTCTTTGAGAAGAAAGTAATAGATGATTATTTTTTGGAAGAGCTTCAATTACTACAAAGAACAATGGAGAACTGGTATAACGACAAAGTACTATACCATCTCATACTCTTCACAAGCATCTATGCCAGAGAAAAATCAGAAGATTCCCCTACTCTGAACTTCAAAGAACTACTGAAGCAATGGAAAGAACTTTACAGAAAAGATTTCATTCGTTTCTTAAAGAAAAGAATTGCCAGTACTGAAGTTTTTGATGATTTAATCAAACAATCAGAAAGAAGCAAAGAGGAAAATGAAAAAACCGCTTTCTCTGAAAACTGGTATGATAAAAAACTGGTAATGGTATCAACATTGCTCGACATCATCAGCATCCTCTCTTCAAGAAATAGTGCGTACCTTACTGCCAGACATTTCAAGGCGTACAAAGAAGACCTTGAGCATATATTTCCGCAGACACCTGTTGGAGACAGAATCAAAGACAAGGTAAAGCAAACACAGATCCTAAAAGAATATCTTGAGATCATAAACCAAACGATCAGTGAGGAAAAAATTTATATCGATGACTGCGATATAGATTGGGATAACCAAAACTGGAAAGAAGGTATTAAGTCTCGTATAAATGATAAAATTGAAAAAGTCATACCTGTCAATTCTCTTGGAAACATGTGTGTGCTTCATGAATCTGTAAACCGAGGCTACGGAAATGACTTCTTCTTGGAGAAACGAATAGACATCATGCGTAAGTCTCAAGATGGTTACTTTATCAGGCCCCATGTATATGATGCTTTCAACAAGATCTTTCTTGAACGTCATGACGAATCTATCGATATGAAAATGATGAACCGATGGGATAAATCCGATATCCTTGCAAGACGAGAATATATAATCAAACGAATAAGTAACTTCTTAAATACATCAAATGAGCAAGTATAACGCATATCTTAAAGATGAAAACCTTCTAACTCTGTTTTCTCTAAACAATATGATTGTTCCCGAGATACAGAGAGAATATGTATGGGGTAATAATAGTGATGTATTGGAAAAATTTCTTCAGGAGTTGGAGAAAAAGGCCTCTCCTTGTCAGGAATGCCACCATGTTCACACAAACAAGAACATAAATGTAGGATTTCTTTATTCCTACAAACCTTCATATGTTAAATACGAAAGTGAGAGAATCCTTGATGAGTTTCTTATTGATGGTCAACAGAGAATCACTACTCTTTTTTTGCTCCTTCTCTATAGATCTACTATTGAAAAAAGAATTGATGACTTCTTGACAATATGCAGAGCTGATGAGGATGGTTTGCATATGGGCTTCAACTATAAAGTTAGAAGTCTAACCCAACAGTTTCTTGTTCAATTGATTAGACATGCTAAAGACGGAGGATGTAGTGCTTTTGACTTCATCATGGATTTAGATAATTCGCCTCACTGGTTCCTTGATGATTACAAGAATGACCCGACCGTGATGTCCATGATTTCTGCACTCAAATCAATCAAGAAGATTTTTGGCAATACATCAAATTTCTACTTTGATTATCTTCTCACAAATATTCATTTCTGGCATTTCAAAACGGAAGCCACATCCCAAGGCGAGGAATTGTACATAACTATGAATTCTCGTGGTGAACAGTTATCTGACAATGAAATGCAGAAATCAAGAGTCTTGCCAAGCACAGCGTTATGCAAATACGGATGTAAGTGGGAGTCATGGCAGACTTTCTTCTGGAGAAACAGGACAATGGGTAATGCCCAAAATGCAAATGCAGACAAGGGATTCAACAATTTTCGATGCAACATGTGGATGTTGCTGATAGTTAAGCTTTTATCTTTTAAACGGTACAACTACCCTTTTTACAAGTGCAGAGAAAGTGGGCGACAAATGCAATGTGCTTATTCTCAGCCTGTTAGCGATGAAGTTGTACCGTTCCTTTTAGCCTTTTTTGTAAGATTCTGGAAACAAATGCAATGCATTGTTTCTCAGCCTCTTCCGTTTCTTGTGTTACAGAACGCTTATCTTTGGGAGCAAAGATACGGCTTAATCTTGGAATATAGGTGAAATAAAATGCTAAATAATTATAAAATTGCGATGAAGATTGCCTATTATTAAATATTTATCATTATCTTTGCGCTGAACGCAATAAAAAAGATAAACGATGAAAGATATAAATCGAATAAAAGTCGTGTTGGTAGAGAAGAAACGAACCAGTAAATGGTTGTCGGAACAGTTGGGAAAAGATCCTGCAACTATCTCCAAATGGTGTACTAATACCTCACAACCAGATTTAGTAACATTGACAAAGGTAGCAGCTCTACTGGATGTTGATGTTCGTCAGCTTATCAATAAAACAAAAGGTAATAACGCTGATGATTGAAAATCATTAGCATAAAATGACTAAAAATGAATTCAAAAGCAAAACCATTCATCAAATGGGTTGGTGGTAAAGGACAACTCATTGAACAACTGGAGCAAAAGCTTCCGGCTGACTTTGATAATTGGGAAAATGCGACATACATAGAACCATTCGTTGGCGGTGGTGCTATGTTGTTTTACATGCTGCAACAGCATCCTAATATCAAACGTGCAGTAATCAACGACATCAATTCGGACTTGATTACTTGTTACCGAACTGTACGTGACAATGTAGAGCGACTGATTCCTTCGTTGCGTGACATACAAGCTGAATATTACGCTTTACCAGACATGGAAGCCAAACGTGAGATGTTTATGACTGTACGCCAACGTTACAATGAAAAGAATCTTGATCCGATAGAGAATACAACAAAATTCTTCTTTTTGAATCGTACTTGCTTCAATGGCTTGTATCGTGTAAACAAGAAAGGACTATTCAATGTGCCTTGTGGAAAGTATTTGCAGCCACAAATATGTGACGAAGATACGCTTAGAGTAGATAGCGAGTTGTTGAAACGTGTGGAAATATTGGAAGGAGATTTTGAGAAGACACTGCTTTATGCACAAGATAATACATTGTTCTATTTCGACCCTCCATATCGTCCTCTGAGTGATACGTCAAGCTTTAACGACTATACGAAAGAAGCATTTAATGATGATTCCCAAGTCAGATTAAAGGAGTTTTGCGACCAAGTGGTTGCTGGGGGACATAGTTTTATGCTTAGTAATTCTGATTGCAAAGGAAAAAATGAAGCAGACAATTTTTTTGATGTTTTGTATGCAGACTACCATATAGACAGAGTTATGGCTTCTCGCAACGTAAATGCAAACGGAGCAAAAAGAGGAAAAATTTCAGAACTGTTGGTTCATAGTTATCGCAACACAAAGGACCATCAGCCAAACAAGATAAACGATTACAAACCACAGCATGTGGCTATAAAACAAAAAATTTATGCTTAAAGATTATGATAAATTTATGTCTCAACTCAAAGAGACAAACCAAACATTGGACTTCTTCTGTGACTTTGATAAAATCTCAGAGAACGTTGAAGATATAAAGTTGAGCTTATGTATGCTCAACAGCCTCATTGGTGCATCTGATTTACGTAAAAGCGTAGAAACAATATGGAACAGAGATAAGAATGCCTTTTCTGTTATGGATATTCTTATTGCAGTTCGTACTCGTGATAAAAAGAAGATACTTGATTCAGTAGGTAACTGCGTTCCACTTGAAAGCATGTTCATTTCTGTTGACTCCGTTATGACTTTCCTAACAGATACAGGACTTGGTGCAGTTCTTCAAAATCAACAGGTAAAGAATCTTGTGGATTATGTATTTGGCATTGAAACAGGATTGGACACAAACGCAAGAAAGAACAGAAGCGGCCACGTTATGGAAAATACGGTTGCTAACATTTTTACCAACGCAAGCATACCATTCAGACAAGAAGTATATTCGAGAGAATGGCCTGCTATTACAGAAGTGTTGGGAGATGACGAAAAGCGTTTTGACTTCGTTGTAGAGACTCCATCAAAGGTCTATCTGATAGAAGTCAACTTCTATAGTGGCGGTGGCTCAAAACTTAATGAGGTGGCACGCTCTTATTCTGATATTGCACCGAAGATTAACTCCGTGAAAGGTTTCGAGTTTGTTTGGATAACTGATGGTATCGGCTGGAAGTCTGCAAAGAACAAGTTGCAAGAGGCGTATGGAATAATACCAAGTGTATATAATCTCACTTCAATATATAACTTTATAAAATCAATATAAAATGGAACTATCCCCAAAAGATATTGCATGGAATAAAATCTTCGAGCAGTATGACATTCTAAGTCATGATTTCGAAGCAAGTCCTTTTATTCTGAGTTCAGAAGAAATAAAAAAGGCATGTAAAGAATTTGATACGACTTCACAAAAGGAACCTCGTATACTTTGCAAACAAGATACAAGGGAAGATAGACCTTACATTTTTGTAAAGAACGGTTTGTTTATCTTACCCCAAAAGAATAAGTTTTACTATATTTTAAAAGGTGATGGGTATGTAGACATTCCTGACATAACTTCCGATATTCAAAACTACGAAAGAAAGTTAGACTTTGACTTAGAAAGTTCACAAATTGGTGATTCTGAAATGCAATATTTGGATTTTGCTTATGCTAACTCACTGATTAGAACATTTATGAACGACCCTTCACTGGTTTTAACTATTCGCGGTAGAAAATATACTCCAAGTTTCAAGTTTAATGTGGGTAACTATTGTTTGGAAGTTGAAAGCGTACAAACAGAAGTTGATGCTGGATATGAAGGGAAAGCATCAATTGTTCTAATTGAAGCAAAAAACTATTCAGCATCTAATACGATAATTCGCCAACTGTATTATCCATATAGACAATGGAAGATAAATACTACAAAGGAAGTATTGCCTCTATTTTTTGAAAAAAGAGTTATTGATGGTGAAAACATATTTTATATATGGCAATATGCTTTTACTGATAGCAATAATTATAATAGTATCAAATTGGTGAAGTCTGGACGTTTTAGAATAATATAAGAATGCCATTAAAAGCGTATTATAAATCACAGAGAAATGATTTTCTCATAGCGCATGGAGATTGTTTCAAACTCCTTAAAGAATTTGAATTCAAGTTCGACATGATATTTGCCGACCCTCCCTATTTCCTCTCCAATGGTGGAATATCGTTGCAGAGTGGGAAAGTTGTGTGTGTAGATAAAGGCGAATGGGATAAAGGAAAGTCTCAAGAGGATATGATGGCATTTAATATGGAATGGCTACGTTTATGCCGTGACAAGTTGAAAGACAATGGTACAATTTGGATAAGCGGTACTTATCACAATATCTTTTCTGTGGCTAATTGTCTGACAGAACTTGGCTATAAGATCTTGAATGTAATCACATGGGAGAAGACAAACCCACCAGTCAATATCTCATGCCGATATTTCAAATACTCCACAGAGTTCGTTATTTGGGCGAGAAAGATGCAGAAAGTACCTCACAAATTCAACTACAATCTGATGAAAGAGTTGAATGGAGGTAAGCAAATGACGGATGTGTGGCGAATGCCAGCTATCGGTCGTTGGGAAAAGACCTGCGGTAAGCATCCTACACAAAAGCCCTTACGCCTTCTTGTTCGGATGATTCTTGCTTCAACCAATCAAGGAGATTGGATTCTTGACCCATTCAGTGGAAGTTCCACGACTGGTATTGCTGCCAATCTATGTGGACGTCGATTTGCTGGACTTGAACAAGAGGAAGAGTTCTGCAAATTGAGTAAGGCAAGGCGTGAAGAAATGGAGAATCTTGCAAGTTATGAAAACTTGATAAGTCATATTGAAGATTTATACAAATTACAAAACTATTCAATGGTAAATGAAGATATAAGTGGATATTCACAAGTTCCATTTTAACTTAAAATCGTATCGTGGTAGTTCTGACTTTAAATATAAAATAGAATGGGAAATATATTAAGCAAAGCGCCTTGTAATTCAGATTTATTTGAAGGACAGGCTCATATGAAATTAGCAGAAGTTATTGCTAATGAAATAGAAACAGACAAGAAGTGTACTATTCTTGGCATTGATGGTGGTTGGGGAGCCGGAAAGTTTAATTTGGTTGGTATGATAGAAAAGTATCTTACCAACGAGACTGAACATCCTGAACTTAAAGGTAAATATTATTTTTTTACTTATGATGCCTGGGGACATCAAAATGATCTTCCGAGGCGTTCTATTTTGGAAGAATTAACTTCTTTTTTGACTGTTGACAATGACGTGTTGAATGATAAAAAATGGAAAGAACGTTTGGACAATCTTTTGGCTAAGAAAAAAAGTACAAAGACAAAAATCGTTCCTAGTCTAAATTTTGCTATTATAACTATATCTTTAATGGTGGCACTTACACCTGTAATTAGTGCCATAGCAGACTCTATGCCATTAGTAGCTATGAGAATAGTGTTTACAAGTTTGGTATATGCAGGTCCTATTGCTTTTGTTATATGGAAGCAAATTGCCACAATGAAAAAACATGGTCAGAAAATTTCTTGTGAAACCTTTTTCTCAGAATTATTCCTTTTATACAAGGATAAGGTAAAAGAGGATGTAAAGTTTGAAACAATTTCTGAGAAAGAACCATCTACAAAGCAGTTTAAGGAATGGATGAATAATATTGATGATGATTTGTGCGAAAAGGATAAGAGATTGATAATTGTTATTGATAATATGGATCGCTTGCCGAAACTTAAAGTTCAAGAACTTTGGGCTGCAATACATTCTTTTTTTTCTGAAATACAATATGATAATATCAAAGTGATAGTTCCTTTTGATAGACTACATATCCGTAATGCATTTCAAACTGAGGATATAAAAGACACATCAAATGAAGATGCTAAATGCGCAACAATTTATGGTGATGACTTCATCAATAAGACTTTTTATATAGTGTACCATGTTTCACCTCCGATTCTATCGGGATGGAAGCATTATTTTGTGCACCAATGGAAAGAAGCTTTTGGAAATGAGTATGTTTTGGATAATGCAATTCTTCAGGTTTATGATATGCTAACAGAAGAACATACTCCAAGGAAGATTGTTGCGTTTATTAACGAATTTGTTACAATGAAGAGAATTGCAGATGAAGCTATTCCAAATAAGTATATTGCATTATTCATTTTTGGTCGCTCAAAAATATCTCAACATCCAATGAAAGAAATTCTTTCTCCAAGCTACTTAGGATCTCTTGATTTCTTGTACAAAGATGACAGAGATATGCCAGGATTTATTTCTTCATTGTATTATCAGTTACCAGTTCACGAAGCTATGGATGTTGTGTATGCTCGTCAATTCACACGTGAATTGGATGAGAATGCTTTGAATAGTGTTGCAATAATGAAAAAATCAGGTGTTGATAAGTTTACGGCGATTCTAAATCATGCTATAGCGGAGGTTACAAATGTTGGCAATGCAGCAATGGCACTTCAGGTGCTATTCGGAGAAGAAACAAATTCAAATATAAAGAATTTCTGGGAATGCCTGTATCAGAAAGACAAGTCACAGCATAGAGAAATAAAGCAGTATACTCCATATCACAAAGTGTTGTTGGCTCATATAAGTGACAAATCTACTTACGCCAAGGATTTGATAGATGGATATCATAATGCTTTTAATAATGAGACCGATGTTAAAGCATATATTACAGGAATAGATGAGTTGGCAAAGGTGAAAGATTTTGATATTTATACTATTCTTGAAGAGATAGAAAAGGATATTTCTCCAAAGCAATTTGTTGAACTTGTAGATGAAGAAAAATTTAACTATGACCAATATGGCTTAACTTGTGAGAACAAGACGCTTGACCATTATTTAAGCAATTTATCTCTTGATGAATGGAATAATTTGACAATTATCCCTTACCTTTATAGTAAGTGTTTGCCTTTATCTTCATTACAAATGAAGATAGAAGATTCTCTGAAAAACAATAATTTAAATGCTAAGAATGCAGAAATTTTATTTTCACGACTTAAGGAACTTAGAAAAAATAATACGATAAATTATCGGGACTATTTTGATGATAGAAAATTGGAAAATCTTTTTAATGAAGCCAATGATGATTTTAAATATGATTTACTAGCAATGAGATTATCTCGCTTGAATGATTTTTCTAACAGTTATCACTAGTGTCCCGTTTAGTCAGGACGATTATTATATAAGTTATTAATATCC
>ENA-ORMS01002594-ORMS01002594.1-human-gut-metagenome-genome-assembly--contig:-NODE-2594-length-12777-cov-2.300346_pt1 | contig 12777 bp, 13 predicted proteins | sample MGYA00242104_ERZ508997 | MGnify/ENA primary metagenome ERZ508997 (study PRJEB26280, sample SAMEA2338704) | human gut metagenome | biome: human gut; feature: human-associated habitat; material: faeces... | reverse complement strand
CTGTTGTGACAGCCAGAGAGAGGCTGCCGATATAGCCGGCTGTGTTCGGACGGAGTTTCATCCCGAATAATCCGAGCACCAGGAAAGTGAGCATCGGAAGCAGGAGGATCGATATTGTATATTCCATAATCTGAAGTTTAGTCTTTCAATTTATTTAAATTCTTCACCTGAATATTCCGGATGTTCCGGTATATATTGATAATGATTGCTATGGCCACTGCTGTTTCACAGGCCGATATTCCGATAGCGAACAGGGTGAAGAAAAAACCTTCCAGTTGGTCCGGGAATAAAAAACGGTTGAAAGCCACAAAATTGATATCTACAGAATTCAGAATCAATTCAATAGAAATCAATACCGCTAACATATTCCTGCGGGTCATAAATCCGTAGATTCCGGCGAAAAACATGATCGTGCTGATCACCAGATAATATTCCATCGTTATTTCCATACTATTCAATTTTCATGTTTAACGTTTCCGGGCGATCAGGATACCCCCGATAATACAAGCCAACAACAAAACACTGATTACCTCGAAAGGTAACAGATACTGGTATTTCTCCGTCCCCATCAAAGCGGTTCCGATCACTTTCTGGTTGATCTCACCGGGTACGAAATGCGATACCGGGAACGAGTGGGTAAGTGTGATGAAGATACAGAGGGCTGCACCTCCTACCGCAGCCAGTATGCCGGCAAAAAATTTGCTGTCGAAACAGATGAACGTGAAGTTGCAGTCCGCGAAGCACTTCCTGGTCAGAAGAATCGAGAATACGTATAATACAATGATACCTCCGGCATATACAGTCAGCTGTACAGCTCCCAAAAAGGAATAGTTCAACTCGAAATATATACCTGCCGTAGCAAATAACACGAACAGCAGATAAGTCGCCGAACGCAATATCCGCTTCGTGGTGACGGTCAGTATGGAGCAGACGACGATCACTGCTGCCAAAAATAAAAAGACCGCTTGGGGGAGAGTTATATTCATAAGATTTCTTTTATAATATACTTAATTCAATCTTTTGCCGGTCAGGCTTCATTTTTGGTTTCCAACCTGGAACCTTCGTGGTTTAGTTGGAGTACCAGTTTCTCACGGGTAAAAACGGCGTGTTCGTAGGTCGGGATAAAAGTAATGGCCTGATGGGGACAGCTCCGCACACATAGCTGGCAATACAGACAGCTACCGTGGTCATACAGATACCGCACCAGTACCTTTTTCTTTTTTCCGTCTTCGGTAGTTACCATTTCCGATTCGACACGGATGGTATCGTTCGGACAATTCATTTCACAGATACCACAGGCGACGCAATGGTGTTCGTTGCGTTCGTTGTGGGGCATCGTCAGCTCACCCCGGAAACGGTCGAACATTTTCAGGGTAGCCCGGTTCTCCGGATATTTTTCAGTAGTCTTGGGGGTGAAAAATTCCCGGAGGGTAATGCTCATTCCTTTCAGTAATGAACCTAAACCATTGAAAAATGAACTGAAATATTCTTGTGTACTTCTCATAAATCTTGCTAAAAATGTAATTTGAATACCACCACAAAGACCATCAGGAACAGGTTACACAAATTAATGGGCAACAGGTATTTCCATTCCAGTGTCAGCAATTGGTCGATACGCAGGCGGGGGAATGTCCATTTAAACCACATGATGATAAATACCATAACGGCACTTTTTCCCAGAAACCAAAAGATCGAAGGGATGTAGTCCATCACGGTGTTGAAATTTTCCCAACCCGGTATATGTAAAGGCATCCAGCCGCCCCAGAATAAGGTAGTCGCTACGGCTGCCACAATAAACATATTGACGAATTCGGCCACGTAGAAGAAACCGAAGTGCATGCCCGAATATTCGGTATGGTAACCTGCTGTCAGTTCCGATTCGGCTTCGGGTAAGTCGAAGGGACCGCGGTTGGTTTCTGCCGTACCTGCGATCAGATAGACGATAAAAGCGATTAAAGCCGGGAGATGGCCTTTAAAGATAAACCAGCCGTCTGCCTGGCTTTCGACAATCGTCGAGAGCTGCATGCTGCCGGTAAGCACTACCATCGTCAGGATCGATAACCCGATCGATAACTCGTAGCTGATCATCTGGGCTCCGCTTCGCATGGCCCCGATCAGGGAGAATTTGTTGTTACTGGCCCAACCTGCCAGCAAAATACCGACAATACCGATGGAGGATACTGCGATCAGGAAAAATATCCCGACATTGAAATCGATAATCTCCAGCCCTTTGGCAAAAGGTATACAGCTAAAAGCCAATAAAGAGGCTATGATGACAATGTAAGGAGCCAGGTTGAACAGAAAACGGTCTACATGATTGATCTCGATGATCTCCTTGATCAGCATCTTGATCATATCGGTGACAGTTTGTATCATTCCGAAAGGACCTACCCGGTTCGGACCCAGACGGCATTGGAAGAAAGCACAGACTTTCCGCTCTGCATAAATCAGGCCGAGTGCCATGACTGCATAAGCGACCAATAAACAGACACCGACCAGGACAAATTCAGTGGTGGTGACCAGCGAGGCGGGCAGATATTGGTGTAGGGTGGCGTCGACCCATTGTGTTACTACTCTAAAATCAAACATATCTTATTCTCATTTATCTTTCATCTATCATCTTTCATTTCTTATCGGTCGATGTCCGGAACGACATAGTCCAGTGAGCCGCCGATAGCGATCAGGTCGGCAATTTTGTTGTTGCTGGCGAGCAGATCGACTACCGATACCAGCGGAAGACCCGGCGAACGGAATTTCACCCGGTACGGGAATTTATCTCCGTGGCTTTCGATATATACACCGAATTCTCCCCGGGCGGCTTCGACACTTTTGTAGTATTGGCCTTCCGGAAGTTTGATGATCGGTTTGGTCTTAACGGCGAAATCTCCCTCCGGAATATTGTCGACCAGCTGCTCCAGGATGTGAAGCGATTCGACGATTTCATCCATACGCACCATGTAGCGGTTGAATGTATCTCCATGGTTGTAAGTGATTTCTTTGAAATCGACTTTATCGTATACCCCGTAAGGATGAATTTTACGGATATCGCATTTCCAGCCTGAGGCACGTCCTGAAGGACCGGTTACTCCATAGGAAATAGCATCTTCCAGAGAAAGAATACCGATGTCTTTCATCCGCTGCCGGGCGATAATATTACCGGTGAAAACACCATGATATTCTTTTAGCATAGGGGGCAGGTATCGGATGAAATCTTTGATCCTTGTGATCAGATTCGGATGGATGTCGGCCATGACTCCTCCGATGCAGTTGTAATTCTGAATCAAGCGGCCCCCACAGGTTTCTTCGAACATGTCCAGGATCTTTTCCCGGTCGCGGAATCCATAGAAGAAAGCGGTCAGGGCTCCCAGGTCCATACAGAAGGTGGACCAGAACAGAAGATGGGAAGCGATACGGGTCAGTTCGTCCATAATCGTCCGGATATATTTGGCCCGTTCCGGGATTTCCAGCCCCATCGCCTCTTCGATACACATACACAAGGCGTGACGGTTCATATGGGCCGAAAGGTAATCCAGCCGGTCGGTCAGTGCCAGAGTCTGGGGATAGGTGAGGGTTTCACACATTTTTTCGATTCCCCGGTGGATATATCCACAGTTGACATCCACTTTTTTTACGATTTCTCCTTCCAGGGATACCCGGAAACGGAGCACTCCATGTGTGGCAGGGTGTTGGGGGCCGATGTTTACGACGTATTCGTCATCTTCGAAAATAACGTTTTCCCTTTCTTCGATCGTCCCTTCTTTTGTCAATTCCAGGGTAGGGGTTGCATCCGGGCTGCTTTCACTTTCCAGACGGATGGGGTTGATCTTTTCGTCCGCATCGTAATCTTTACGCAACGGATAACCGATCCAGTCGTTCCGCAGGAATAACCGGCGCATGTCGGGATGGTTGATAAACCGGATACCATAAAAATCGAATACTTCACGTTCGTTGAGGTTGGCTGTAGCCCAAATGTCCGAGACACTCGGCAATTCGGGATTCTCCCGGTTTTCGGTTTCAACCCGTAAGGCCAGGTCGTGACCGTATTTGCTGGATCTCAGATGGTACATGACGCCCAGGGTTTCGCCCCAGTCCATACCGGTCATACATACCAGAAAATCGAACGAAGTATCCTCGTCATTGCGCAAACGAAGGGCCAGATCATGAAAAGAGGTACGTGGAACGCTAACGAACCATATTCCATGTTTTTCTTCCAGGATAGCTTCCGGTACAATACTTAATATCTTCTCTTTCATAAATTGTTCGGATTACATTGGGGGGTAGCTTCGTCATTACTGTTCCTGGGGTCTTGCTGTTTGTTGGCTCCTCCGAGGAATTTCTCGACTTTGATTTTCCGTTGCAGCTGCATCATGCCGTAAAGCAGCGATTCAGGACGGGGAGGACAACCGGGAACATAGACATCTACCGGTAATATTTGATTTACACCTTTTACGACATGGTAGGATTTCTTGAACGGTCCGCCCGATATGGCACATCCCCCCATAGCGATGACATATTTGGGTTCGGCCATCTGATCGTACAACCGCCGTAATACCGGAGCCATTTTGTAAACGATAGTACCGGCAACGATGATTACATCCGCTTGCCGGGGACTGGCCCGGGTGACTTCAAACCCGAAACGGGCAAAATCATAACGTGCCGCACCCACTGCCATAAATTCAATACCACAGCAGCTGGTGGCAAAAGTAAGAGGCCATACCGAATTCGAACGCCCCCAGTTGATGAGATCGTCCAGGCATCCCACAATGATGTCGGTGCCGTTGGCCCTAAGTTGTTCGAGGTACTCATTATCTTTAAAGTCCTCATATTTCATTGATTTTATCTTGGGTTGTTTCATCGTTTTTCCGTTATTTTTTGTTCTGACTTTCCCCTTCTCTTCCTCTCCAGCTTTTTGCTTTTAGCCTTTTACTTTTACCTTTTTTTACTTCCATTCCAGTGCCCCTTTTCTCCAGGCATAGGCTAATCCGAGGATCAGGATAACCATGAAAAACAAAATGTTGATCAATCCGTCGATACCTGCGTCCTGTACGGTGACGGCCCAGGGAAATAGAAATACCGCTTCTACATCGAACATCAGGAACAGGATCGCAAACAAATAATAACCGGCTTTGAACTGCATCCACGAACGGCCACGGGTTGGAATACCGCATTCATAAGCTTCTCCCTTTTGCCGGTTATAAGAACGGGGAGATACGATGCGGGCGACGCCAAGGGCAATCCCCACTAAAGCAATAGCCGTAAGAATTACGACAATTAATAAGGTCAAATTCATAACAGAATATGTTTAAAAAATACCTAAAATACTGAACTATCGCCGTCCGTTTCCAGACGACACTTTTTTATTTGAACGAATCGGCGATTTAAATAATAACTTTTTGTAGTGTATAGATGTAGTAGTCGGTGTGATCCGGTCCGGTGAAAACTGCTTGCCGGGGAATGAATTTATTCAAGGGATCTTCTGCCGGTGATTGTATTTTATTATGCCTGGCCTGAGTAAATAACCTGATGAAAGCTTTTTTATCCGGCATTTTTTTTGTGTGTTCTTCCGTAAGGTCACCTGCATTGAAATGCAGGAAAGATACGAGCGAGGCCAGCATATTATCCGCTTGATTAATAATCGTAGTGCAGGACTGGACAGGAAGACATACCTTGGAGGCATCGTTGGCTTTACAGGTCTCTGACAAACAGTTACCTGTTACGAATAATAATATGATCCATTTAATAATTTGCACACTCATTTTTTTGAACGTGCGAATATACGATTTAATTTTTAGGTTTGGGATACAATTTATATTAAAAAAAACTGAATTAATTCGGCAATATTCCTTTACCTTTGCCAGTGATTACTGAGTGGGAGGCCTATCTTCAATCCTCTGTTTAACTAAATCGCTATGGATAAATTACTTTCTCCGATGCAGGATTTACAACAACAATCGGCCATGCTGCAAAAAGAATACGAATATGAAAAAGAGTTGTATCGTCAGCAGACCCGTGAGGCCGGTATTCCGAAGCGAATCCAGCAAGGAGTGTGTTGGTTTCCGGTGAAGCTTGGGGCCGATCGGTATAATTCACTCAACCAGCTGACAGTCGAAGTAACGCGTACAGAGACGGAAGAGACTGAACATAGCTTTGAATACGGATGTCCTGTTTGTTTTTTTAGGATTTCGGCTGACCGGCAGATCCGTTATTTCAACTTTTCTGCCGTGATCAGTTATGTACAGGATAATAAAATGGTAGTTGTACTTCCCGGACCGCAGGTATTGCCGGAATTAGTCGTTACGGGTGAGTTGGGGGTACAGTTGTATTTTGACGATACTTCGTATAAGACGATGTTCGCTGCCCTGCGTGAGGTGGCAGAGGCAAAGGGAAATCGTACGGCTCGTTTGCGGGAGGTATTGCTGGGTAAAGCACCTGCACTTCGGCGGGAGACCGGTCCGGTGCGTTTCCCCTGGCTGAATGCTTCGCAGGAGAAGGCAGTGAATCAGGTGTTGTGTGCAAAAGAGGTGGCTGTCGTACACGGACCTCCTGGAACCGGTAAGACGACGACATTGGTGGAGGCTGTTTATGAAACCCTTCACCGTGAAAATCAGGTGATGGTGTCTGCCCAGAGTAATACGGCGGTGGATTGGATTGCAGAAAAACTGGTCGATCGGGGTATCTCCGTGCTTCGTATCGGAAATCCTACCCGGGTAAACGATAAGATGCTCGCTTTTACTTACGAACGTCGTTTCGAGGCACATAGCGACTATCCGGAATTGTGGCAAATTAGAAAGACTATACGGGAGATGACCGGCCGTTTACGTAAAAGCGGGCGTGAAGACCGGGAGCGTTTGCATAATCAGCTGACTAAATTGCGGGTAAGGGCGACCGGCTTGGAGATACGTATCGATACGGAGTTGTTTACCGAAGCCAGGGTTATCGCCTGTACCTTGGTGGGTGCGGCTAGCCGGGTATTGGAGCGCAAACGCTTTTCTTCTTTGTTTATCGATGAGGCTGCCCAGGCGATCGAAGCGGCTTGTTGGATCGCGATCTCCCGGGCCGACCGGGTGATTCTGGCCGGCGATCATTGCCAGCTACCGCCGACGATCAAATGTATAGAGGCTGCCCGGGGAGGGCTCGGCCGTACTTTGCTGGAGAAGGTGGTGCTGCACAAACCGGAGACCGTGTCTTTGTTGAAAATCCAATACCGGATGCATGAAGATATTATGCGCTTCCCTTCCCGCTGGTTTTATCATGATGAGTTGGAAGCGGCACCGGAAGTGAAATACCGGGGTATCCTCGATTTCGATACGCCTGTCAGCTGGATCGATACTTCAGAACTGGATTTACAGGAAAAAGCAGTGGCAGAAGGAACCGGACGTCTGAATACCGGAGAAGCCGAATTGTTAGTCCGGGAACTGAAAAATTATATGGAACGGATCGGAATCCGGCGTATTTTGGAGGAGCATATCGATTTCGGGGTGATATCACCTTATCGGGCACAAGTCCACTATTTAAGGCATCTGTTGAAAAAAGAGCCGTTCTTTCGTCCTTGCCGTCGCCTGATCACCGTGCATACGGTTGATGGTTTTCAAGGGCAAGAGCGGGATGTGATTATGATCAGTCTGGTCAGGGCCAACGAAAAAGGGCAGATCGGTTTCTTGCGGGATCTGCGGCGTATGAATGTAGCCATTACCCGGGCCCGGATGAAATTACTGATTTTGGGCGAAGCGGTGACGTTGACCAGACATCCTTTTTACCGCGAGTTGTATGAATATATCGGTGGGCTCCGGTGAGATCAGAATAATTCTTGCCGGATATGTTCGATATCTGCTTCGTCGATGGTGTCGATGATGTTATCGAATATCATGTGAAAGCCGAAAATACCTTCAACCATTTCATCGATGGCATGTTGTTTGGGAACATGCTGAAAAACCATTCGGTACATGGCTGCTACGGCTCCTGTCCGGTCGCTGCCATGCCAGCAATGAAAGAGTAGGGGACCTTTCCGGTCGCGGATGATCTGCATGGCAGTGACCAGATCGTCCAGCCTGAGCAATGTGGCCCGGGTGGGGAGGTGATGCAGGATCAGCGAGGTGCCCTGTGCTTCTTTGGTGTCGGTGTGGTAGCAACGGAGATTCAGTATTTCCCGCATACCGAATTTTTCCAATTCCCGGAAGCAAGCTGCGGACGGCTGGTCCGAACGATATACCCCGTCTCCGATCCGGTAGAAGTTTTTCAACCGGCATTTATTACCCAGGGTGATTTTCTCTGTCTTCAGGTCCGGTAGGTGAATGGTGTATGGATACATGGTTGGTTTGGATTTCATTTGTTTTTTTATTGATCAGAATAAATCCGGTCACGATCAGGGCCAAAGCAATCGGATCGTGCCACGAAAATTTCTGTAGTCCCATCAGGATGGAAACAGCAGCACCGGTGACCGGCAGGACGTATTTATAAGCACTTTCTACGAAGGGGGGTGATGTAGTTTAGGGCGTAAACACTCAAAAAATAGCCGATCACGGTGGCAACGAAAAGTATATAACAAATTTCGAGCCAGATGTGAAGGGGTGCCTGGGCGGAAAATAAAGGTGATCTGACCAGATCTGACAGCCCGAAAGGTAAGCTGATGATCATCGAAGATAAGCTCATCCATTTCATGACGGTGACCGAATCGAATTTTTGGGTATAAGGTTTGATCAGGATCAGAAAGAAGGAGTAAGAAACCGAAGAGCAGAAAACCAGGACATCGCCTCCGAACGAGTCTTTCACCAGGCTTCCGGTGTGGGGCATAATGGAGGCATAAAGGGCGCCTGCAATACCGAGTAGAATACCGAAGGCTTTGTATTTGGTAAATACGGTATGCAGAAAAATAACCGCCAGGGCAATGACGATGATCGGTTGGGTGGTGCGGATGACAAAAGCATCGATAGGCCCGGTCAGTGAAAGTCCATTGATATAAAACAATAAGTTACCTCCTAAGCCGAGTATACCGCCCAGTATCATCATCCCGATTTCTTTTTTTTGGGGGTGCGGACGATCGGAAGAAGTCGGGAAATAAAGGCCGATTAGCCAGAAAACCAGGGTGCTGGCAGAGCAACGGAGTAACACCAACCCGTTGGGACCGATCCATTCGGGAATGATGACTTTCATAAAATTGGTGTTGAAACTATAAATGAAAGTGGTGGCCAGAATCATCAGATGACCGATATAAGCTTTGGATTTGGGCATATGTTCTTTTTAAGTTACTCAGCGATTCGGTAACTTTTTAAACGTTGGAAACTTTACTTTGTTACAGAACGTTTAATAAGCAATATACGATTTTATAAATAATAAAAATAAAACATATGAAGACAGTGATTGATAGGGCGAATACACGGGGACATGCTGATTACGGCTGGCTGAATACCTGGCATACTTTTAGTTTTGCAGACTATTATAACCCACAGCGGATTCATTTCGGGGCTTTACGGGTGCTGAACGACGATACCGTTACCCCCGGAATGGGGTTCGATACCCATCCCCACAAAAATATGGAAGTGATCTCGATTCCTTTGAAAGGTTACCTGAGGCATGGAGATAGTCTGGAGCACAGTGAGGTGATTAGTCCCGGGGATATTCAGGTGATGAGTACAGGGAGCGGGATTTATCATAGTGAATTCAACGATAGTAAAACTGAAAATCTGGAGTTTTTACAGATTTGGGTTATTCCTCGTGTAAACAATACTAAGCCGGTCTATAAAAGCTATGATATCCGCCAGGTAGACATGAAAAATCGTTTTGGCTATATAGTGGCTCCTGATGGCACTGCTCCTGGCGGTATTTTACAGGATGCCTGGTTTGCATTGGGAAAGTTAGAGAAAGGTAAAAAGATCGGGTATCATCTGCACCAGAAGAATACAGGCGTTTATTGTTTTGTCATCGAAGGTGAAATCTGTATCGAAGGTACTGATTTGTCGCGGCGCGATGGTATGGGTATCACGGAGACAGACCATTTTCAGGTGGAGGCACGGAGTGAGGCTTATGTGTTGTTGATAGAAGTGGCTATGATTTAGCGTCCATCGAAGACTAAAGTTTGTAAAAATGATTTTCTTGTAAAGAAAAAACTTTATTTTTGAATGAAGAAAATGGAAAACAGGAAAATCATACACATCGATATGGATGCATTTTATGCTTCTGTCGAGCAGCGTGATCATCCCGAATACCGGGGAAAACCTTTGGCCGTAGGACGCCCGGAGGAGCGGGGTGTGGTGGCTGCTGCCAGTTATGAAGCCCGTAAGTTCGGTATTCGTTCGGCAATGTCTTCTATGCAAGCTCTTAAATTGTGTCCTGATTTAATTTTTGTACGGGGACGTATGGAACATTATAAAGCCGTGTCGGAAGAGATCCATCGGATCTTTCATGAATACACGGACCTGATAGAACCTTTAGCTTTGGACGAAGCTTTTTTGGATGTCACCGAAAATAAAAAGAATATTCCTTTAGCCGTAGACATTGCCCGGGCTATTAAAAAAGAGATTCGCGAGAAATTGGGGTTGGTGGCTTCGGCCGGAGTCTCTTATAATAAATTCCTGGCGAAGATTGCTTCGGATTATCGCAAACCGGACGGTCTTTTTGTTATCCATCCCCGTAAAGCAGCTGCTTTTATCGCTCGTTTGCCTATCGAAGTATTTTGGGGGATCGGTAAAGTGACTGCCCATAAAATGCATGCACTGGGGATACATAACGGAGCACAACTCCGCAATTGTTCGTTGGAATTTCTTAACCGGAATTTTGGGAAGGCCGGCCAGTTGTATTACGATTTCTCGCATGGGGTAGATCTTCGTCCTGTGGAGGTGGTCCGGATACGTAAATCGGTTGGGTGTGAGAATACTTTTGAAAAAGATCTGACAACCCATACTGCACTGATTATTGAGCTGTGGCATGTGGCCGATGAATTGATCCGGCGTTTAGGGAAAGCCGGATTCAAAGGACATACGTTGACGCTGAAAATCAAATTCCACGATTTTACACAGAAGACCCGTAGCATCAGTGTAGGACACGAATTGTATACGATGAAAGAAATTCTGCCTTTAGCCAAGCAGTTGTTAGCCGGTTTGCAGCTGACTCATTACCGTATCCGGTTGATGGGACTTACCGTATCTAATCCGGTTTCTTCTCCCGACGATCCGGAACAAGGGATTCCGACCCAGTTGGAAATTAATTTTTAGCCGGTAGCAGTAAGGTAACCGATTTACGCATTTTCAATGCGGATGGGAGAATCGTCCGGCCGGTCTGGGACCGGAGTCTTGTGGATCTGCATCGGAAATGCGTTGGTCAGAAGGGGAAAAGGCCGCTTACACTTTGTAGTTATAAGTCAGTCCTTTGTTGGGAGCAGCATATAAGTTAGTGATTTCAAAATTGATATCGCCTCCCTGGATATTGTTTTCTAAACGGATTTCGATACGATGGCGGCACTGAGGTTGGATGGTATATTCCCTGAAATAAACGAGACCGGGATTATGCCGGGTCTTTTTGAGATGGAAGGTCAGATCGGAATTGTTTTTCAGGGTAATAACGATGCTTTTTTCATTTCGTTTTATATCCTCGATATCGATCGATTTTTCGAATAACTCTTTCAGCCATTGTTCTTCGGCGATAACTTTCTCATCCATATATACTGCAGTCCTGCGATGTAATAAAGCTTCACGGATTCCTTCAGCCGAACGTTCCCGGACAAATACGAAGGTCATCGTACGGTGTTGGCCCCGTGCAAAATCGATATCTGTCTGGATGGGTTGATGGATATCCGATGTGCCGATCATGGTCAGTTTCTTTTCCATACACCAGCGTTGTGCTTCCGGGGAGTATTTTTTCCCATTAGCGACTTCTATACCCTGCATATATCCTTCTTCATACAGACGGGTATGTTCATTCCACCAGAGGGTCGTATCGGGTTGTTGACGGTCCCAACCCGGATGATTCCAGAAAATGAATGCATTTTGCCGGCGTGCTGCTTTGAACGAATCCATATATTCCTTTTGTTCCAGGGCGTCGCAGTCGTTTAGGAAAATGGCATTGAAATGTCCGGGAGCCATCGGGCGGGTAATTTCGCTTCCTCTGATTAAAATTACCTGGTTATTCCGGGCTGTTTTCTCTGCAATTTCATAGGATCGGTTGTGCGAAGCAATAATATCCTGGCGATGGGGACGGTACTCCAGGTGTTCGGTCAGGGCGATCGCATCCAACCCCTCCCGGTAAGCTTCGTCGACACGTACCGTCGGCCAGACCAAACCATCGGAAAATACTGTATGTATATGGAAATCACATTTCAATGTCCGGTATCCTTCCGGATCGGGTACACGAATTTCATTTCTGACTTGAGCTTTACCCCAAAAAGTAAAACAGAGAATTAACACACCGATAATACTACTTTTTTTCATAATAGAGTTATTTAATCATTTATCCGGTTTCAAAAGTAAATCCTGGAAATGACAGAGTGGTTGCCAAAAAGTGAAGAAAATAATAAGTAAGGCAGTTATATACATATTTACACTTATAAGCGTACAGTTAGGATAAACATGTATATAAACACCATAAGTAAATATTAGCTTGGTGGTCAATGATATGGGAGAATAAGTAGAGTTTTCACAGATTATTCATTGTATTTTTGTGTTTAAAATTTTGCAGCGAATAGAAAATGTCCTATATTTGTACCCGCAAAACAAAAGAGAGTTCTTTAAAACAAGGGCAGTTACCAGAGTGGCCAAATGGGGCTGACTGTAACTCAGCTGGCGTAGC
>ENA-ORMS01002567-ORMS01002567.1-human-gut-metagenome-genome-assembly--contig:-NODE-2567-length-12865-cov-20.709992_pt1 | contig 12865 bp, 13 predicted proteins | sample MGYA00242104_ERZ508997 | MGnify/ENA primary metagenome ERZ508997 (study PRJEB26280, sample SAMEA2338704) | human gut metagenome | biome: human gut; feature: human-associated habitat; material: faeces... | reverse complement strand
AAAAAAGCCGATAAATAAAGGATTTATCAGGTCACCTGTGCAAACCAAGGTTTAATAATTATATGCTTATGGATTAGTGTAATGTAGAGACAACCTAATTGTGAAGGAATAAATTTTATGATTTAATTATGGATTAAGAAAAAACAGTTTATTTTTTACAATGAAAAAGACAGCATTTGCTGTCTTTTGAATTCTTAAATTTCTTTTTTATTATGATTCTTTTCTAATAGAATTGGTCTCCTTTTAAGGAAGTAATCATATGTTCCTTCGATTATAAAGGACATTATCATTATTAGAATGCCTAAGAACCACCAAGTAAATATTTTGTTAGGATGCAATGGATTCATAATGTTCATGGTATCATTGATATCCATGGCTGTTATCATAAATATTCCCAAAGACATACATATGGTCATTCCTATCCAAATACTTTAGGCAGGTTTTATTTCCTCTTTTTTGCTTAATCTAATTTTTCACCACAATTATTGCAGTATTTAGAGTTAGATGGAGTTATCTTTCCACAATGCGGACATTTGATTTCATAATTTAACTTGTTGCCGCAGTTATTGCAGAACTTAGAATCTTTTTTATTTAAATGTTTACATTGTTTGCATTCTATCGTTTCTTGTCCATCTGTGCTTTTTCTGATACCAGATGCTATATCTTTGTAATATTCTTTTGCTGTATCTACTGTTTCTTCTCTCATGTAATTCATATAATCTTTTTGAATTGGAGCACTGGTTCTAGCTGCGAATTTACTTATTGGTCTCATAAGTCCTAGAATCAAAAAGACTGCACCGACAAACATTACGGGTATCGCTACAAATCCAATCCACATAAAATTTTCGAAAGAACCTGTAGATATCATGACGATATTGAAGATTTCTAAACCTAATCCTATCAATTCAATTATTGCACCTATCACTATCAATATTATCGATGTCTTTTTATTTATTCCTTTTCTGATTTCATTGTTTTCATCTTTTCTCATATATCGTTATCCTCCTTTTTTATAATTATAAGTTAAAGAAATGGATTAGAAAAGTAATAATGATTTAATTATCAAAAGTTTGATATCAATTCTATTTTGAATAATATGCTCTAAATTTAATTTTTATTATTTAGTTGGAATTTAAGACTTTATTGTTTATAATCCATATATGAAAAAGAACAATATTGATGAATACTTCCATTGCAGTGAAACCAAAAGATATGATGAATATCATAGTTTTAAAGCTGAACAGTATTTTGGAAAAGAATTGAAGGATTCACCTAAAGAATTAAAAGATGTTCCTGAATCTTTTGAAGATGGCGATAAAAAATCAAGTAATAAAGAACAAGAAAATAAATCAGAAATCGATGAACAGGATTTAGCAAAAAGAGTCGAGAAAGTCGAAGGAAATAATGTTGCAGTAGAATCTGCTACTCCGGTTGCTACTACTGTAGCCTCAGTTGGAACTGTTGCCGCTACAGCTGTCACAGCTGTTGTTGCTTTGACGGTGATGGATGTTCTACCTTCCAATAAAAACAAAGTTCCTTTTGAAGTGTCTAAGGACACTATCAAAGAAGTGTTGAGCCCAAACAAAATCAATTTGGATTTCGATATAGATAATTATTCAAGTGATACAGGATTTGAGATTTTTATAGAACAATTTGATAAAGATGGGAATTCATTAGGAAAAGATAAAGTAGATTCTAGTTTGAATGATAACAACTCTCATCTGTCATTGGTTTGTGATGCTTATTATGGACTTGCCAGTTATAAATTTAGTGTTCAAAGTCTTGATGGTAACGATATCTATTTTCAAAGTGATTCCTTTGATTTTGATTGTGATCAATCATTCCAAGCTTCTTATACTAAAATAACTCCTAATGATTGTCATTTAACATATAATGAGGATGGCACATTCGATGTTGAAATAGAAACTGGTTTTGTTTGTGAATATGAAGATGTCTTCGAATACAAAGTTGATGTTTATTCAACAAATGGCGTCTTGTTAAAAGAATACATTGGAACTGATAGCATCATCGATGTCAAAGGATTGAAAGATATTTTTGGATTCTATATTCAATATCAAGATATAGGTCATTTTAAAAACGAAGATAAGATATTCAACAGCTTTATAGCTGAAATGAATACGATAATTCATGCTCCAGTGTTTTTCTTGATGGAAAAGCCAGAATTTGATGGGTTAAATTTTATGGTTCCTTATACGTATGAAACGGCTTATGAAGGTAGAAAAGATAAGGTTACATTTGAGATAGATTCTGATAAAGGAAAATCCACTTTTGATTATGAGTTGTCTTCCCCTAACGGATATATCACTTTCGATGAACTTGAAGATGATATAGGAAAAGTCACCATCACCCCGATTCTTGAATTCTATGATTATCAATCGGATGGCCGAAGCCATAAGCTGAAGATGTCGACTCATTCATATGATTTCAGTTATTCTTTCGAAATAACATCCGTTGATTGTGACTTCAGCGACGATAGCTTCGATACGATTCCGATTACCATGGAATTTAGTGGTGCAATTCCTAAAGACTATAAAATCAAAATAGATAATGGCGATACGAATATCCAGGATATAAACATAGTATCCGAAACATCATTCAATACATTGAATAAGACTGATGGTGGAACATTGAGTGTCAGTATCTTTGATAGGAATGGAAATCTTTATAGAAAGTTAGAAGACATAACAATTCTATCTCAAGGCAAAGCTTTGGATATTTATACAAGCCCCGTATATACTGCAGCAAATCCAGGCGATTCATTAGTCACCTATAACGATGATGGAACTATCAACCTATATAGATTGATAAACTTCCCAGACTTCCCAGACACTGATTTATCTTATTTCTGCGATGCTTCTATCTATACGAAATCAGATGTGTCCACTTCGACTATTCACTGTATTACTCAAGATAAAGTTGCTGCTATATGTGATTTAGAAAAAAAGCCATACTACTTCTTGTATTACAGTTTGATGAAACAAGGCATAGTAACTTATAGAATGGAACAGACTATGCCTTCTGGTGGAATAGAATTCAATGAAATCTTGTCTGCAAAAGGTACTTATGATTCATCTACTGACAAGACTGAGATTGTTATATCTTCTTCGATGGGTGCATATATTGAAAACAAGGTCATCTATCAATCTCAGGAGTATAGCCAAACTGATTATGAGATGATGCAAGGTGTGAATTTGACAGTGACGCTCGATGGAAATGCTATAGGAAATCAATTGACTTGTAGCTACAGTCAGTATTCCGGAACTTATGATGAAATCGGATCTATTTATTCGATAAAAGGAAATAGATTTATGGATACGACTCTGACTATAGAACAGTCTTAAAAGGAGGAACAAACTATGGAAACAAAAAAGAGTAATAAAAGAAAATGGATTTCTATTATAGGAATCACATTAGGAGTGTTGGTTTTGTTGGCTTTTGCAATCTGCGTTTCACTGGAAATGATATTGCCAGAGACAAATGGGTTTGTGACTTGGGCTAAAGAAAACATTTGGGACATCACAACCTTCCCCAGCATGATGCAAGCTCATTATAAGACATTGATACATTGCATAATCTTGATAGTAGTTGTTTTGATCGTGTCTAGATTGTTGCGATTGATGTTTAAAAAGATTATGCAGAAATCTAATAGAGCAAAGACAGTCATCACTCTATTGGATGGAATCATCAAATATGGTGCAGCCATAATCTTGATATTCTTAGTCTTGGATGCCTTCGGATTCAATTCAAAAGCAATTTGGGAATCAGTCGGAATTATAACTCTTATCGTAGGTTTAGGTGCTCAGTCTTTGATAGCGGATATTATCGCTGGTGTGTTTATAATTTTCGAAAATGAATACAATGTCGGTGAAATAGTAACTATTGATGACTTTAGAGGAACTGTCACTGAAATTGGAATCAGAGCTACAAAGATTACTGACTGTGCTGGAAACATAAAGATAATAAATAATTCAGATATAAAGAATGTCGTAAATTTATCAAGAGAGTTGTCTTTGGCAGTAGTGGATTGCGAATTTTCTTATCATGTACCTCTTGAAAAAGTTGAGAAGCTTCTAAAGGATAATCTTCCAAAGTTTAAAGAAAAGATTCCTGCAATTGTCGAAGGCCCATTTTATAAGGGTGTATCTGCTTATGAAGATAGCAATATAGCTGTAAAACTTGTAGCAAAATGTCAGGAAGAAGATCGTTATCAAGTCCAAAGGGACTTGATGAGAGAATATCGTCAATTGTTCCTTGAAAATGGATTTGATCTCGACTATGAACAAATCGTCATCAATCAACCTTCCACAAATTCATATTCTGTCGATGAAGATACAAAGAAAGAAGCAGAAGATTTTGTTAAAGAGCAAAAAGATGCTTCTCAAGGAATTGAAGAGCAACAGAAAGACTAAAAGATATCTTGCTTGTTTCCTTATAGTTAATCAATACCACTTCTTCTTGTATTTGTCTTGTCGCACATATCATACAATTTCTTTCTTAATTCGCTCATTTGTAGTACCCCTTAATGGCACTTATATGCATCGCTCTAAAAGGCTGATTTATCAAGATTTAAGTAAAGAAAAAGAGTGGCCGTAAAGCCACTCTGTGTTATATAACAATAGCTATACCTAAACTTTGATAAAAGAATTTACTTTGCCTTAAGTTCCTTTAAATACTCATATCTAGGAATCTTATATTTATTGCCTCTCAATTCTATAGTTGCATAATTTGTTAAAACCTGTAAAACTTTTGGTTTTAATTCATCGCATAGGGATTGCTCCTCTTCTTCATCTGCGAGAAGAATATCTTCAACTGGTGTCTTTTTGAAATAGAACGGGTAATATTCAGCTGCATCGAGATAAGCCAATACATAATATTTATCATTTTTTGACATTATGAAACACACATCTGGCAAGCCTATGTTATCCCATTTTTCTTCAATTTCTTTTATTTCTTTTTTATCGTAGCAAAACATATTAATTCTACGGGTTTACAGGATATGTTGTGTAATTACCATCCGTGTTTATATACAAGAGCCCAAAAAGCGAATGCGCGAACTTATATGGTTTTTGTTCTATCCTCTTAACCTTGTCTCCCTCCTTTTCTCCTAAATGATAATGATTCCATCCATAAGCATCATGTGGATTTATTATTTTATCATAGATGAGCAATTTATAATTACCATTGATTCTATTAGAACCTTCAGCCATCATTCGTTTTGCTATGTTGTTATACCACGTATAAGTACACACACCTAAGTCATATAGCTTATTATTGATGACAAACTTCTCATCTACTTTTGCATAGCACATCCACCAATGTTTTCCTTTTTCTTTATTAGGCTTTCCTATATGAGCCATTAGCTTGATTTTTCTATTTCTTTTACAATCATCGACAATACTTTTAACAATATCTTGAGTAATTATTGTGTCAATAAATTCTAGCTTTTGTCCTCCAACTTCTATCCTTTTAGCAACTTTTGATTCTTCACCTTTTGTAGCAGCATCTCTAAAATACGTATCTATAAATGCTGAGAATGCTGAGAACTGTTCCATGAACCATGCCTTTATCTCATCCATTTTTTCGCAGATGGCAGACCAGTTCTCTACTATGATCACCGTCAAGGCAATAAGAGCTCCGACTATTAAAGCCACTGCCAATGCCCAGCCTACAAAAGGAATCCATGAAGTGGAAAGACCAATTGTCATCGTTGAGATGCACGAGGTAAATGCCGTTATCACCGCTTCTCCAAGACCAGCCTCGGTAAGTATAGCAACTATCCCAGCAGTGGCTGCCGCGGCAACACGTGCTACTGAGCCTCCTCCTGGATTGACCTTAGGATTTGAAGGAGTGATTGGGTTTAGCGGATTGTTCGGCTTGATCGTATGATTGTATTTCAATTCTATGCCGAGATTCCTATAAAAACTCTGATTCAGGGTAACGTATCTGTCGAAGCTATAGTCCTGTCTTCTCAAAGATTCATAGTTTTGAAGCTGAGTTGTGGAAAGCGATGCTTCAAGATCTGATTGATAATCATGCATGACCTGGCTGAAATCTGGAGCTACATAATTGATGTCAAATTCAGGTAGGCTGATGGCTTCCTTGTCCCAAACATTCAAACCTACAATGTTTAAATATTCAGAGAATTCATTCTGATATCCATCGATGGAACGCCTAAACACCTCATCGGGGTCTTCAGTATCATCAAGGGTATCGTCAACTGCCTTCTTTAAACCACGCACCAACTGAGTCTTAGTCTCATCAACCTTTGCCATTATGTAGTTGTTTTTCCCAAGAGTTACAAAAGAGAACAAAACTACAGCAAAAGTAACTAAAAGCTTTTTGTGTTTCATAATTTATTTCCTTTCTAGGCATAATTTTACCACAATTATCAATTAAAATTAATGAAATGTTTTACTTTTAGTTGTCATATTATCCAAAAATTACTCAATTTTCCTTTTCCCATTTTTGCTTGTCGTTAACAGTCCCATCCTTGATTGCCAATTGTCATCCGAAGGAACATAGACCTCACTACATTAAATTTCATTCCCATCCCTTTTGACCGATATGTTTGAGATGTCTCCAGCATGCGATGCAATGTATCTTCTTACGATTGCGCTGGCATACTTAGAATCCAATTCCATCAGATAAGCTGTCCTGTTTAGCTGGTCAGCAGCTATCAATGTTGAGCCACTGCCTCCAAACAAATCGACAACGATTCTGTTCTCCATGGATGACAGCTTCAACGGATATGCAATTAGCGGCAGGCTTTTTTGCGTAGGATGAAGCTTGGATAAAGCGTATTCGTCGAAAATACTATCTAGTAGTTCAACATCTTTTTCGATGTTATACTTCACTGTCACATCAATTGGATCGTTCCATGTTGACGAATTTGAAACCCCATCTCATCTTGCTCCTTAGTAATTTTTAGTTAGTTTTGATTGCTTGATAGGGTGGCTTATTTGTTCTTGATTCTCCATGCTGCATATTTCATCATGCAATATTTGATCAGACTATTGAGGAAATAGAGGATTGTTGCCAGGAATGAGAAACTGATGACATAGATGATATAGTTTGCGAACCAACCGAATTTCAGCCATATTTGAGAATAGACAGGCATATTGGAAACAAAGAAGGGAGAAATGTAGAAACAGGAAGCGACATCTGGATCGAACAACGGAGTGTTCGTGACATCTTTGAATGGTTTTCCGTCCGTCGGTTTGTAGTTGATACCTCCGGTGTAATGCAGTGTTACATTGATTAGTTGAGCGATGACGGTAAGACCGACGAATATTGCGACAGCGCCAAGAAAGTATTTATAATCTTTTTTGATGTTTTTTCCGATTTCAGCGTGGACGACAGATAGGATGGAGACCTGAAGAATCAGAACATGCCAGAGGAAGGAACGAATCACATCGGAGATTTTGCTCCATCTGCATAGCTGTCCTTGTCCGAACAATAACGGGAAGATGCCGGCAATCATACAGTATATGCCTAGGTAATAGAATATCGGCATTCTGATCTTTTCGTTTTTGATAAAGGGAAGAATCAGGCATAGGTAGATTGGTATGCTGCAGAACTGGAATGGAATGCTGGAGAAGTCATAGTACCCGAAGAAGAAGTAACGATTGATTTCATGATATATTTCCAGTCCTAGGAAGAGCAATCCATATACAAGGATAATGCCATTCAATAGTTTTTTGTTTTTTGTTTTGTTGATATATTTTGCGAGAAAAGCAATGGCTATCAAAGTCAATAAACCGACTAAAACACATAATATCGGAACAAGACTCCAAGGCTGGCAGGCAGGTTGCTCTTGTTCGAAATCGTTTAAAAAATTAATCATAATTTTACTAAATGCATTTTTTATCATATAGGCCTTCGCATTGCTATTACTACATGTGATATCTATGAGGTTTTACAATTCAAGATAGCTTTAGAGTGGCTGATGAATGAAGTGCGTGCGCTTCATTCATCAATGACTAACCCATGCATCAGTTCAACATTATTTGCCCATTTTTCTTTGTATTTTTCAACAAACTCTTTAATCTATTCAGAATTTGCTTTCGAATAATCTCGTAAGCTCCAACCGATTGCCTTGCTTATAAAAAATTCATTACTATCAAAATTATTAACTAATATTGCTTCCAATAATTTTGTATTAGTTTTCTCTTTTTTACATAAAGGATGGTCTATTTCTATTCTTCTTATCTAGAAATCTTCATCTTTTGACCATTCTAGCATTAGATCATTTAATCTTTTGTCTTTAAATGCAAACTTATTTTGATAAGTATTAAAAGGTGATAAAAATATTCTATATGTAGAAATTTATTTTCCCCATTCAGCCATAGCATAACCACGTGGATATAATCTAGTACCACGAAACTCTATAGCTCCTTCTTTATATTGTCCATTATAACCATCTTTTCTTAAACTAAATAAATATTCTTTATTTACTTCTTCTCCAGTTGCCCATAAGTAATAAGAATTATCATCTAGTGCAAGGTAATTCTGTAACCCATTATTATTGTAGCAACTATTTAATTTAAAAATCCCAACATCAGATTTAACTGTCATTTTTAAGTCTTTATAAGAAGTATTGTTATACGTCCATTTGTAAGTAAAAGCACAAATAAGTTCCCATTTATCATTTATTTTAATATCAAAATTATTATTAATAGATGTTTTCTTTTTATAGCAAAATTCATATGTACTATCTTTATTCATTGTTAATCTTATTATGTCATTTGCATCATCTTTTGCTGCGCTAAACTGATAATCATTAAGCATATATTCCTTCACTTTATTTGAAGGAGAACAACCAAAAAGTAATAAAGAAATTATTAATCCTGTACTTAAAAAATTTATTTTTCTCATACTTTATTCTAACAATAAATTGACAACGGGTCAATGATTAAAAATAGCTCTTTAATTTACAAATTGTTCAATACAAGTTGTATTGATAGAGTTGTAAATATTGTTTCAAAATATTCAGTTAAACTATCGTTAGAATTTGTTAATATATTCATAAGGAACGCTTTCTTTATTTCAGCAAATTTATTTAATTATAGGTTTCTTTTATTTTTTAATAGACATGCAAATATGATGGGTGGGATTCCTTATATCACTGATTGAAATATTGTTATTTTAAACAACATCCTTTTTTTAGTCATAATAATTAGATTAGAAATAATATGCTACAGATGCCTTGGCAAGTAAGACAAAAGTGTGAACTGCTCCAATATTAAGCTTTTTGAAAAACAGTTAGATGAGATCTATCATGCGGCAGTACTTCAACTTTTAGTACTTTATAAAGAAGAGCTTGTTGACTATTTCAATATAATGATTCCAAAAGCTATAGACGGCAAGCGCAAGTCGAATAAAGTTATAAAATTGTTAGCCAATATGGACACGTTTGCTCAAAGTGATTATGAGTATGATTCTCTCCACACCCTTATAAAGAAGATAGTTGTTTTCCCTGAAAAAGCATTTGAATTCACTATGCTTGATGAGAGCATCATTAAGATAACAATACCAAGATACAGACTCGTTGACCATTACGGACGAAAGAAAACCTCAGGCAGCTAACACCTGAGATTCTTTTTTTACTATTTCTTTATTTCCCAATGTCCACCTTTATCAGGTCCCACTCTTACTATTTTTTCACTAGACTCAATAACCCTTGCAACTGTTCTTCTAGTTTTTCCAATGATTTTGGAAAGTTCAGTGGTAGAAATGTTTGGATTTTTTCTGATGGCAGAAATTATTTTTTCTTCATCTGTCATGCTTTTTTCTGTGACATTTTCTGTGACATTTTCTGTGACATCTGGCTTTAAATAGCTATTCAAATCATAACTAAATGGAATTGTCACTCTTAGGAAATTATCCAAGAAAGTAAATGCTTCCTTTCCATATCTATCTACAATCATAGAAACACCATGACCTGTTTGTTCTATAAGGCCAAGTTTAATAAATATCTTAGCCAAGGATTCATTTACTGGCTTACTGATTCCACCAAAGAAATCGTCCTTGGTCATATTTGATGGCAATCCGCCTGTAGATATGATTTCAAGCCTATTGTTGAAGATATAAATTGCAGGAGGCGTTCCATCCACCCAATCGTTGTGAAGGCAGGCATTGTACCAAGCTTCTCTGAATGCGCCTTTATCAAAAAGAGGTACATCTTCTCTATATCCGTTCTCATGGAAGACAGTCTTTGTTTGATTCACAACCTCCGCACAGAAATTTTGAGCATTTTTCATGGCAGCAATCAAACATTGGTAGCCATATTCGTTTCTAAGCAATATCTTGGTTCCTTTGTCATTACCTTCAAATCTTACAACTTTAATTGAAAATCTATTCTCATCAGCCAAAAGCTCAGCTTGGATGTTGTAATTTCCATCCTCGTCTAGTAATTCTTCATTCTTTAAAAAAGTCGAATCATTGATGGTCAACCCTTCCTGAGTATATAGGAATTTGATCATCTTGAATGTCAGATCTTTTTTATTTGCTGGAAGATTTGTTATTTTCAAGTCAGCTTTGAAGGACGCTATCATTCTTTTTTGTATTTGCTCGGGTGTCATCCCTCTACTTGATGTTCCTATTCTTTCAAAACAACCGGCACTGCTCATACCATATTTTTTGATGTAATAAAGCTTGCTACCTTTCCTGATATCAACTCTAACTATTTGTTTTCCGTCAATAATAGGGGTCTCAATTGAAACAAGACCTCTAGAGCTAGGTTCTATCTGATCAGCAATTATGTTTGAGATGTCCAACGAAGTTTTATCGATATCAGCAATGCCTACAACAGTGCCGTCATCTTTTATTCCGACATATACCGATCCATCGCACGTGTTCAAAAAAGCGACAATCTCGTTGATTATCGTCCCACTCGTCGGCTTTTCCTTGAATTCTGTGTGCTGGTCTTCTTTTAAAACCATTGGTCATCACCTAATCTTTCTCTTTAAATTTTACCATGGAAAGCCATCAAAATCTAGAATTCATCGTATATTCAACATAGAAAAAAAACAAGACGTCACTGCCGATGGCCGAAAAATAAGGGTTAAAGTATATTCGTGCTTTTGATAGTCAGTTCGTGCTTTTGATAAATTACCTGCTTTTAAAACAGACAAAGAAAAAAGGGCTACTTCACCCAAAATTAAGCAATTTATGCCTAAAATAAGCGAAATAACCCTATAAGATGAAAAAAGGACTGATATTTTTGGAATCAATCCTGTTGTTTCAATTTGTCTTGAAACACAACATTTAATACAATTTCGTACTTCTTCATAAAAGTTCGTACCCCTAAATTCAAAAGTAAAAACACTTATTATTAAACTTGTGGAAAGCAAATAATTTTAATGTTGTTGAAAAAATTCCTAGAAACTTCTAATTAGAGTTGTAACCGAATTCTCTGCTGCAGAATACATCTTTCCAATAGCTTTCACGATCAATAATATCTTTATCACTTACATTTTTGCTAAAAACTTCCAATATGGTGAAAGTGAAATTTTCTTCAATATATTTTTCTCCTTTGTCTTTTCGGAGATCTACAAGCTTTTTATTATGTCCATCACGGCTATCGCAATAAACATCCCATCTTTGTGCAACACCTCTATCACCATAGGCTGAGCCAATATATATTTTCCCGTTAGCCTTATCTGTTAGACAATATATACCCTTGACACCTTCAAGGGCCGCACGATAATCATTGAATCTAAGACCTTGTAAAATCAATTTGAGTTGTCCAAAAGTCAAATGGACATTTTCATATCCAGTAAACTCGATTTCTTCATATTCCTTTGGGAGAACCTCTACCACTTCAGCATCGTCAATAAAACGTTTCAAGTTATAAACATATCTGCCCATTGCAGACTTCTTCTCGGCGATACGGATAACCAATCGTCCGACATACCCATTATATTCTTTTAAAGGCTCAAATGGACACCATCCGTGATCTGCTATTTCAGTGATTTTGCCAACAGAAATTAATAACCATTTTTTTGAGTCATCTTTCAATTGAACAAAAGCAAAAACAATTTGACCAATCTTTGTAAAATTACGCTGTTTGCTTGAACCTCTATGAGAGTGATATGCGAAGCCAACTTCGCCATTTTTTTGATAACGGTCTATTGCTGGCACCCACTTGCCATTTTCATCGGTAACCTTCATACAAAGAGAAATTTTGCACTTAGATACTATTTCATATGGCAAATTTAATAATTGACCTAAGGAGAGCGCAAAAGGTTTTGTATTTTCAGCATCCTTTAGTCAAGTTAATCCACCTACCTCAGCACAATCATTTTCTATCATAATGAAATCACCTCAAAAATTATTAATATTCAAAATTATACTATATAATGTGTGAAATAACCTATTTTCCACTATTTGAAAGAAAATAAATCATGTTTTTATAAGTCAGAAGTAAAATAAAACTCCACCAATAATAGGCAGAGCTTATTTCTTCTCAAGACATCTCGTCTTTATCTTCGTTCAAGGCCTTGACAATAGTTTTTAGTGTATCTGCCTTCCCGGATTCATCGTAATGGGCATAAACCTGTTCCGTAGTCTGGGTATTGGAGTGACCGAGCCATTTGGATATTTTTTCCATCATTACGCCCTGATGGCGGAGAAGGAATTCAAAAAAGCTATTTTCCACTATTCGAAACATTCATTTTTAAGTAGACTCGCTTAACCGCTTTCAGCCCTGCTTTTTCGCCGTTCTCTACCGCTTTGCCGTACATTTCAATTGCTTTCTTATAGTCTTTTTTCACACCAAATCCGTTTTCATAACAGATTCCGAGATTGTGATACGCAACACCCGAACTGTACTTTTCAGCAGCAG
>ENA-ORMS01002563-ORMS01002563.1-human-gut-metagenome-genome-assembly--contig:-NODE-2563-length-12878-cov-3.776573_pt1 | contig 12878 bp, 10 predicted proteins | sample MGYA00242104_ERZ508997 | MGnify/ENA primary metagenome ERZ508997 (study PRJEB26280, sample SAMEA2338704) | human gut metagenome | biome: human gut; feature: human-associated habitat; material: faeces... | reverse complement strand
CTGCTCCAGCGCCTGCCAGTTGGCCGCCTGCTGCCGCAGTGCGGCGGCCTGTTGATCCAGCTCGTCCAGCGCGTTCTGCGCCTGCCGGGCTTGGGCTTCCAATGCGTCCAGATCCCGCAGCGACAGCTGCAGGTCGTCTATCTCCCGCTCCAGTGCGGGGATCAGGCCGGTCTTGTTGTGCTTGCGGCAGACCTCGTAGCACAGGCGCGCCTGAACGGCGGGGTCCTCGAAGTCGATGTAGTTGAGCTGGATCTGAACCACCTCAATCTCCGGGTATTCGTTAAGCATCTCGTCGAGTACGTCGGCGGTGTCGTGGAACGAGAAGCCGACGTGCTTTACCTTGCCCTCTTTTTTCAGCTCGAACGCGTGCTCATAGGCGTGCAGCTTCTTGTATTTTTCAAATATCGACTTCGTCTGCGAGTGCAGGAGGTAGAAGTCGAAGTAGTCCACTCCGCAGCTCTCGAGCTGCTTTTCAAACAGCGGGCGTATCTCGTCCTCGCTGTTAAACAGCGAATCGGAGAGCTTGTCGGTGAGAATGAAGCTGTCGCGGGGATAGCGCTTTACGACGCAGTCGCGTATCGCCGTCTCGCCCTGACCGCCGATGTAGACGCGTGCGGTGTCGAAATAGTTGAAGCCCTGTGCCATGAACTCGTCAACCATCTTTGTGAATTCGGCGTAATCTACTTTTTCGCCGTCCATGGGCAGTCGCATGCAGCCGAAGCCTAACTTTTTCTTTACATCGGGGAATGTGCTCATTTTATGTCTTCTCCCGTGAATTAATTTTATCTCGTCAAATATATAATGCACTCTGCGGGGCGTGCAGTCAAGGGAAAAAATCAAACTTTTTTGTGAAGAAAACTCCCCTGCGGGAAAGTATGTCACTGCTTTTTGTCGAGCTCAAAATGAGCGGCGAATTTTTTGAACAGCGGCGTAAAGTCGAAATATTTATCAAACAGGCGGCAGAAAAAGCCGATTATCGTACCGTTTATCGAGGCGATAACGAGCGTGCCCCAGCCGATGCCCTCAAAGCGCCTGAAAAACGCGAGCGACATTACGCCGCTATGGCGAAAATCATTATAGAGACAAATATTCTCGTGCGCAGCTTGTCTTTGAAAAACAGCAGAACCGCAATGAAAAACCAGACTATACCGGCAACCGCAGTCACCGACGGCGCGATTACCTGAACGAACCTCTGCGAAAGGGCGAGCGCCGTAAACGGTATGCACGCGCAGAAGAACACGGCATATTTGTTAAACCTCAGCTTGAGCGAGGCGCAGAGCGTCACTATCTGGAGCACTGCCGACGCTCCGTTGAACACGCACCATATTACAGTATCAAACATCTTTTCCCCTCATACTCCCTCTTCAGTTAAGCATTATGCTTTTGCCGCGAAAACGCAGGTGAATATGCCGCCATTTTCACTCGCCGCCGCATGTCCGTCATATTTTTCGGCGGTCTCCTCGAGTATTTTCAGCCCGTAGCCGTGGTTACCCGTGCGCTTCTTTTTCTTCTCTTCATAGTCGGGCGCGACCGCGTTCTCGCTGCTTATATATAACATTTCATCACTTTTGTTAACGAAGCTCTTTATCTTTATATATCTGTTATCCTCGAGTGCTTTCGCCGCGTTTATCGCGTTGTCGAATATATTGACAAAAGCTTTGCAGATATCGACCTCTTCCATATTTATAAACTTCGGCACATTGAGGTCGAAATCATAGGCGACATCGTTTTTTCTGCACTCATTCGCCTTATTTGAGGCAATGGCATTGACAAGTGTATTGGGACAGAATTTCTCTATTTTTACATCCGAAACTTCTGTTCTGAGCTGGTCGAGCATACGCTCGGCGGATTCACGGTCAACTTCGTTTCCGCCATGTACAACTTCATATGCCGTCTGGATTATATTCGCGAGATCGTGTCGTATTTTTCTGACCTCGTTGCTGCTGTTTTCGACATTCTTGTAGTATTCAAGATTCAGCGCATTCTGGTAGTCCTTTATTCTCAGCTCCTCGCGCAGCTTCTCGTTCTGCGACGAGCGCACCATGATATAGAGCAGAACGGCGTCGGAGATTATACAGAGAACCGCCGCGACGCAGAGCATTATCATCGGAGCGCGGGTCGGATCCTCGAGAAACGGCAGTCCGGTGTTCTTGTCCCTGAACCAGCCGTAATATGAAATTATCATCATCGCCGCCGCCATGACTATAACCTGGCTCAGAGGAAAGAAAATAAATGTCGCCATCTGCCCGCTTGGCAAAATCATATTTTTGTGCTTCTTCATTCTTATATATGTGAAACCGCCGAAGAGCACTATCAGACCCACCGTATTCGGCAGGGAGACTATATAGGTCATTATATCGTCATAGGGATTGAGCCCGCAGGCGATACACCCGGTTATCAGCAGAGCCGAGACGAGATATGTAAACGACATCAGAACTATAGAGACAAAAATTCGAGTTCTGAGTTTATCTTTGAAATAGGCTATTGCCGAAATGAAATAATATGCAAAAGCCGAAATCTTGAAAAACACCGACGGCACATCGTAGAAATAATGCTGGGCGAGCGCTATTGTCGAAAACGGAATGAGAGTCAAGAAAAAGACTGCATAGCGGTTGAAGCGCGGGGTGAGGTTCATGCACAAAAACACCACCACGAGCGCTATCGAAAGAAAATTGAACACATACCAGAATATATCAAAAAATGTCATTTGACCAAAGCTCCCTTGAAAAGCACATATCTGTCTGCCGCCTCTTTTTTCTTGGAGCGGCTTATCGGAATTATCTCTCCGTTCATCATAACAAACTGCGTTGCCGTATACTTTGCAATATACTTGAGGTTGACAAGATAGCTTTTGTGGCAGCGTACAAAGCCCGATTTGAGCTGCTGCTCCGCCTCGTCAAGCTTTCCCGGTACGGTGACGCTGTCCCCGTCAACCGTATGTATCTCCAGATAATTGCGCTCGCTGACGATGAAAAGTATACTGTCGCTCCCTATTTTTCGGCTGCTGCCGCGGCGGGTATATTCAAAATATTCGCGGTTCTGCCTCTTGTGCGCTCCGGCGCGTTCGCGCTCGATATAGCCGAGAAGCAGTTTGGGATCGACGGGCTTATAGATATATCCGCAGTCATCAACCGCCACAAACGCCTTGGAGACAAGATCCTGGTTCCCGGAGACAAAGACGATCTTGACTCCCGGACACAGCGCGCCGACAAACTCGGCGATATCCACGCCGCTCTCATCCCTGACGGCAATATCAAGAAAGGCGAGGTCAAAATTTCTGTTTGCATCCTCTGGCGCAAGCTTTTCGGACAGTTCCGCTGAACTGTGTACGCCGATGAGCTCAATGTCGGGATAAGCGTCTGCGATTATTTCTGATATCTGCCTGACAATTGCAGGCTCATCGTCGCATATGAGAATACGCATAAAGAGACCTCCCTTTCCAAAAAATGTATTTATATACCAATAGTATACAAAAATACTCGTCTTTTTTCAAGGACAAAAACTGTCACAGGCAAGAAAATATTTTTTCTCTCCGCCGACCCTTTTCAAAGGGAAATAAATGTTGTATAATTTTGATATATAACTGCTTGATTAGGGGTGTTTGTTTGTCCGGGGACTACTCCAGCCGCAACCGAAGGATGCTCAAAAGGTTCCTGCCTTACTATAAAAAATATTCGGGACTGTTCGCCCTCGATATGTTCTGCTCCGCGCTGACCACCGTATGCGAGATCGCCCTGCCGCTGATAGTGCGACAGATAACCGACCGCGCGGCGCACGATATCCATGACCTGACGGCGGAGCTGATTATAAAAATCGTCGGCTTCTATATCCTGCTGCGCATTATCGACACTGCCGCGAGCTACTACACGGCGTCGGGCGGGCATATCATGGGCGCGAGAATTGAAACGGACATGCGAAACGACCTGTTCTCGCACCTGCAGGATATGTCATATTCATTCTATGACGACACGAAGATAGGCCAGCTCATGTCGAGAATAACAAACGACCTGTTTGACATAACCGAGCTCGCACACCACGGTCCCGAGAACGTCCTGATGACCGTGATAAAAATAGTCGCGGGATTCATCATGTTCGCGTCGATGAACATATGGCTTGCGATAATAGTCTTTTCGCTCATGCCTCTTATGATGATTCTGACTTCGCACAGCCGCCGCAAGATGCGTGCCGCGTTCAAACAGCAGAGACGCGAGATAGGCGAGATAAACGCGCGGACGGAGGATTCACTGCTCGGCATAAGAGTTGTCAAGAGCTTTGCCAACGAAGACATTGAGCGCGAAAAGTTCAACGAGGGCTCGCGCCGCTTCTTCAAATCGAAGAAAAACGGATACAGATACATGGCGAGCTTCCACTGCACCGTAAGACTCTGCGACGGACTGATGTATATAGCAATAGTCGGCGTGGGCGCAGTGTTCATGATGAAAGGCAAAACTACCGTCGGCGACTTCTCGGCGAGCCTGCTCATGGTCAGCACCCTGCTCGCGGCGATACGCACAATGGTCGAATTCAGCGAGCAGTTCAACCGCGGCATGACGGGCATCGAGCGCTTCACTGAAATAATGGACGAAGTCAGCGACATAAAAGACAGCCCGGATGCAAAGCCCATAAGCGACGTCAAGGGCGATATCGAATTCAAAAACGTTACATTTTCATACAAGGGCACGGACAAGAAAATTCTCTCCGATTTTTCCCTGCATATAGCTCCGGGCGAGAATGTCGCCCTCGTCGGTCCGTCCGGCGGCGGCAAGACTACGCTTTGCAATCTCATCCCCCGCTTCTACGATGTGGATTCGGGCAGCATACTGCTTGACGGAAAAGATATACGTGACATAACTTTAGCTTCGCTGCGCTCGAATATAGGCACGGTTCAGCAGGATGTCTACATGTTCTCCGGCACGGTCAGGGACAACATAGCCTACGGATGCCCGGGAGCTGAAAAAGAAGATATAATAGCCGCGGCGAAGAGAGCCGGGGCACACGAATTTATAGAAGAGCTGCCCGAGGGTTATGACACATATGTCGGCGAGCGCGGGGTCAAGCTCTCTGGCGGGCAGAAGCAGCGCATTTCAATCGCGCGCCTGTTTTTGAAGAACCCGCCGATAGTCATTCTCGACGAGGCGACAAGCGCGCTCGACAACGAGAGCGAACGCCTTGTTCAGCAGTCGCTCGAAGAGCTTGCAAAGGGGCGCACGGTCATAACTATTGCCCACAGGCTCACGACAATCAGAAACGCGGCGGAGATAGTCGTGCTGACAGAAGACGGCATCGCCGAGCAGGGCAGCCACCGCGAGCTCATGGCAAAAGGCGGCGTATACAGCGAGCTCTACAGCATGTATTCAATTGACTGATTTTTCCGAAAGGACGGATATAAAAATGCTTAAAAATATTTCACCTATCATCTCCCCCGAGCTTCTCAAGATCCTCATGGAGATGGGACACAGCGACGAGATAGTTATCGGCGACGGAAACTTCCCCGCGGCGAGCATAGCTCAGCGCCTTGTGCGCCTCGACGGTCACGGAGTGCCCGAGGTTCTCGACGCGGTTTTGAAGCTCATGCCCCTCGACACCTATGTTGACGCCCCCGTTGCGCTCATGGACAACAACGGCGACGGAGACCGCCCGGCAGTCTGGGACAAATACGAAGAGATAGTCAAAGCGAACGAGGGCGACAAGAACTTCGAGCTCATGGAGCGCTTCGCTTTCTATGACAGAGCGAGAAAGGCATACGCCGTCATCGCGACGGGCGAGACCGCCGTATACGCAAACATCATCCTCAAAAAGGGCGTTGTAAAATAACTCGGAGGACTCTGCATCAATGGAAAAAAGAGTTTTAGCGTTCGACTTCGGCGCGTCGAGCGGACGCGCGATAATCGGACATTTTGACGGGGAGAATATCCGCCTCGAAGAAGTTCACCGCTTCTCGAACGACCCCGTGAGCGTGAACGGCACGCTCTACTGGGATGTTCTGCGCCTGTTTTTTGAGATAAAGCAGGGACTGACAAAGGCGAAGCTCGCCGGCGGATTCGACAGCATCGGTATCGACACCTGGGGCGTTGACTTCGGGCTGCTCGATGAGTTCGGCTGCCTGCTCGAAAATCCTATCCACTACCGCGACGCACGCACGGCGGGGATGATTGAAGAAGTGTTTAAAACAGTTCCCCGCGAGGAGCTTTACTCCCGCACGGGCATCCAGTTCATGGAGCTCAACACGATCTTCCAGCTCTGCGCGCTCAAAAAATACCGCCCGCACATTCTCGACAGGGCGGATAAAATGCTGTTCATGCCCGATTTATTTGCATATATGCTCACGGGCAGAAAGCAGACAGAATATTCAATAGCGACCACCTCGCAGATGGTTGACATAAAGACAAAAGACTGGGCATACGACATTCTCGACCGCCTCGGCATCCCGTCGGGAATCCTCACGCCCATTGTGCCGTCGGGCACCGAGAACGGAATGCTCAGCGCGGAGATATGCGAAGAGCTTGGGCTCGACCCCGTTAAAGTTGTCAGCGTATGCGGACACGACACGCAGTCGGCGATAACCGCCGTCCCCTCTCAGCTCGACAGCTTCGCGTTTTTGAGCAGCGGCACATGGTCGCTCTTCGGCACGGAAATACCCGAGCCTATTGTCAACAACACATCACTCTCGATAAACATCACCAACGAGGGCGGCTACGGCGGCATGACCGGGCTGCTCAAGAATATAATCGGACTGTGGCTCATTCAGGAGAGCCGCAGGCAGTGGAAGCGCGAGGGCGAGGAATACAGCTACGCCGATCTCGAGCGCATGGCGCTCTCGGCGGAGCCGTTCAAGTGCTTCATCGACCCCGACTCCCCCGAGTTCACGCCGCCCGGAGATATACCCGGCCGCGTGCGCGAATTCTGCCGCAAGACGGGTCAGTATGTCCCGCAGACAGTCGGCGAGATAATGCGCTGCATCTACGAGAGCCTTGCGATGAAATACCGCAGCACGTTCTCGATGATAAAAGAATGCACCGGCAGAGACTATCCTGATATACATGTTATCGGCGGCGGCACGAAAGATACCCTGCTCTGCCAGATGACCGCGAACGCCTGCAATGTCCCCGTGAAGGCGGGGCCGATAGAGGCGACCGTGCTCGGCAACATCGCCGTTCAGCTTCTGAGCTCCGGCGACATTCCGAATATCAAAAAGGCGAGGGAGATAATCTCGCGCAGCGAAGCATTACGCGAATATGCTCCGTGCGACACCGACAAATGGGCGGGCGCATATGAGAGCTTTTTGAAAATTCACAAATAAGTGTTGCGCCCGGTAGTGGCAACACAACATCGAAAGGATGACTGAAAAATGGCAAAAGCAAAGCTTGGAATCAGACCCATCATTGACGGCCGCTGGGGCGGAGTCAGAGAGAGTCTTGAGGAAAAGACGATGAACATGGCGCTCGCTGCCAAGAAGCTCATCGAAGAAAATGTGTTCTATTCGGACGGCACTCCCTTTGAGTGCATCATCTCCCCCTGCACGATAGGCGGAGCAGCAGAAGCGGCAAAGTGCGCCGACTTCTTCTCGACTCAGAACGTCTGCGCGACCCTCTCCGTCACCCCCTGCTGGTGCTACGGCAGCGAGACGATGGATCTCGATCCCCTGACCGTCAAGGCAGTCTGGGGCTTCAACGGCACCGAGCGCCCCGGCGCGGTCTATCTCGCGGCGGTTCTGGCAGCTCACGCGCAGAGAGGTCTGCCCGCGTTCTCCATCTACGGCAAGGATGTTCAGGATGTCACCGACAACTCCATCCCCGATGACGTTGCCGAGAAGATTCTCCGCTTCGCACGCTGCGCCGCGGCTGTCGGTCAGCTCAGAGGCAAGTCCTATGTCGGCATAGGCGCCGTCGCAATGGGTATCGCAGGCTCGTTCTGCGACGCCGATTTCTGGCAGGAGTATCTCGGCATCCGCGCCGAGTGGGTCGACATGGTCGAAGTTACCCGCCGCGTCGAGCTCGGCATCTATGACCACGAGGAATATGAGCGCGCGCTCAAGTGGGTCAAGGCAAACTGCCCCGAGGGCTTCGACAAGAACCCCGAAAATATCAGACACACCCCCGAGCAGAAGGAGAAGGAGTGGGAGTTCGTCGTCAAGATGACTCTTATCTGCCGCGACATCATGCTCGGCAACGATAAGCTCAACGATGTCCGCCCCGTCGGCGCAGAGGCTGAGCACTCGGGTCCCAAGGATGGCTGGCACGAAGAGGCTCTCGGCCGCAACGCCATACTCGGCGGCTTCCAGGGTCAGCGCCAGTGGACGGACTTCATGCCCAACGGCGACTTCACCGAGGCTATTCTCAACACTACCTTTGACTGGAACGGCAAGAAAGAGCCGCTCACCTTCGCCACCGAGAACGACGGCCTCAACGGTCTGTCCATGCTCCTCGGAAAGCTCGTCACCGGCAGAGCGAGCCTGTTCGCCGACGTGCGCACATATTGGAGCCCCGACGCGGTTGAAAGAGTCTGCGGTATGCGCCCCGAGGGCGTTGCCAAGGACGGCTTCATCCATCTCATCAACTCCGGCGCCGCCGCGCTCGACGCCACGGGCGTCTGCAAGGACAAGGACGGCAACGCCGTCATGAAGGAGTGGTGGAACGTCACCGACGAGGACATCAGCGCTATGCTCAAGGCTACCGACTGGTGCCCCGCAGACCTCGGATATTTCAGAGGCGGCGGATACTCCTCGCACTTCAAGACTCAGGCTGTCATGCCCATGACAATGATAAGAGTCAACATCATCAAGGGTCTCGGCCCGGTGCTTCAGATAGCCGAGGGCTACACCGCCACCCTGCCCGATGAGATACACAACAAGCTCGACATGCGCACCGACCCGACCTGGCCGACCACATGGTTTGCTCCGAGACTCACCGGCAAGGGCGCGTTCAAGGATGTCTACTCCGTCATGGCGAACTGGGGTGCAAACCACGGCGCTATCAGCTACGGCCACATCGGCAAGGATCTTATCACATTGGCGAGTATGCTCAGAATCCCCGTTGCGATGCACAACGTCGCCGACGAGGACATCTACCGTCCGCACGCATGGTCTGCGTTCGGCACAAAGGACCTCGAGAGTGCAGACTACAGAGCCTGCGCCGCCTACGGCCCGCTGTATAAATAAGATAAAAATAAAAAGTTCCGTCCGGGAAACCGGGCGGAATTTTTTATGGCTTCGCAAAGCTTTTTAATTTTTCAGTCCCGCTCCCCTCGAATAAACGGAATTGCAGACAGAAGCGAACTCAGCGCAACGGGCAGAGTATACAGCATGAACAGAAGCGTCATCAGATTTGAATATCTGCCGTCGAGCCTCGGGATTCCGCCGTTTGCAATAAAATCGTTAAGCGCCGCCGTTTCAGAGGATGAAAATTTGACGACGGCATAGCCTATGCTCGCCGCGAGCGACGATAAACCGGTACCAATCTTGACAATGAATGTATGCGCGGAGAAAAACAGCGCGTCCGGTCTGTTACCTGATATTTTTTCTTCAAGGTCAACGGCTTGTGAGATTATCAGCGTCTGAACGGTCGAAGAAATGCTTACACAGCTTCCGATTATAAGTGTAAGTACGAACATTGCAACCGTTTGCGGAATGTTCGTCATATTTCGAGGATATTTAACATACAGCGCAAATAGCAAAAGATTCGGAAAAATGTTTATCAGATTGACGGCGGCAAAGAGCCTTTTTGTTCCGTATTTTTTAGATAAACTAGGGACTGCTGCCGCCGAGATTACCAGTCCCACAATACTTCCCACTCCGAAAAGTGCCGTATAAATCAGCGACATCTGCGGATTTTTACTTGCAAAATAATAGGTTACCAGCGGAGTGAGGATAACACCGGTCAGGGCTTTCAGACTGCCCAAAAATCCCGATATACTGATTTTTCTGAGCAACGGATTTGTAATAAAATATCTGAGCTGACCCGAATTTTCGCTGCGCTCGGCAGAAACCCTTTCCACCGAACCGATTGCGGTAAACTGAAAAAGCGCCCCGCCGATGATTGAAAACGCGGCAACCGTTATAAGAAAAGCATTTCGCTCATCCACTGCACTTCCGCCGAAAACTGCCGACAACGCAAAAGCAATCGGCTGAACGGCAAGCGTGCTTATACCGCTCGCCATTCCACCTATCGGACGTAGCGAAAGCAACTTTGTTCTGTCGCCCTCATCACTTGTGAGCACTGACGGATACCCGGTTATCGGAATATCGCCGATTGTAAACACAACTTCCCATATTATGTAAAACACAAACGCAGATAACACTATTAAAATATTTTTAGGCATACTGTTTTCCGCGGAATAAATTCCGTTACTGAAACAGAGAATTGTCAGTATTGCTGTGGGAATCGGCACTGCGATAAGATAGTCCTTTAGTTTATGTTTTCCTCTGCTTATCATCGCTCCGATAAACGGGTCTTTGACGGCGTCAAATATTCTCGCAACACTTAATATCAGACCGACCCATACGGCAGGAATCAGAATCGTGAACTGAAGATAATATGCGAGCACGGATGTGACTGTTCCGTATATGATGTTCTGACCGGAAAGACCCAGAAGATACCGGAACTTTTCTCTTTTCGTGTAAGTTGTTGACATGGTTTACCTCCTTACATACTTTTGGTATGTTTAATATTAATATATATGGGAGGGGTAAAACCCTCCCGAATATTTAAAGATTGATATCGCTGTTCATTTTGTCGAGCAGCGGATAGATGTCGGAAATGTCAAGCCCGATAGACTTTGTTATACCGCAAATAAACTCAAACTTTGCTTTCAGCTCTTCGTTGTCAACAGGAAAAACAAGCGGGTTTATCCAAATATTCGCGATAAGCGAAACCGCCTCGGCAGCCTGCTTCGGGAACATGACCGACAGAGATCCGTCCCTAACGCCCTCTTCGATAACCGGTTCAAAGGCATTAGGTGCTATATCGTTTACGGAGCGCAGAACAAGGTCGCTGAGCATCTGCGGCATATTCTGCAAATGCACTCCCAATTTTCTGAACTGCTGTTCCTGCTCATCCGTCAGAGCCGCAGCAAGCATACGCTTGAGCTTCTCTCCGCCCGTAATATCGGTATCGGATTGAATTTTACGCCAACTCGCAGACAGCGTATTTTTTGCAAAAAGCCGTTCTATGACCGCATCAAGGATATCCTGCTTTGAACTGAAATGGTGATATATCGCGCCCTTTGTGAGTCCGCCCAGTTCATCGATGATATCCTGAATCGTTGTGTTGTCGTATCCCTTTTCTATAAATAAACGCTGGGACACATCGAGGATAAGATTTACCGTTTCCTCCGGATATTTATTTCTGCTCATATTCGCTCCTTACATACTTTCGGTATGTATATAATAACAAACTCAAAAACAAATGTCAACAGGTTATATAAAAATGGGTACTTAAAGCTGTTTGCAGGATAAATGTTAGAAAAAGTGTTAGAAATGCTACTGAAAACTAAAAAGAAAAAAGCCCTTCAAACTCCAAAAGCTCAGCGTTATCAAGGCTTTTAACTTGGCGCGCTGCAAGGGATACAGTCGGCTACGCCGCCTTGCGTGCTCGGCGACCGCTGCTGCGCAGCAGTACCCGCCTCACACTTCGCGGCTAAAAACAGTCCACCGGACTGTTTTCTTAACGCCGCTCACCCTCTCAGGGTTCGAATCCCTTGAAAATAAAAAAGAACAGAAGCAACACCTACGGTATTACTTCTGTTCTTGGCGCGCTGCAAGGGATTCGAACCCCTGACCTTTTGGTTCGTAGCCAAACACTCTATCCAACTGAGCTAGCAGCGCATCTGATTGCCATAGTATATTAGCACAACGCGCCGCAAAAATCAACTGTTATTTCAAAATTTTTTTATTTTTCTCCGCTGCCCGGCGGGTACTCTATGCATCGCGGCGGTTTTCGGTCTGCCCGCGGCGCTTTTTTTGACAGTTTTTTTGCCGGCTTCGTAAAGTTTTTCTTTTCTTTGGGGGCGCGGATAAATATTTTCTGCGGCGAGTGCCGCTTCGCGGTTTTTTAAAATTTTTTTGCTATTACATTGTAATCATCAATTTTTTGCTATATAATTGAATGGATAGATTGGGGCTTTGTTTATGAAAAGCCGCGAAGGGAGAAAAATTTGTAATGAGCGACAGAACATACGTCTTATCATACGACATCGGCACGACGGGCGTCAAAACCTGTCTGTTTGAAGTTGAAGATGAAATAAAGCTGATCGCTGCGGAGATGGAAGGCTATTCGCTGACCGTTTATCCGGACGGCGGCGCAGAGCAGGATCCCGACGAGTGGTGGAGCGCGATATGCAACACCACGAAGAGACTCATGAATTCAACGAGCGTGAGCACTTCGGAGATAGCCGGTATATCCTTCTGCTCCCAGATGCAGGGTCTCGTGCTCGTCGACAAGGACGGCCAGCCCGTGCGCAAGGCGATGAGCTACATGGATCAGCGCGCAAAGAAGCAGATAAAAGAACTCATGGCTTACGGTCCGCAGATCGCGGGAGCTTATATTCCGAAGCTTCTCAAGTCTCTGCAGATAACCGGCGCCGTGTCCGCGAGCGTCAAGGATCCTGTATACAAATATAAATGGGTCGAGGAGAACGAGCCCGAGAACTTCGCGAGAACCTATAAGTGGCTCGACGTCAAAGAATACATAATCTGCCGTATGACCGACAAGTTCGTCATGACGCGCGACTCGGCTTTCGGCACTCTGCTCTACGATGTCCGCAAGGGCAAGGAGGGCTGGAGCCCCGAGATGCTCAAGATGTTCAACGTCAAGCCCGAGCATATGGCTGAGATAATCGACTCCACTGCTCTCGTCGGCGGTCTTACCGAAGAGCAGAAATTC
>ENA-ORMS01002557-ORMS01002557.1-human-gut-metagenome-genome-assembly--contig:-NODE-2557-length-12889-cov-3.762428_pt1 | contig 12889 bp, 11 predicted proteins | sample MGYA00242104_ERZ508997 | MGnify/ENA primary metagenome ERZ508997 (study PRJEB26280, sample SAMEA2338704) | human gut metagenome | biome: human gut; feature: human-associated habitat; material: faeces... | reverse complement strand
AAAAAACAAGTGTAAATTTACACTTTTTATTTTACTTATGTAGTGTTACAATTGATGTGATACATTTCTATATAAAAAAAGTGACTCAAGTTGTATAATATTATGTTGACAAAAAAATTTATACGAAAGGACTTGAATCACAATGAATATTATAAAAGAAAATAATGAAAAAATCAAAAGATATTTGCCTCATGAATTAAAAACTAGAGAAAATGCTGTTAAAACTTATAGAAATGGAAATTCAATTAGCTTTGTATGTAGAAAATATCATATATCAAGAATGTCACTATATAGATGGAATAAATTATATGATGGTACCAAAGAATCTCTTACTGACAAATCACATAAGCCAAATTCTAAACATCCCAATGCTCATACTGATGAAGAAATTAAATGGATTAAAGATTTAATTAGAAGAAATCCTAATATAACTTTATGCGAAATTTGGTATAAATTAAGAATTAATAAAGGATATTCAAGACATATAGGTAGTTTATATAGAGTTATGAGAAAACTCGGTTATTATAAGCAAATAAACATTAATGGTACTTCCAAATATATTCCTAAAAAATATAATACTCCTAAACAAATTGGAATCAAATGGCAAATTGATGTTAAATTTGTTCCAGTTCTTTGTCAAGGTAAGAAAACACCTTGTGATAAAAGGTTTTATCAATATACATGTATTGATGAGGCATCACGTGAAAGATTCTTATTTTGGTATGATGAACATACACCTGCTAATACTGTTGATTTCGTTAAAAGATGCATTGCTTATTATGAATATAAGCCAATAGAAATACAAACAGATAATGGTATGGAATTTACTTGGAATACTGATAAAATGAAAAAATTACATCCACTTGGAGAGTTATGTTTAAAATTAGATATTGATCATCATAAAATAAGACCTAGAACTCCAAGACATAATGGCAAAGTCGAAAGGAGTCATCGTAATGATAATGAAAGATTTTACAATAATTTAACATTTGATTCTTTAGAAGATTTAAGAAACAAAGGTAAAAAATATTTAGAAAGGTCAAATAAAATACCAATGGCAGTATTAGGATATAAAACCCCATTAGAAAAAAGGCATGAATTAATTGTTTCTTTGTTAGTCAATTATAATACATTCATTTCTTTAGTCAATGCAAATTAAATTTAGCTACGCTAATCATTGACTAAATTCATTTCTGTATTATTCATAACATTAACAAAGAAAAACAACCCAATATTAATTGAGTCATTTTTTAGAAAAATTTTGTATCACATCATTTACAAATATACAAAATAAATCTTTCTATAATCGCATCTACTATTCTTTCAGATGCATGTCCATCTCCATAAGGATTAGATGCTTTACTCATCTTATCATAAGCTTTCTTATCAGTTAATAAAGTTTTAGCTTCTTTATAGATATTCTTTTCATCAGTACCAACCAATTTTAAAGTACCAGCATCTATACCTTCAGGTCTTTCAGTAGTATCACGAAGAACTAATACTGGTTTACCTAATGAAGGAGCTTCTTCTTGAACACCACCACTATCTGACATAATCATATAACATTTATTAATAAAATTATGGAAATCAAATACTTCTAATGGTTCAATTAATTTAACTCTATCACAACCATCAAATACTTCATGAGCTACATCTCTAACTTTAGGATTTAAATGAATTGGATATAATACTTTAACATCTGGGAATTCATCAACAATCTTTCTAATAGCTTTAAAGATATGTCTCATAGGATCTCCTAAATTTTCTCTTCTATGAGCAGTTACCAATATTAATCTTTCATCATCTTTAATCCAATCTAATTCTGGATGAGTATAACCTTCTTTAACAGTAGTAGCCATAGCATCTATAGCAGTATTACCTGTAACATATATTTTATCTTCATCAATATTTTCATCTAAAAGATTTTGTCTACTTAACTTAGTAGGAGCAAAATACATATCAGTCATACAATCTACCATTTGACGATTCATTTCCTCAGGATAAGGACTATATTTATCATTAGTTCTTAAACCAGCTTCAACATGACCAATAGCAATTTGATTATAGAATGCTGCTAAAGCGCCAGCAAAAGTAGTTGTAGTATCACCATGTACTAGTACTATATCTGGTTTAACTTCTTTAATAACATCTTCTAAATCATATAATACTCTCGAAGTAATATCACTTAAAGTTTGACCTTGTTTCATAATATCTAAATCATAATCTGGTTTAATCTTAAATGTTTCTAAAACTTGATCAAGCATTTGTCTATGTTGAGCAGTAACACATACAATACTCTTAATTTCCTTTCTCTTTTCTAATTCCTTTACTAAAGGAGCCATCTTAATAGCTTCTGGTCTTGTACCAAAAATACTCATTACTTTAATCTCTTTCATACTTTCCCTCCGATTTATTTATTGTCTTTAAAACATTATAAATATTCTTTAAATTACTTGGTTTAATCGAGTTAATCATAAACTTATTATTGTAAGAAATAGTTTTCATTAAAAAGCCAAGAATACAATTTGTAAATATTTGAGTTAATAAAGAAGCAATAGCAGCACCATTAATGCCAATGATTGGTATTAATATAAGATTTAATACAATATTCAATATTGCTCCATATAAATTGATTTTCCACAATAAATTTTGTTTGTTTTCAATTATAATCCAAATGTTCCTAATTGAACCTAAATAAGAAAATGTTGTATACCAAACAATTATTTTTAAAGCAGATATAGAAGCATTATATTCACTTCCATACATTATACTTATAATAAGACTTGAAAAAATAGTCATTAATAAACTAACGGTTAAAGAACCGACTATTATAATGGAATACAATGATGTTATATATTTTTCAAACTGTTTATTTGAAACCTTCTTTTTCTCAAAAATAACTGGTCTAAACGAATCAATAATAGCCGCAAAAACAAATGAAAACATTGAAGCACAAGTAAGAGCAGCGGAATAATAACCAACATTTTCATTTCCAATCATAAATTTAATCATTATCTTATCAGTATGTGCAAAAATGGTTATCATCATACTTGCAATAATATAATATTTGCTTTTATTAAAAATTAATTTGAAAGTATCAAATGAATAATCCAATTTTTGAGGCGAATCTTTTTTATATAAAAACAATAACATAAAAGATATAATCAAAAATTCTAATGAATATGAAATAGCAAACAAATAGATATTACCGCCAAACAGTAATATTAGGATTTGAACCAATGATGTTATTATATACGCAATTAACATCGCAATTGATGGGTATTTTGACAATAACTTTGCTTGAAACCAATATTGAACGATTTCTATAGCTTGAAATAACAAAGTTATGCTGTATAAAGAACAAACAATTATTGTTTCTGTTTCTCCGCAGTTTGCAAACAAAACAAATACAATAATTCCTAATATACATAATAATCCTGAAATTACATTAGCAATAATTGATGTTCCAACATATTTACCTTCTTCATGAGGATGATTAATTATATCATGAACTAAAGTAGAGTCTATACCTAATTTCATGACTGGAATAATAAACGAAACTAAACTTGCTGCATAATTAATTAAGCCATAATTATTTGGTCCCAATTTTCTAGCCATAATCATAGTAACTATTAATGTTAGAATTGCTTTAATTAGCTTAGAAAAAACTATCCATGAAGCATTTTTAAATACTCTTTTGATAGTAATCAACTCCTTTCAAAAAAACTATTTTTTTATGATTTTTTTAAAAATAATTGATGAAAATAAATTATTACATAAAGCAAGCACAATTATAATTAAGAAAATCAATTATCTTTTTAGTAAAAATCTTTTCATATAGATAATCAAATAAATTTTTTAAAATAATAAAAATACCTACTCCTAAAAGGACATGAGAAAAGTCACAAAATAAAGAATAAAACAAATTATTTTGTATATTTAGATCTTGTGTATATTTTAAATAAATAATAATTATATTTGAAAAAATTGCACAAAAAATTGCAAAATAATTAAATCGATTTAGAGCCTTTTTATTATTAATAAAAATCATTCCATATAATAACCCCAATAAATAACAAAAAACGAATGAAGAATTTATGAAATAATTAAAGATAACTAATAAAAATAAAGTTAGAATAATTATTAATACACGTCTTTTAGAATCAGTATCATATTTTGACAAATTGGTCTTTATGAAAGGGGTAATCAAATAACATAATAAAATATATTTGATAAACCATAAGTGCTCTCCTCCAGGTATAGTTCCAATTGTTAATAATGCTTTAATTATAGATAATAATGTTAGCTCATTTCTACAAGCAATAAAACGAATTAAACTTATAGAATAGTCATATTCTCTTTTCATATAAAATCTCCTAGCTTTTTTTGACAGATATAATGTTTAGCGAAATATAGAAATTGAATCATTAATATAGGAATCGTAAGGTAATAAACATCCGTTATCAAAAGAAACAAGATATCTTGTATATCCATAAAAACTAATAATAATTGCTATTAAATAAACCATAGCAGATGCATTTTTAATTTGTTTAGAAATGCAAATAATAATGATAGGATAACACAAAAAGAAATAATCTTTAAATCTAGTAACAACAGAAAAATTTGAAAAGAGTGTGAATAATGGTAGCATAAATATAAATAATTTAACAAAAATAGCTGAATACTCATCATATTTATTTACTTTATCGTAATTTAGATACAAAAAAATTGCAATTAAGTAATATTCAAATGTATAAAATATACTTAACCCACCAGAAGATAATCCATAACTTTCAATTCTAGCTAACGCGCCGGAATCAGTTTTAAATATGGTGGATAAAATCATAGAAATAAATGATGTGATATTTAGTATATTTAATCGTACCACAGCAAACAAAAATAAACCTATTAATAAAAGAATTAAAAATCTATTTTTGGTAATTTTTATATTAATAATAAACGGTATAAAGAATAATATGAAAGAGGATCTGTGAAAAAATAAAGCTAATATGCATAATAAATAATACTTTATGTATTGCTTGTCTTTTATATATTTCAAAGAATACCAAAAGATTAAAATTGATAATGGTTGTCTTAAACTTACAAATGTATTATAAAGAAAAAACTTGTATAAAAACATTATAATTATAAAATTCATATTATAATCAAACTTTTTCACAATATTGTAAAAAGCAAAATAGAAAATAATTGAGTTTATCAAAGTAAAACCAAAATAATTAAATCCAAGTAATTTAATAAAATAAGAATAAACTAAAAATCCTTTTTCAAATCCATAAGATTTACTTAATGAGCCTAATTTGGCAAAAAAATTATCTAAAGGAATTGCATTATATACACTTCTATAATATGCATAGTCTGCGCCTCCTAGATTATACCTAGTACCAGACATAATACATAAAACAATTAATGTGATTATTGCAATTATTTTTTTTGATTTCTTTTCCTTGAAAACAAAACTTAGTAAAAACATCGAAAAACAAAAAATAAATAGAATTAAATAATAAAACATTTAATCACCCCTAGTTATATTTTAAAGTCCAATAATAATATATAAACAAACTTGGAACAAAACAAATCATTTTTAAAATTGAAAAAGGCAACTTTTCACTTTTTATATGATTTTTATTAGCAATTCTATAATAAACTTGATATAAAATCATATTCTTAATTCTCAATTTCATAGAATACTCTTTATTCAAATATTCTTTTGCATGTTCCATACCACCAAGAGGGTACTTTATACGCATCTTTCTTCCAGATTTGGTTAAACCGCCATCTATATACTCACATATATATATTATTTTATTTACAAATAACATATCATGTTTTTTTGATATTTTATTCCAAAAAAAACCCTCTCCTATAAATTTTTCATTTTCAAATTCAGGGAATCTATTATTGAAAAGATATTTAGAGAAAAACACCTCAACTCTATCTCCGCTAGGTTGTTTATTTATAATATCTTTTACATAATTTCCAATAAATTCATCTTTTTCAAATTTAACAGATACTGATTTATTTTCGGAATAACCTCTAAGAAATACAAACCCAGCTAGACTTTTATCTTCATACTTTTTAAAATAACTAAAAATAGTTTCTATTGCGTCATTAGTTAAATAATCATCACTATCAACAACAAAAAACAAATCAGTATTAATACTATCAAAAGCAATATTCAAAGCTGTATGCTTACCACCATTTTTCTTTTTTATATACGTAATTTTTATTTTATTATCTTTTTTAAAATCCTTCATTACTTTTTCTGTATTATCTGTACTACCATCATCTACAACTAGCCAAATAAAATTGCTATTAGTTTGACTAGTTAGACTATCGTATAATTTTTGTAAATTCTTTTCTCTATTATAGGTTGGAGTTATTACTGTTATAAATTCTTTCATTTTTTCTCTCCTTAACTGGAATAATTATTCTACTGTAAATAAACCTACAGATTTTATGATTTGAATTAACTCTTAAAAAAGTGCTTATCGTACCAAAAATACTTTTTTTATTTACCCATGTTCCTGTAAAAGCATGAACAGTAACAGATTTATTTGATGGTTCACATAATATTTCTTTTGGATAAACATGAAGATTATCAGTTAAATCCTGTTCTATATTCCCAAGAATACAACCATATTCTTTAATTAATAACTCTGAAACCCATTGAGTATTTGGAGTGTTTATATCAATTATATTATTATCATAATGATCTAACATTTTCTTAATAAATTTATGACCTTTAACAGCTCCAAATACAGCAGTGAAAGGCATCAATTTACTTTCATAACCAACAAATGCTTCATGAACAAGCATTGAATCTAATCTTTTCCCATCTATTACCAAAATATCTGTGTCAAAATAGATTCCTCCATAATTATATATTGCCCATGCACGAACATAATCACTAACAAATGCCCATTTTTTATTTTCATATGCCTTTTTGCAAAAAGGATGTTTATCTATTGGGAAATTAGATTCATTCCATTCCTTAATTTCGTAACCATTCAACTTACTCCATGATTTCATACATTTAATAATGTTATTCGGTTTGCTTTTTCCACCCATCCATACATAATGAATAATTTTTGGAATCTTAGTATCTATTAAATAGATTTTATTAAAATAACTTAGAATTTTATCTATAGAATACTTATTCGATTCCTTAATATTATTAGCTTTCATTTTATTAATAATAACTTTTGAATTGATGATTTTATTAACAGCTTCAATGAAAGAATTATAATCACCTTGCTTAATTATATATCCAGATATACCATTAGATATTAAGTCAGACATTCCTCTGCATTCCAAAGCAACTACAGGCTTCCCGCAGGCAAAAGCTTCAATTACATTAACTGGCAATCCCTCCCTTTTACTTGCAGATAAAACAACATCAGATATCGATAACAATTCTGGAATATCATTTCTATTTCCTAGAAAATGAACATTATTTTCTAAATGTTTACTTTTAGCTAATTGCTGATAAAAACCATTTAATTCATCTTTTCCAGCTAAAAGTAGATGAATTGAGTTGTTTTCTTTTACTAATTCTTCCATAACACTTATTAAAAAACCTTGATTCTTATTTTTATCTAATCTAGCTACACAAGTTAAAACAATATCATTACTACCTAAACCCAAACTATTTCTAATTATTTTTTTTTCATTGCTAGATAAAGTTATATTAAATCTGCTAATGTCTATACCAACACCAGGAACATATTTAATATCCATACATCTATTAGAAAACTTCTTATCGGCAAATACATAATCCTCTTTATTTATAGTAACTAGAGTATCTGTCTTCTTTGAAAGAAACCACTCAATAGGGTAAAAAAGCAACCAATTCTTTATTGGAGCATCTTTAAAGAAATGAAAACCATGGGCAGTATATATAACTCTTGTTCCATATTTTTTTCTTGATTTACAAGCAGCAAGCCTAGTTAAGACCGCCCCCATTGGCGTATGACAATGAACAATATCAAATTTTTCTTTATCAATAATCTTTTTCAAGGATAACAATGCTTTAATATTATTAAAGCATAGTGGTTTCCTTTCAATACATAATTGTATAAATTCATCACAATATTCTATTATTTCACCAGAATTTAAGTTATTATTAGCAGCTACATAAACTTTATAGCCATTGTCTTTTAACATTTTTAAATATGGTGTATGAAAACTTCTTATATGAGTTGCGACTGTAGCAACAAATAAAACTTTTTTTTGATTTTCCATAGAAAATCACTCCTTAATTCTAATTATTTTTTTTCATTATCATTACTTCATTATATTTCATCATATAAATATCTTCGTCATAATTACCTATCTCATTAGTATTTTCAACTTTGTTCATAGAATTAATGATTAGTTTTGGAAAGTTTACACCACATTCATATGCATGTGGATATCCTCCACCAAATCTAGGATTTATTTCAGATATATAATATTCATTATTAATTCTAAATATATCCATATCTATCATATATTCATAACCTATTTTTTCTACTAATTCTATTATTAAATCAAACAATTTTTGATCTTTAAATGATCTAGCCTTATCAGTTTCTCCAGCTCTCATTTTTATTTTTTCTTTTGTAAAAATAGAAACCACTTTCTTTGAAATAGGATCAACATATACATCTGCTCCTATCTCTTGACCATATAAATATTCTTGAATTAATAAATCGTCATAAACATTAAATAAGGTGTCAATTTCTTCTTTTGAATTTACTCTATTTATATTTATACTTGCACTACCTTTATAAGGTTTTACAAAGACAGGAAAACTAATTAACCCAGCATCCAAATCTTTATAGAATTTTTCTTTATCAATATATGATTTTGCACATTTAAACCCATTAGAACTCAAGTACTTATACATTTCATATTTATCAAATGCTAATTCAACTGCATCATAATTTGATATTAATGGAGTTACTCCTATCTCTAAAAATCTATCTTTGTTTTTAGCTATTAAACTCAATTCTGGATCTATAAGTGCAAATAAGCAAGCAATATTCTCTTTCTTACAAATATCTAATAATCTTTCTATGTATTGTGGATCATCTATTCTTGGAACTAAATAATAATTATCTGCTTCATAAACCGCAGGAGCTAAGTCACTCATATCTGTGGCAATAACTTTGCCAATTCCACTAAATTCCTTTTTAAAATATTGTACAACTTTATTTCTTGTCCCAGCACTTGTAATTAAAATGTTCATTATTTCACCCATTCATTTCTTAGTATTCCATACATACAACGATTAATCATTTCACCTTTGAAAAAAATATCTTTTCTTAGCAAACCTTCTTGAATAAATCCTATCTTTTCATACAGCTTTCTAGCTGCAATATTTTTTTCATCAACACATAACCAAACTTTTTCTAATTTCAAATTATTGAAGGCGTAGTCTAGAATCAATTCTGTTGCTTTGAAGGAAATTCCCTTTCTTTTATAGTTAACATCTCCAAGAGTAATATAGTATTCTCCTTTTTTCTTATCAATATTTATTATCCCTATAACACCTACTGGTATGTCATTATACATAATAACCATATCATGTCTATTAGTATTATCTTTATTACTTAAAAACCATTTTCTGGTATTTTCTATATCCAAAGGAATATTATAATGAAGATACTCATTATTTAATGGATTATTTATCCATTCAACTTTTTTTTCAATATCATCTTCTGTAAAATTTCTAATTGTAACACTATCCATATTAATTTTTACCATTAAACCTTTCCATAAATTCTCCGTTTGCAGAATAAATATCGGATCTAGAAAATACCTGTTTAATTGTCATAAGTATTATTTTTAAATCTAATAACAAAGATAGATTATTTACATAATACACATCAAGTTTAAATTTTTCAGTCCAAGAAATACTATTTCTTCCGTTAACTTGAGCCCATCCAGTTAAACCAGGTCTTACATCATGACGATGTTTTTGCTCTTCATTGTAATAATCCAAATATTCTACATGAAGTGGCCTTGGTCCAACTATACTCATTTTTCCTATTAGGATACAAAAAATTTCTGGAAGTTCATCGAGACTGGTTTTACGTAGTAAATTACCAAACTTCGTTAATCTTTTTTCATTTGATAATAAATTGCCATCTTTGTCTTTTTTGTTAGTCATAGTTCTAAACTTATACATATTAAATATTTTTTCATTTTTACCTGGTCTAGGCTGTTTAAACAATATAGGCCACCCCATAAAAATAAAAACAAGAACAGAAATTATTAAATAAACTGGAGACAATATTATAATTGCTATTAAAGATAAGATAATATCAAAAAAGCGTTTAAAAAACTTCTTGTACATATTAATTCAACTCCTAAAACAGTATACATTATACAACTATTCTTATTTATTTCATGTACAATTATATCATTTATTGTTGCTTTAATCTACTTTTTACTGAAAATTTGTATAAAAATGTAATATTATGTCGAAAAATATTGATAAAAATTTTTAAGAATTAAAAATAATATATAGAACTTAAATCAATTATTCACAATAATTACAAAAAAGAGTAATGACTTACTCTTTGATAAATGTATTTTTTACTATCATAACTTCTTAATTTATTTATTTATTTGCAAAAAGCACATAACTATTGTTCCAATTATTCCTCCAGTTATTAAACCAAATATAAATAATAATAATTCTTTCATATTATTAGTCACCTCTCAATGCAACAAATTTTGAAAGTATATTGCCTTTTTAGTATGAAAATATAAACGTTTTTAACTCCTATATAAATAGTCTATACGTTTTTAATAAAATAATTCATATAATTATACATAATTTTTCTTATATTTATATTTATGCATTTAAAAAACTTACTATAATTAGTAAGTTAATATTAAATATTATTTAAAGCAATTTTTAATAACTGAAATAATTACATCTTGTTGCTCTGGGGTCATTTTATTATCTGAAGGTAAACATAAACCTCTTTGGAAAATATCCATTCCTACATCACAAGAATCTCCTGCTATATAAGCATTTGTTTGCGCCCTTCCATTTCCATTTTTAGTTATAAATGGATTCATTCTATAAATTGGTTGCATATGCATTGGTTTCCAAATTGGCCTCCCTTCTGCATTAATACTAGCGATTGCATCTAATATTTCATGTGGTGATGATTTTCCTTTTTCACATTCATATAAAAAATCTTTTTCACCTCTAACTTGTTTTGCCATTGCTTCAGGTTTAATTATCATACAAGATAGCCAATAATTAGGTTCACTGTTTTGAAGGTCCATTGGATTCATTTCTATAGGTAAGCCTTCTAAACCTTTTTTATATCTTTCATAGATTGCTTTTTTTTGCGCTATGTGTTCTTCAAGATGAGGAAATTGACCTCTAACTACCCCCGCAATCACATTACTCATTCTGTAGTTAAAACCAATTTCTTCATGTTGATACCAAGGAGCATTTTCTCTCGATTGAGTTGACCACTTTCTAGCTTTATTAGCAACCTCTATTTCATCTGTTAATAGCATTCCTCCTGCTGAACCTGTGATAATTTTGTTTCCATTAAATGAAATACAATTATATTTACCAAACGTTCCAGTTTGTTTACCTTTATAAGTTGCACCTAGGCTTTCAGCAGCATCTTCTATAATTATTGCATTATGCTTATCGCATACTTTCTTAATTTCATCCATTTTAGCAGGAGTTCCATAAAGATGAGCAACCACCACTACTCTAACATCTGGATATAATTCAAATGCTTTTTCTAATGCTTTTGGATCCATATTCCAAGTATCATATTCTGTATCAATAAATATTGGAATTCCATGTTCATACATAATAGGATTTACTGTAGCAGCAAAAGTTAAATCTGAACAAAATACTTTATCACCAGGCTTGACCCCTGCTAATCTTATAGCTAAATGTAATGCAGCAGTGCCACTAGAAAGTGCTACTGCATTTTTACATCCTACCTTCTCACACGTAAGTTTTTCAATCTCATTAATATTTGCACCTACTGTACTCATCCAATTTGTATCATATGCCTCTTGAACATATTTTATTTCCTCACCATGCATTGTAGGAGAAGCTAACCATACTTTTTTTTCAAAGGGTTTTATTTCTTTCATATTATTTACCTACTCTTTCCTTATCAATTTTATAAGTTGTAACAATCTTTGCAACTTTTTCTTTTATATCGTTATTATTTTTATATGCTGATTTAATTAATTTATCAAGATCATTAAGAAAAGATTTAGGAATATCAAGAGGTTTACCAATACTAATTAATTTATTAGGAGTAGTTTGCATTCCCTCTTCTTCCATTAATCTCTCTTCATACAATTTCTCTCCAGGTCTTAAACCCGTAATTTTAATTGGAATGTCTACATTAGGTTCATATCCTTTATATCTAATTAATTTTTCGGCTAAATCATAAATTTTTACTGGTTTACCCATATCTAATACAAAAATTTCTCCGCCCTTAGCATAACAGCCAGCTTGTAGCACCAAACTAACTGCTTCAGGTATGGTCATAAAAAATCTTTCCATCTTTTCATGAGTAACTGTGACAGGTCCGCCTTTTTCTATTTGCTTTAGAAACAAAGGAATAACAGAGCCATTTGAACCAAGTACATTTCCAAATCTAACTGCTACATAATCGGTGTTTTTAGAAATTTTATCATAAGTTTGAATAATCATTTCACAAATACGTTTACTTGCACCCATTACGTTTGTTGGACGAACCGCTTTATCAGTAGAAATTAAAACAAATTTTTTTACCTTATATTTATCTGCCAGTTTAACTGCATTTAATGTACCTAAAGAATTGTTTTTAATTGCTTCATTAGGACTTACTTCCATCAGTGGAAC
>ENA-ORMS01002555-ORMS01002555.1-human-gut-metagenome-genome-assembly--contig:-NODE-2555-length-12892-cov-3.670717_pt1 | contig 12892 bp, 17 predicted proteins | sample MGYA00242104_ERZ508997 | MGnify/ENA primary metagenome ERZ508997 (study PRJEB26280, sample SAMEA2338704) | human gut metagenome | biome: human gut; feature: human-associated habitat; material: faeces... | reverse complement strand
AAATAAAACTGCGCCACAGCCTTGGCAGGCCATCGCGCAGCGATTTTGTTCAATCGGAAGTTGTAGAGGAGGAAACAAAATGCTAACCGTTAAACCAACAGCAGAAATGCTTGCAGAGTGGAAACGAATTTTTGAAGCACACCATGCAGCGATGAAGCCAAACCGAAAAACAGGAACAGAAGTAGACCAATATTTCAGAAATAAATATGCCCATCAAGTATTTAACGATGCAGCTTTTCAAGAAATAGTTGCACTCAATATCACAGAGAATGCATTCTCTCGCAACAAATTGCCCAAAGGTGTGCTTCCTAATATAAAAAGCTATAAGACAGGCAATGCTCTTGTCGGCATTGATTTAAGCACAGGAGAATTTCATATTGAAAGCAAAAATATCGAGGAAGTAATGCCACTGCACGATGATTTGTTTGTCTACCGTGGATTAGATGAGGAAGATTTGAAAAACATCTTTTTGGTTGCGGAGTATGTAAAACTCACGCAAAACTAAATTCCTGTTTGTAAATCTCAATAGAATAGAAGTTTATTAGCATCGGTCCGATTTCGATTCTTCTATGAGCCAGATAGCCGCCGTATCTGGTGCAACCGGAGAGGACTTCGATAAGCTCCGTGCAAAGGCTCGTGAGATGGGTGCGAAGACCAAGTTCTCTGCATCCGAGGCTGCGGATGCCATAATTTCACCACCTCAGCACATTATCGAATAATCAAGTTTAATCGTTATCGTTCTGAGCAGATGAAGTTAACTCCATCATCTTTTGTGCGTATGTAGCTCCATCAATTTCTTCATCAGCATACTGTCGCATAAGCTCATCAATCTGTTCTTTTAACTCTTCTCTAGTCATCTTTTCGCTCCCTTAAATTATTTGTTATAGTTTCTAAAGTCTTCTTCTGATTCATAAATATCATCAGCGGAAATACTATTCTTATGACCGCATTCGGTACACTTCCACACATAATGATGGTCATCAAATCCCGGTTGGTCATTCAAATAAGCATTACAACGGTCACAGTACCAATCAATTCCCGGAAATCTTTCACTCATCTTCGCTACCTCCTTTTTCATCTGAATGTGCAGCATCATACTCTTTAATACCATTTATGGTTTCTGCTTTTGCTTTTTCTATTTCGGTTTCGTTGTTCTTCTTTCTCGATTTGAAATAGTCAACAACTTTAATAGTTGCCGCAGTCAATAATGAAGCACCAACTGCCGCTACTCCAAGCCAAGGCAGCATCTCCATTTTACCTGCCTCTTTGCTTACAAGCTCCAGCATTTCAACATACTTTTCTGGGCCTCCTGCTGCTTTTGCAGCTTTTGATAATTCTGCATAATCCCAATTCTGAGCCATACTATTCCTCCTCTTGACTTTTAGTCTTTTCATCTAGCTCTCTTATAAGTCTTTCTGCTTCATTAATACGCTGTTGTTCTTCGTCAATCTCTTCCTGAAGATGCTTGATACTCTTTTTCTTTCTAGCAATAATTTCTTTGGAAGATTGGATATTGCCTAACAACAACTTACGTATTTCTGAAGTATTAACGTGAGCATTTTTTATCTCATCATTCTTTATAAGCTGTTGAGCAAGAATGCCTCCAACAATCGCAGCTGTAGCTGTTGTTAAGCCGACTGGCGAAGCCAATAACCCTGTAGCAATACCGGCATACTTTGGAGAGGTTTTAAGAAAAGCATCAAGCATTGATTTTGTTACTACATTTCCGCCTTTTCTCGATTCTTGAATTGCTTCTAGCTTACCTGAACGAATCCATCTTCTTACGGTTTCTGGATTTGTATTTAGCATATCTGCTATTTCCTTAACACTATAAGTATCCATCAAACTTCCTCCTTGTAGTAATAATATATCACAACAAATGTAGTATTGCAAGAAGAAATGTAGCATTAAATTGTCAAGTTTATATTAATATCATACACGCACGAAACCCTCCCAGCCATGATGGTTGAGAGGGTTTTAACTTATAATTCTGGAATACCAGTCTTTATTTCGTTTTCATTATAATCCAATTTCAATTCTTTTCTTAACAGATTATAGTCCTGCACAATTGCAACGACTATATCTTTTATCATTCTGAATTCTTCTTCATCAGCAATATCTTTAACATCAATACTTCCACCTGAACTATTTCCCGAATAATGGTCTGCCGCAAATCTATATGCAACCGCAAGCTTTAACAGTTTTTGTGAACCCAAACTGCCATTGCTTATTATGTAATCACACAACTCTTTCTTGTTAAACTGAGATATCGGTGTTTCAATCTCTTCTGTTTTTCTTGTAACAGATGAACCACTTGCTTTGCTACCTTAAATAGTATACCACAATCTATGCGGTCTTTGTTGTGCTTTTTTCAGATTTGAACCATGCCTTTGCATTCGGGACAACACTGTTGCCATTCCCTTTCATAACAAAGGTCAGCTTAAACGGATCTACCGTGCCATCATCATTGGTTTCTCCAACGATAACCTTCTCCACAATACTTTCAAATACAACTCTGTCGAACTCATCCAGAATATCTCCATCCGAAAGTGCTTTCTTAAGGCTTGCCATTTTCTTGCTGACATCCTTCTGATTAGAGACATTATCCTGAAGAATTCTAATAGACTCTTTTGTCTTCTGGATTTTCATGGTCAGCTCCTCATACTTTTCATCATATGCTTCCTTGGAAATTCCTTCATCCAAATATAAGTCCGTAAGCCTCATTCTACGCTGCTCCAAATTATCCAAAGCTTTCTGCTCCTTTTTTAATCTGCCGATATCCTCATTATTCGTACTGATACCCTCAATCGTATCAATAACGGAGTCTATCACATCATCAAAGCTTCCGGCTAACAGCTTATATGCCTCAAGAAATGCATTTTCCAGTATGGATTCACGCAGCGACTTACTGTTCGGGCAGTTATGCTTTCCTTTATTAGCGGCATTTCTGCAATACCAGACCGGTGTTTCATATTTTGAACCGCTGTGAAGGGTGCGCCTTGTAAGTTTCGTTCCGCAGAAGCCACACTCACACATACTGGAAAATGCATATTTCTTAGTGTACTTTTCCCTCTTGCCATCCGCCTTCGTATCTGATGGATGATTACGGGACAGACGAATTTCTTTCGCCTGCTCCCATACCTCCCTGCTTACAATTGGCTCATGGTGATCATGGACATAATACTGTTCTTCCTCACCGAAATTTTCAATACATCTCTTGGAAATCGGATCTGTGGTAATGGTTTTCTGCAACAGCAGGTCACCTTTATACTTCTCATTCTTGATAATGCCTCGGACACCGCTGTCCGTCCATTTTACCACACCTTTTTTATTTACTTTTCCAAGTGCCTCCAGTCGTTTTGCAATGGTATAAGTACCATACCCCTGTAAATACAATTCAAAAATCAGTCGCACAGTTTCCGCCTCTGCTTCATTAACTGTAATTGTCTTATCCTCCGGATGATAATCATAACCAAGACAACCGTTAAAGCCCATCAGTTCTCCACGCTTCATCTTCATCTTAATACCCAGCTTCACATTTTTTGATGTGGATTCCACTTCGTTCTGAGCCAGCGTTCCCATAAGTGTAAGCATCATTTCTCCCTGTTCCGTCAAGGTATTGATATTCTCTTTTTCAAAAATCACTGCAATACCTCTTCCCTTTAAAAGGCGCACATACTGCAAGATATCAACCGTATTTCTGGAAAATCGTGATACAGACTTTGTCATAATCACATCAATTTTTCCATCCATACAATCATGAATCATACGTTGGAACTGCTCACGCTTATCGACCTTTGTTCCTGTAATCGCTTCATCCGCATAAATGCCAACCATAACCCAGTCCCGGTTTTCCGATATCTTGTCCTGATAATACTGCTTCTGGGACTGGAAACTCTCAAGCTGCTCATCACCATCGGTGCTGACACGCACATATGCAGCAACTCTCTGTCTTGTAATAACAACCGGATTGCCCTCATAATCCCTCTTACGAAGAATTGGCCCATCCACTGCCTTAATTACTTCTACTTCTGCCATAATAAAATCCTCCTTAAATTGAAATCTTTGCTTCATGTTCCTCTTCGCGCCAAGCATACTAAAAAATGAAAATATGAACGAACGTATACAAGCGGTTGTCTAAGCAACCCTTTTTCCTGTACCGGTCTTGAAATATTCCGACTCCAGAATGTGATATGAACTCATAATCCTATTCTTTGCCCGAATATATTCATTTTCCGAAATCAGCCCAAGGCGAACCAGTTTTCTAAGTACCGCCATTTTCTTGCTGAATTCCAGACACTTTCCTACATCCATCTGATACCACTCCATAGCAAAACCTCCTCTCAAAATACTGTTTTTCACGAATTACAAACAACCAGTCTCACGTACACTAACAAATGCTATTAACAGCTACTCCGCCAGCACCAGCAAACAAACATTCGATTTTTATTAAATAATTATAGAACATACGTTTGTTTTATGTTATACTGATTGTATGAATCATTTCACTTTTAATGTTTGAAGTAATATTTTTATATTTAAAAAGATTACTCTCTCACTTATAGGAGATTTAGAAGTGGTTTTGCGGAAGTGTTTTTGAAAAAAGTCAGATTTCTTGAAAAAGTAAGCTTCTGATGAACTCTGATTATTTTATGTATAAGGTAGGTATTACAGATAAATGAACTATACAAAACAACAGGAATTGCCGGACTTCTTGGAGTATGAGCATCCTGACAGAACTCTTTTGAAACGGGATATACGAGCCATTGCTCTGAAGCGAATGGAAGATGCGGCAAGAAGTATTTCTGATTTTGAGGAAGTATCTTGCCAGCAGACTATTAAACTCACACAGGATGCCTATGACTATATGACATCTCCTGAACAACCTTACTGGTTCAAAGGTCCTTGGAAACTCATGACCAAGAAACAGAGGCTTGAGGTTCATCTTCAGAGGATATGTGATGATAGAGGAGGCACAAGTTACACCTATTCAATCCTTGAAGATTAAATGAAAGTAAGAACAAAGAAAGTAATCTTATTTGCACTATGGCTTGTAATAGCATTTCCTGTTCTTGGAATGATTCTTTCAGGCTTGAGTGCTTCATCTACCATCACTAATCTTGTCTCAGTATTGGCAATGGTTGGATTAGTTTTGGTTAGTATAGACACAAAATGTTTCACAAACTTTATAAAAACTAAAAACAAATGAGTAAATTTTTCAAATTTATTATGGCTATTGCAGCAATAACCATGATGGCAATGTCCTGTACAAGAATCAATGCAGGATATGAGGGTATCAAGGTCAATCTCTATGGAGATAAAAAGGGAGTAGATGATATTACTCTTGTGACTGGTATGGTGTGGTATAACCCTATCACTACAGCAGTTTATGAGTATCCTACATTCATTCAGACTGTAGACTATGAGCCATTTACTATCAATGCAAAGGATGGTTCTCAATTCACTATTGACCCTACTATCAACCTTAACATGATTCCAGGCACTTCTTCTAAGGTATTTGTAAAATATAGGAGACCTATGGAGGAAGTTATAAGAGATGTGCTGTATACTCATGTCAAGAATGCCTATAGGATTAAACTCAGCAATTATACTACAGATGAGTTGGTATCCAAGAGGGAAGAGTTTGAAAAGGCTACAGAAGATTATCTCAGGGAAGTACTGTTCAAGGAGAACTTTGAACTTGGAGAAATGACTTCAGGTCTTAAGTATCCTGCCTCACTTGAAGCCTCTATTACAGCAAAGAATGAAGCTGTACAGAAGAGTCAGAAGGCACAGAATGAACTTGAACTTGTAAAAGCAGAGGCAGAGAAGATGCTTGTTGCTGCGAAAGCAGAGAAAGAGGCTAACTTGCTTAAGACACAGGCTCTTACACCTCAGGTACTTGAACAGATGTGGATAGAAAAGTGGAATGGTGTTCTACCTGTATATGGTACAGTTCCTACTCTATTCAGAGATATAACTAAGTAGTATGTGGTGGATATTTATATCTATAGTTTTTGCCCTTATACTGTATGTAAGCACGAGAAACCTTATGGAATACGGTGGTAAGGGCAGAGGCTATATACCAGTCAAATTCCCTATTTGGGGATTGCTGTTGATAATCCTTTCTTTGCTCATTCCTATTCTTAACATCCTTGTATTTATTGTATGTATAGTCTTGATTTTTATAGCAGTATCTATGGGAACTAAATATACTTATGACGGATGGCACCTCATAGAGGGGAAGAGGAATTGGGTTTACAGTGTAGTAATGTTTTTACAGAAAGAAATCTAAAAAAATGGATAACACAGGAACATTTAAGAGTGCTCTTACTCAGAGCTTCAAGGGCATCAAGGAAACAAAGGCTGCTGCCATAACAGAAGATGTAGAACTTTCATACAGAAGAAAGATTGAAGACCTCTGTAGAAGTGCAAGGCAGTGTGACAGGGACAGAGAAGATATTCTCATCAATCTTGCCCCATCAAACATCACTTCACTCAGTGTAGTGCCTTCAGATTTCAAGGCAGATGATTTCCTTGAGCAGGACCTTAAGATAGGTCTTAACAAGAGGGATACCCTCATCAAACTTGAGATAGCAGTACAAAGGTACGAATATCTCTTTGGAGAATATGACAATATGTCAGCAGTACTCAAGTATCTGCCAGACTACAAATCAACTATAAACAGTAAGGAGGAATAGATTATGGGATACCCAGGTTATGGTTATGACCCTAAGAGAGAGGGTGAGAATTTGCCTACAGGACCAACAGAGGAGTAAGTCATGGGTGGTGGTTCATATGGATATGCTGAGAGGGTGTATATCAACTCTCAGCAGTACAAATCTTCTGTAAGCAGAGAGGAAGTCTTCAAGCAGAAAAATATGCATGAAGATATGGACATCAAAGGAAAAGTAAGAGAGTGTAGGTTCTCTGAGGAGCATCCTGATGCTTTCCCTATTATAATAGCCCTTGATGTTACTGGAAGTATGGGACATGTCCCAGATAAACTTATCAGAACTGGACTCCCAGATATAATGAAGAAGATACTTGAGTCTGGAGTAAAAGACCCTCAGGTATGCTTTGTTGCAATAGGAGACCAGTACACTGACAGTGCTCCTATTCAGGTAGGTCAGTTTGAATCCTCTGATGAACTTCTTGACAAATGGCTTAAGACTGTATGGCTTGAAGGTCATGGAGGAGGAAATGGTGGTGAGTCCTATCAGTTGGTATGGCAGTTTGCAGACCATCATACTGACTGTGACTGGATAAACATAAGAGGGAAGAAGGGAGTTATTATCTCAATAGGAGATGATGCAGTACATAAGAGCATCTCTTCTGAAGAGATTAAAAGGCTCTTTGGCAAAAAGTTACAATCTGTAACCACTTCTGGTCTTCTCAGTAATATCCAGTCATGTTGGGATGTATATCATATTACTCTCAATGACTATAATGGGAAAGACAAGAACGTTCAAAAGCAGTGGAATGACCTCCTTGGAGACCATCACATTGTTACTGAGGATAGAGATGGTAATGACATACCTAAGATAATCTCAGGAATGATTCTTGAGTCCTACAACAGACAGAAGTCTTCTGGAGAAACAGCAAAGACAGTAGAAACAGAGCATAATGAGCACCTTCTTTAATAAGGTGCTCTTTTAATGAATTTCATAATGAATTAAATGAATTAAAGCTATGGAAGTAAAGATTGTATTGGGTCTCCTCTTTGGAGATGAAGGTAAAGGTAACACAGTTCAGTGGCTCTGCAAGAAAGCTTTGGAAGAAGGTAAAAGACCTTGTGTAGTACGTTTTTCAGGAGGTCCTCAGGCAGGACATACTGTAAGACATAATGGCATTACACATGTATGTTCTTCTTATGGCTCTGGTGTTCTTCTTGGAGTTCCCACAATGTATATAGGAGGTCTTATTGACCCTCTATGTATATGGAATGAGAAGAAATCATTAGAGGAGAAAGGAGTGGAAGTACCTCCTATCTATATAGGTAGTGAGATTCCCCTGATAACCCCTTATGATGTAGCAGACCAACTTGAGTGGGCTAAAGACCATCCTAATAGAACTTGTGGAAAGGGAGTAATGTCTGCTGTCTTGAGACAGAACACCCCTCCAAGATATAAATATGTGGGGGCATCAGACCTTTATTTAAAGTCTTCTATTGAGTCTAAGTTGGGGCATATAAGGAAATTCTATGCTGAAAAAGGAATAACTGCTGACCAAAGGGTTATCAAAGACTGGACAAAGGCAGGGTTGAGCCTATATAAGGACTTCTTCAAGTACAATATAGATGATTTTGATGTTCTTATCTTTGAGGGAACTCAAGGACTTCTGTTAGATTCTGAACATGGATTCTGTCCTTATGTAACTTCAACTAAGGTAGGACTCAATGGTATTCCTGAAGAGTATCTTAAGGATGCTGAAGTGTATCTTATAACAAGGACTTATCTTACAAGACACGGAGAGATGGGACTACTTGAAAGACAGTGGTTTAAGGGGAGAGAGAAAGAAGTGCCTGCTGATAAGTTGGAGACTAATGTCTTCAATGAACATCAGGGAGAGTTCCTTACTGCAAGGTATTATCCAGACCCTTACAGATATGCTGTACAAAGGCACTGCCTTGACAACATGCAGAAGAGGTATAACCTCAAGATGAATCTTGTAATTACTCATACTGACGTAGACTATTCTGAAGATGGTGTATGTTTCCCTAAAGGAGATTGCTCTTTCTTTATAAATAGTATGTCAAGGGTTCTTGAAGAGTTTCTTGTTCTACAGAACATCTATACCTCAGACAATCCTGACTCAAACTTTAAATTGTATGACACAAGAATTAACTGAACAGAAAAGTAGATTGCAGAATGAAATGTCAGATTACCTCAATGAAAGGGGTAATCTGGCTTTACAATGGGCTACTGGAGTAGGCAAGTCCAGAGTGGCAGTAAATGCTGTAATGGGTTTGTTTAACCAGTATGGAGAAGAGTTCAGGGTCCTCATTGTAGCAGCAGAAGATGCTCACAAGGATAACTGGAAAGAAGAGTTCAGAAAAGGACTTAACCCTCTGGTATATGACTGGATAATGCCTCATGTTCATATTATCTGTTATGCTTCTCTCAAGAACTGGAGAGGTACAAAGTGGGACCTCATTGTGTTTGATGAGGCTCATCACCTTCAGTCTGATACAAGGAAGGATATTCTGCAAAGTCTCAACTCATCGAGAGTGCTTGCCCTATCTGCAACTCTCAAGGAAGATGTCCTTGAGGCTCTCACCAGATGTTTTGGAAGATTCAAAGTGAGCAAGATAACTTTGCAGGATGCCATTGATAAAGGCTTTCTTCCTGAGCCAAAGATAGTCTGTATTCCTCTTGAACTCAAAAGATTTGACAGAACTGAGACTATTGAAATGGACTTAAGAACTGCCAAGTCTGGAGATAAGGGAGTTATAAATGACCTTTGGAGCAACAGATGGAAGTACCTGAGGAACAGAAAGGCATACTTGGGATATGTTCTTAGGTTTTCATGTACTCAGAAAGAAAAGTATGAGTATATAAATGAGCAGTTTGATTACTGGAAAAGGCAATACTTCAGGAATCAGGGCAACATAAGGCTTAAGAATATGTGGCTTCAGTGGGGAACCAGGAGAAAGAGATTCCTTGGTGAACTTAAGACAAGAGAAGCAGAAAAGCTTTGTGTCAAACTCAATGAGGAAGGTAAGAGGTTTATCTGTTTCTGTTCTTCTATTACACAGGCTGAGTTCCTTGGAGGAGAAAACTGTATTCACTCAAAGAAGAAGGGTGTAAGGGAGATTATCTCTACATTCAACTCAGGAAAGACCAACTCAATCTTTGCAGTAGGAATGCTTCAGGAAGGTCAGAACTTGACCAATATACAGGCAGGTATCATTGTGCAGCTTGATGGAGAGGAGAGAGGATTTATACAGAAGTTTGGGCGTAGCCTTAGAGCTACTGACCCAGTTCAGTATATCCTTTATTATAGAGGGACAAGAGATGAAGAGTATCTCCAGAAAGCACTTGAAGGTATAGATAAAAATTATATACAAGAAATATGAAAATAACAATTGAAACAAATGCCATGATTAGACATGGCACCTGTATTGGAGAAATATTGGTTTTGCTCGAAATACTTAATGGAGTTAATCATTCCCAGATTATCAATAATCTAATAAAAAAGGGATATATTACATCTGCAACTGGCCAATCTTTCGTAACTGAAAAGAAATATGCTTTAATGGATAAAGCTAAAGGTTTACTTGAAGATGTTAATTTGGACTCTATGGATTCTGATAATAAGGAATCCAGAAATATTGAGGAATTAGCAATTAAATTAAAAGAGCTTTTTCCAAAAGGTAAAAAACCTGGTACTACTCAATATTGGGCAGAAGGAACTTCTTTGATAGTTAAACGACTTAAGGTTTTCTTCAAAAAGTATGGAGAGTATACTGATGAACAGATATTGTCCGCAGCTGAAAGATATATAAAATCTTTTAACGGAGATTATTCTTATATGAGAGTGCTCAAATACTTTATATGGGCTGAAAAAGTAAATAAAGCTGGAGAAGTAGAATCAACATCTGATTTACTTACTTTTATAGAGAATACAGAAGACCTTGACCCTATCAGAAATGATTGGACATCTAACTTGAATTGATATGGAGTTTTCAGAAGTGTTGCAAGACCTTCAAAAGAGGAGAGATAGAGTGATGAATGGACTGTGGAACTGTATTCCACTGCCATTTCCAAGATTTAAACAGTTACTTCCTGGATTTGAACAGGGGAAGTACATAGTGGTTACTGCCAATCAGAAGGTTGGTAAGTCAAAACTATGTGATTACCTGTTAGTCTATTCTATTATATTCTTTGCCATGGAACATCCAGAGTTCAAGGCAAAGATTCTCTACTTTACTCTTGAGATGAGTCCTAAAGAGAAGTATAATGAGTTCTTATGTCATCTTCTGTTCAGACTTGATGGTATAGTCATATCTCCTACAGAACTCAAGAGCACTGATAAAGACAAGCCAGTTGACCCTCATATCTTTGAACTTCTTAAAAGTGAAAGGTATCAAGCCTATATAAGGAAGTTTGAAGAAATGGTGGAATATATAGATACTGACAGAAATCCTACTGGAATAAACAAAAAGTGCAGAGCTTATGCAGAAGAGCATGGTCATTACAATTATAAGACAGTCAAGAACAAGAACAAACTGACTGGTGAGGAAGAGGAAGTAAGGATACTTGACCCTACTGAACCTTATACTCCTGATGACCCAGAAGAGTACAAGATTGTCATAGTGGATAATGCTTCTAATGTATCTTTGGAAAAAGGTCTGGACAAGAGGGAATCCATTGACAAACTTTCAAAGCATGGTATTACTTTAAGAAATCAGATGCAGTTCATATTTGTGCTTATTCAGCATCAGACTCAAGCCCAAGAGGGTATTGAGAACCAAAAACTGAACAGGCTTAAACCATCATCAGATGGATTGGCTGACTGTAAGACTACCACCAGAGATGCAAATCTTGTGATTGGTCTATACTCACCATTCAAGTATGGAATACCTGATTTTGAAGGGTATGACATCAAGAAGTTTAGGAACTATATAAGGTTTATGGAAGTTATTGAAGATAGGGATTATGGTTCAGCAGGAAACATATGTCCATTGTTCTTCAATGGTGCAGTAAGTACATTCAATGAACTTCCTTTACCAACAGACAGTGTTGGACTTGAGAGTGTCTATGGATACATAGATAGTCTTAACAAACAGAAGATGAAAAGAAAGGCTAAGTCTTTCTTTATGTATTTGAGAAAAATTTTTAAGAAATAAGTGTAGATGAAAGCATTAGTGCTTGCAAAAAGTGGATTTGGGAAGAGTACCTCAATTGGTGCTATTCCTGAATTGGGACTTAAAGGGCTTGACCCAGCCAAGACTTATCTGATTAGCTGTGTGAATAAACCTCTTCCTTTTAGAGGTGCTGCTTCTCAGTATAAGATTGCCAAGGTTAAGAGTCAGCCAACAGACAAGACTTTCCCTGCTGAGATAGCATCTGGGAACAGACTTATCTCTAATGATGCAAAGACCATTGCAGCAGTAATTGAACTGCTTGCTAATTCCCCTTATGAAAACATAGTTCTTGATGATATGAACTACATATCTCAGGACTTCTATATGAAGAATGCTCTCAAGGGAGGATGGGATACCCCAAAGCAGATTGGCTATGGTATGGGACTTATCTTTGATGCAATCAACAAGGTTCCTGAAGATAAGAACATGATTTGTCTTGCTCATTATGAGGAGTACAAGGATAAGAATGGAGATAGTCTGTCTTACAGATATAAGAGTACTGGAAACATGGTTGACCAGTATATCACTCCTGAGGGTAAATTTGAGGTAGTCCTTTATGGAAAAGCCTCGTATGATGAGAAAGAAAAGAAGTCCATCAGAGAGTTTGTAACTAATGATGATGGACAGTATCCAGCAAAATCTCCTGTGGGAATGTTTCCACTGTATATACCTAATGACCTTGGGTATGTTGTGGATACCATGAAGGAGTATTACTTTGGAAGTAACAACTAAAAAATAAATACAATGGAATTAAGTAGGTATGAACTTGCTGCTGTAAAGAAAACAGCACAGATTATTAAGCCCAAGAGGGCTAAAATTTGCAAGCTTCTTGCAAAGAGAAAAGAGATTAATATGCAGATAGATGCTCTTCAGAGTGAGATTGACCTCTGGGAAGCTCCTATCATAACCAAACATGGTTATTCTTCTGAGCAGATTCTTTCAGGAGAGGCTGATGAGATAGCCTCACAGACTGAGAATATGTCAGGGGTTCCTGTAGAAACTGTTGATGATACAGAGGAGGAA
>ENA-ORMS01002553-ORMS01002553.1-human-gut-metagenome-genome-assembly--contig:-NODE-2553-length-12911-cov-4.504745_pt1 | contig 12911 bp, 8 predicted proteins | sample MGYA00242104_ERZ508997 | MGnify/ENA primary metagenome ERZ508997 (study PRJEB26280, sample SAMEA2338704) | human gut metagenome | biome: human gut; feature: human-associated habitat; material: faeces... | reverse complement strand
AACCGATGGCCGCACCGGGGACCAGCCCCGGCACCGGCTCTGCAAAGTGCATCTCCACCTCTGCCCCGAACAGCCGGGCCGTCATCTCCACGCCAAGCTCCACCGCTGTCCAGCTTTCGCCTTCGTATTTGGCGCGGAGGATGGCGCTGCGGACGACGCCCTCATACCGGTAGGGCGCAGCCGCCCCGTCCAGAGCGCCCAGATAGTGGCGGCTCACGTCCAGCCGCATGACCGGGCCGCGGCGCAGCTCTTCCAGCCGCGGTGTACACACTTCACAGAGCGGCAGCGTTCCCAGCACCCTGCGGCAGCAGGGACACCGCCTCGGGAAAAGCAGCTGGCGCATCTGCCGGGCAAGCTGCGCGGGGCGGCTGTAATAACCTGCCATCAGTCTTTTTTGACGGCGACGATGATACGCACCTTTTTGCCAGCGGCGCAGCCAAAGTTGTCGTACCAGCCGGTAAGATAGTAATCATCGGAGTTGACGGAAGTGAGCTTGGTGTAGTAATATTGACCCTTGTACCACAGGTAGACCTGCGTATTATCGGCCATTTCAAACCTTTCGCCCTTGGAGGAAAGGACGCTGGCCGCACCCACCTTGTCGATCTTCATGGGCATCAGCTGGATCATGGCCTTTACCGTGCCGTTCACGTTTTGCCGCACTGCCAGACCGCCCGCCAGCACCGGATACTTGATGGAGGTGGAAAAGCTGGCCTGACTGCCGTTGACGTAGCAGATGTAGGTAGCGCCGCCGCCCACAAAATTGAGGATGGTGCTCATAGGCTGGCCGGTAATGTTGGCCAGCTGCTTGAGACCGATGCTCAGCAGCGAGCCGGAACTGCTGGTGATGCGGTTCCAGACCGTGCTCAGCAGCGAGCCGTCGATCACGCCCCACAGGATCTCGCTGGTGGTGGGCACCAGCACACTGCGCAGATCGTCCACCACGGTGGTGGTGGTGGTGCCGCCGGTAGAGCCGGAACCGGAAGAGCCGTCCCCGGTAGAACCGCTGCCGGAGCCGGAAGAACTGTCCCCGGAAGAGCTATCCCCCGAGCCGGAGGAGCCGCTGCCGGTCAGGGTGCCCAGAATGGAACTGGCGTTGAAGGCCAGATTCTTCACATCGTCCAGCACGCCGTATTTCCACAGATCGCCGGTGACATCGTTCAGGATCAGGCGGTCGATTTGTCCCTGCTCATTCAGCGTATAGTAGCGCACGGCCAGTGCGTTCAGCTTTGTCCCCGCTATTCGGCTGGGACGAACCGTCCCAGCCAACCCCTCCGATGTCGTTTCCAAGATTTGTACGTCATCGGCCAGAGCATAGTCCCCCAGCGCGGTGGCGGTGTCGTTGATGGTGCCGCTGACCGATTTGGACTCGATGGCAGTCACCTGCTCCCCTTCGGGGGTCACGTTGATCTCCACCAGCCAGCCGGTGGGGTAGTTCAGGCTTTTGTCGATATTCACAGTGCGGGTAATGCCGTCGGTGCACATCACCGAGATCTTTTGCAGCACGTCTGCGCCGTTATCCTCCACAAGACTGCGGGTAGCGGTCTGCACCACGCCGTAGAACACGCTGTCGGCTTCCTCGCCGGTGATCACATCGGCTACCTCGTTGTCCATGCCCAGCAGCAGGGTGACCACTTCGCCCACGCCGCCGCCGTTCAGGGAGGAGATCTTGGACGCCACGGCAGAGCTGCCCAGCGTGTAATTGCTGCCCGCCACGGTCAGCGCGGTGGGTGCGCTGGCGCTGGGCGATACCGCCGTAATGCGGCCTGCGGCGCGGCGGGTGTAGATCCACACCGTCTGCAGGCTCTCGCTGTAATAGTACACGTCGTACCTGTTCAGCTCTGCCGAAGCAGAGGCCTTATCGTTGCGGTAGACGCTCACCGGCGTAAAGGGCAGCTGGGTGCCCTCTTCTGCTACAAAGGGACCCTTGCGGCTCTTGAGCAGCACCGAAGAGGTATCCACCTGACCGTTGGACACCGTAAAGCCCAGCGAGCTGCCGTAAGCGCTGCCGCTGGCGGTGTTGGCGCGCAGGGCGTTGTACAGCAGCAGGGTGCTCTGCTCGTAGGTCATGGCCTGTCCCTGCGTGCAGGTCAGCTGATCCCGCAGACCGATCTGCTGCGCCTTGTTCAGCTGTGCCTGCGGGAAGGAGCCGGTCAGGTCGGTAGTCTTATAGCTCAGCAGCTTCAGCACCGCTGCGCAGGCCTCTTCCAGCGTAACGGTGTTGTCCGGGCGGAAGGAGCCGTCGGTGTAACCGTTCATCCAGCCCTGCTGCACTGCAATGCGGATGTAGGGTGCCCACTGGGAGCTGCCGGGCACATCCCGGTACAGGGTGCCCACCGTGCCCTGTGCGCCTACGCTCTCCCGGTAAGTGGAAAAGGACACCAGCATTTTGGCAAAAGCGCCGCGGGTAATGTTGGCGCTAAGCTCCTGACCGGTGGGCACAGCGCCCAGAGTAATAGCCGTCTGCAGGGCCGTGTTGTTGATGCTGGCCGCCGAGACCGGCAGCACCAGCACCGACACCGCAATGCTGACCGCCAGCAGAAATGCGAGAAGACGTTTTTTCATTGTGATCTCCTTATAAAAAATGTTAAGCCTCTCAGTCTCGCTTCGCTCGACAAGGCCGGGTTGCGGCACCCAGCATCCGCTGCGCATTGCGCGCGTCTTGCTGGCCGCTGCCCCAACAACGACTCCCTGTTTCCGCCACTGGCGGCGGTCGTCGTTGTTGCCCCTACCGAGGGGAGCCTCTGGCGAAGAGAGAAAGCTTTCCGTACTGCCAAGGCCTCCCCTCGTCAGGGGAGGTGGCTGCGCCAAAGGCACAGACGGAGAGGTTAATCATATCTCAACGCGTCGATGGGGTTGAGCCGCGCGGCGCGTTTTGCGGGCAGATAGCCGAACAGCACTCCGATGAATACCGAGATGCCGAAAGCTGCCGCGATGGAGTTGAAGGACGGGCTGACCGTGATGTCCATGCCATCGGTGAACATGGGCAGCACCTGATTGGCGATGGCCGACACGATGTAGCCGAGGACGATGCCCAGCGTGCCGCCAAGAGCCGAGGTAGTGGCCGCCTCGGTGACGAACTGGGCCAGAATGGTCTTTTCCTTCGCGCCCATGGCCTTGCGGATGCCGATCTCACGGGTGCGCTCGGTGACGGACACCAGCATGATGTTCATGATGCCGATGCCGCCGACCAGCAGCGAGATGCCTGCAATGGCCGTCAGGACGCCCACCATGACGTTGATCATGGAGGACATCTGCTTCATGGCTGCACTCAGGCTCATGACGTAGACATAGTCGTCCTTGCTGACCAGCTTCTTGAGCCGCGACTGCAAAAACTCCTGTGCCTCATCCGAGTGGTCCGCGTCCTGCAGGACCACATAGTACTGGCTGACACTGCTGGTGTTGTTGACGCTCATCAGGGTGGTATAGGGAACGAGAACAATGTCGTCGTTGCCGCCCTCGTACTGAGAGGCGGGTTTGGAGCGGCCTTCCAGCACGCCCACGATGCGGTACTCGCTGGCGCCTACCTTGAGGGTGCTGCCGAGACCGTTGCCGCCGAAGATCTTACGGTCCACATAGTCGCCGATGACACAGATATTCTTGTTGTCTATCAAATCGGCGTACTGGATGCCGCGGCCCTTGGCCACCTTGTAGTTGTTGATGGTCATGTAATCTTCGTTGACGCCGCTGATGTAGGTGCGGCGGTACTTCTCGCCCGCCACCCGCAGCGTGTCGCCGACACTGGCAATCGGCGAAAGGCCCTTATAATACTCGGGCTTTTCATTGATGATCCTGTACACATCGTCCACTTCCACTGAGCGGGTGCTGGCGGTCATGACGTTGACGCTCAGAATATCGCTGCCCATGTCGGAGTAGAAGTCCTGCATCATGTTGGTCATGCCGTTGCCGAGGCCGACGATGACGATGACGGCCATGACGCCGATGATGATGCCCAGCATGGTGAGGAAGGTGCGGACTTTGTTGCTCAAGACGTTCTGGACGGCCTGTTTGAAGGTCTCCTTTATCATGCCTGCGTCCCCTCCTCTCCGGCTTTCGGTTCTGCCATCATGAAGTTCGGCTGAACGACTGCCTCGGGTGCGTGGGCATCGCCATCGTAGACGACGCGGCCATCTTCGAGGCGGATGATGCGCTCGGCCTGCACAGCAATGGAGTTGTCGTGGGTGATGAGGACGACCGTATTGCCCTGCTTGTGCAGATCCTGCAGCATTCCCAGAACTTCGCGGCTGGTGTGGGAGTCCAATGCACCGGTGGGCTCGTCGGCCAGGATGACCGCCGGGCCGCGGGCCAGCGCACGGGCAATGGACACACGCTGCTGCTGACCGCCGGAAAGCTGGTTGGGCAGGTTTTTGAGCTTATTGCCCAGACCCACCCGCTCAAGGGCAGCCTTTGCCGTCGCGTGGCGCTGTGCGGCGGGGATGCCCGCATACACAAGGGGAACTTCCACATTCTCCAAAAGCGTCAGCTTCGGCAGCAGGTTGTACTGCTGGAAGATGAAGCCCAGCTTCTCGTTCCGGATGTTTGCCAGCTCACGGCGGCTCATCTTGCCGACATCCTTGCCGTCCAGCAGATAAGTGCCTTCGGTAGGCACGTCCAGACAGCCGATGATGTTCATACAAGTGGATTTACCAGAACCGGACTGGCCGACGATGGCCACGAACTCGCCTTTGTTGATTTTGAAAGAGACGTGGTCGGCGGCCTTTACGAGGGTGTCGCCCATCTGGTAATACTTGCAGACCCCATCAAATTCTATCAGCGTGCTCATTCGTCATCTCCTTCGGCGGAGGCCATCATGTTGCTGTAGAAGTCGGTCGCACTGACGCTGGAGTTGTCGTAAGCGATGGTATCGCCCTCCTGCAGGCCGCTCTTCACTTCGATGTAATCGTCATCGCTGATGCCGGTGGTCACCTTGACGTAGACGTAGCCGTCGGGAGCGGTCATTGAAGTCTCAGCATTGGCAGCGCTGGGCGAATCTTTGGTCACCAGCACATAGCTGCCCCGGACGAGGGCGGCGTTGGGCAGGGCCAGAACATTCTTGACGCTGGCGGTGGTGATCTTCGCAGTGGCGTTCATTCCGGGCAGCAGCTCGCCCATGTCGTCGATGCGGACGGTGACGGGGTAGCTGGTGGAGCCGTTGGCGGTAGTGCCTGCCACGAGGATACTGCTGATGACGCCCTTGTAAGTCTCACCCGGGACGGCGTCGGCGGTGATGTCCACCTCCTGGCCGACCTCGAGGGAGCGGATCTTCAGCTCGTCCACGTTGAGCTTCATTTCCAGATAGCTCATATCGTAGATGGTGCAGAGGTTCTGCATGGCGGTGTCGTTGGCGCTGAGCTTGTCGCCGGCCTTGACCTTCTTATCCACGATGGTGCCGCTGATTGGGGCGTCGATGGTATAGTGGCTGATGGTCTTCTCGGCAGAAGACATCTGCAGCTCGGCAGCGCGCAGGCTGTCAGCGGCGTTTTTGGTCTGCTTGTCCAGATCTTTGCCGGTGATGCGGAGGATGACGTCATTCTGACGGACGGTGCTGCCCTCCTTGACGCAGAGTTCAGACACGGTACCAGAGGCAGCTGCCACGACAGTCTCCTCACGCTGGTAAGTAAAGTGTGCAGAGTTGAGGGAGCTGACGCCGTTCACCTGTGCCACAGCGGCCTGTGCGGTGGTCAGGCTGCCCGCGTTGGGAACAGCGATGGTGACAGTGCAGGTCATCAGGCTGGCGTCGCCGGCAGGGTCTGCACCGGAAACGGAGCGGATGGTGCCGTTCAGCGTCTCAAAAGTGGTGTCCGGCATGACCTGTGCGGCCTGACCGGCGACAAAGCTCTGGGCCTCTGCGGCAGGGAAATCCACGGCCAGCAGCATCACGGAGGTGTCGCGGATGGTGGCCACAGTCTGACCAGCCTGCACGGCGTCGCCTGCGGCGACTGCAAAGGAGCTGACCTCGCCGCTGATCTTGGTGCGGACGTTCTGCATATCCGCAATGTCATCGTAATTGCGCTGTGCCTGCTCCACCGAGAGCTGTGCGCTCGCGAGGTTGTTTTCCACATCCGAAATGTCGATGGTGTAAAGAATATCGCCCTTCTCGATGCTGTCGCCCAGCTCAAAATCGGCGGTGAGCACCGTGCCGGTGACGAGGGACTTGACGGTGTAGGAATCGGCGGCGTTGATGGTGCCGCTGCCGTCGTAGACATTCACGATGTCGCGGCGTCCCAGCTTCTCCTGCGTGTAGGCAAGGTCTGCCGACGCACTGCGGCTCTTGCGCGGCACGATGACCGCCACCAGCACCGCTGCGGCTGCGACCACCGCGATGCAGCGCTTTTTGTGGGTCTTGATAAAGTGGAACACCTTATTTTCTCCGCCGGTATTCTCCTGCGGAGAGGCGTCCTGTGTCTTCTTGTTGAAACCTAGCATGAAAAGCCTGACCTCCTGTGTTTCATGAAAAAGAAAAGTTCTTTCTGCCTGTTTTCATTCGTTCTGCGCTTTCCCCCACAGCGTCCTCCAAAAATGACCTGTCTGCGAGATGCTGCCCCGGGTTAGCGGCGCAAACCGTTATAATGATACCACCTAACAAAACGGACTACAAGAAATTTTTCCTGCACAATCTGCAACTTTTTTGAAAATTTTTCCATCATCTCTGTGTCTGGAAGCTGGAACATCAGACAGAGCTTTCGGATGAAGAGTTCATCCACTCGCTCCGGCCTTTCGTGCAGCGGCTTTTGGGATACCGTCAGAAATAAGGCCCCGACTACGATTCATGGCAGGGATTTGGACATTTCAAAACACATCAGGGAGCAGCATAGGTCACAGCTGCTCCCTGATGTGTTTTTTGTGGTTCTTTTCAATGTGTCACTGTCACGGATCTGTTGCCTGCAATACGCAGGCACAATACCCCGGTTCCGGCTGGTAGCAATGGATCGTAAGGCATTTGTCCACCTCCGGGCTGTAGTCGTGAAGGATGTGCTTTGTTCCGTTCAACGCCACATCCGCATACGATACAAGCCACTTCTTATCACCATTGGGGAACACTTCGTAAAACGAACGGCCAAGCATTTCTTCCACCGGCACGCCTTCGATCGTTGCCATTTCGGCATTGCAGTAGCGGAAAATAAAATCCACCCCGTGTCCGTCCTCATTGAACACCAGCTCAATAATGCAGAATGCCAGCGGCATATCGTCCAGCAGACTGCATTTTTCCAGCAGGCTCATACTCATTGGGCGTAGCTGTGCGTCCACCCGCCTGATTTCTGCGCGCAAGCGGCGATGGTCGCTCAGACCACGTCTACGTCCCTGAAAACTGCGGCCATCTGACATTGTATAAATACCGTCATTGCTAATATCTACGATCTGGCTGCGGCACACTACGATTCCCTTACTGATGTTCAGAAACATATCTTCCGGCAAAGCAGACCAGACGCTGTGCAACGGAGCATACAGCGCAACTTCTTCCCCATCCATGCGGTGAATGACCGTTTTGCGGTCGTTACGGTAAAGATACAAGATGTTTTCTGGGCAAAGGTCATTTTTCTGAAACCACTCATGCAGATCATTCATCGCCATACTCCTTTGTCAGTTGGATATGTTTAGTATAGCATACCTCCGTGCAGCGCACAAGAACAGCTTGATTGAAATTCATTTCAACGGAGTTTTCGCCAATTTGCATCGAATATTTTTGTCAATATTCACGTTTTCAATGTCGAAAATGCAGAAGTCGTTGACTTTCAGGCATTTTCTGTGTATTCTGTAACATAGAAGGTCAAATGGTTTTTTCGCAAGATGAATGCCCTGAGCGGCTGGCAGCCGCCCACGGTCTGTGTAAAATAAACCCAGATATAAAGGAGGCAAACCACCATGAAGATGACCCGCAGAAACTTTCTTTCCACTTCAGCGGTTGCGGCGTTAGCCTGCGGCGCATCCCTGACCGCACACGCAGCAGGCAGTACCGATGAAAACAGTCTGAACTTTATCACAGACATTTTCAAGGACTCCACCCAACCGGGCGAGATCGAAGAGGCAACGGCTATCACGGCAGAAAAGAACGCCGAATGGTATGAAAAGCTGGATTTTTCCGATCGGCGGGAGTTTGCCAACGCAGAACGCGGCTGGCTGGACAATGCGGAAGGCAGGGTCATCGATGGTGAGGATAACAGATCCGCATGGGATCTGCAAAGCTACGGCGATTTGAACCGGGATGCTCCGGACACTGTAAACCCCAGTCTGTGGCGGAATACCCAACTCAACGCCAAAGCCGGTCTGTTTGAAGTATGTGACGGCATCTACCAGGTGCGCGGCTTTGATATGGCCAATACGACCTTTATCCGCACCGACCACGGTTGGATCGTGTTTGATGTGCTAATGTGCAAGGAAAACATGAAGGCTGCCAAGGAGCTGATGGAGGAGCGCTTCGGTCCGCTGGACATCAAGGCGGTGCTGTACAGCCACTCTCATGTGGACCACTTCGGCGGCGTGGAGGGCATTATCACTCGGGAGCAGGTAGCGGATGCAACGCTTTCGCTTAAAAAGCAGCTGGCTTCCGGCAAGACCCCTGTGCTTGCGCCGGCGGGCTTTCTGAAACACGCCATCAGCGAGAATGTCTATGCGGGCATCGCCATGGCGCGGCGCGCACAGTTCCAGTACGGCACGGTGCTTGACAAGGGCGAAAAGGGTGCGCTGAGCGTGGGCATCGGCATGGGACAGTCCACCGGTACGGTGTCCCTCATCGCTCCCACCTACGAGATCGGGGAAGATGTTCCGAAGCTGACCATCGACGGGCTGGAGATCGAATTCCAGCTGACCCCCGGCACCGAAGCCCCTGCTGAGATGAACGCCTATTTCCCGAAATACCGCGCCCTCTGGATGGCGGAAAACTGCACCGGTACGCTGCATAATCTGTACACCCTGCGCGGCGCAGAGGTGCGCGATGCCAACGACTGGGCGAAGTATATCATCGAGGCAGATCAGCGCTTCTGCAGCAAGACTGATGTGGTGTTCCAGAGCCACAACTGGCCGCATTGGGGCGCGGAGATCCATGAGTATCTGTTGAACACGGCAGCGATCTACAAGTTCATCCACGACCAGACCCTGCATTACATGAATCAGGGATATACCTCAAATGAGATCTCGGCGATGCTGACCCTGCCCAAAAAACTGGAAAAGGTCTGGTATACCCGTCCGTACTACGGTACGCTGGCGCACAATTCCAAGGCCGTTTACCAGAAATATCTGGGCTGGTATGACGCAAACCCGGTCAACTTGAATCCGCTCCCGCCCAGCGATACCGCCAAGAAGCTGGTAGAATATCTGGGCAGTGCCGATGCAGTCCTCCGCAAAGCGCAGAAGGATTTTGAAAAGGGCGAGTATCAATGGGTGGCGCAGATCACCAAAGAACTGGTCTACGCCGACCCGTCCAACCAGAAGGCACGCAATCTGTGTGCAGATGCACTGGAACAACTTGGCTATCAGGCAGAGTCCGGCGCGTGGCGCAACGCCTACCTGATGGGCGCTGCAGAACTTCGCAGAGGCAACCTGTCCAAACTGGCGCGCTCAGCCAACGGACTGACCGCGACAATGGGCGAGATGACCATCGCCATGCTGCTGGATTACATCGGTATCATGAGTGATGCCAATGCCGCCCAAAACGATGATCTGACTCTGAATCTGGCGGTGACAGATGTGAATGAACAGTTCTATGTAACCCGTAAGAATGGCATCCTGCTGTCTTACCCCGGCGAGAACCATCCGGATGCGCAGGCTTCCGTCACCTGCAAGCGTCTGCAGCTCTTTGCCCTGATGCAGGGTCAAAAGGCCGGACAGATACAGATCAGCGGAGATCCCACTGTCCTGAAACGCCTGCTGGCATATGCGTCCAAGTTTGAAAAAACCTTCAATGTCATTGAACCGTAAAAACGATTCGGAATTTCAATTTTTTGAAAATATCTCTGAACCTTTGATATTAGGTTCTGTCAAGAGGGCTGGCACCGTCCAGCCCTCTCTCTTTTTTGCTAAAGTTTCCGTCTGTGCAACAACACGAAGGATTTCCGGGTATTGCGCATCGGCACCCGCATCCGGGTGAACAAGTAGAGTTTCGACAAACCCCGTCTGGAGTTGACCGAGAAAATCGAAGCCAACTTCTATTCCCAAGACCTGACCCCGGCAGCATCCCAGATCCAGCAAAATAAAAAGCCGGCGGCAACAAAAATCTCCGGTAAGGAGATCCTTGAAGCCATCCGGCTGATGGACGCAGACGAACGCAGAGAATTGACGAGAGCCTTGTTCGCCTAAAATTTCTTCTTTTTATGCAAAGGAAAGCAGGCTGTGCAAACCTTGCGCAGAAAAGCCCCTGATTCGGGCAAATGTGCAAACGGTGTGCAGAAAGTGTGCAGCCGCTTTCCTACATAAAGAAAGAACGCCAAATCTTACGATTTGACGTTCAATATCTGGTGCACCTCCAGGGACTCGAACCCTGGGCCCACTGATTAAGAGTCATTCCAGCCCGCACTCCATTGGTGCAAAAGCAAAAATAAGCGACGAATATACGCTATTCTACAAAGGACTGCGCAAATACGAAAAAGCACCGTGGTAGTCAATCGGTAGTCACACTCGCCCTCAAGCCAAAAATATCAAAATACGATACCAAATATCATTTTGCTGATATAGATTATCCTTTTATGCTACACTCTCCGCAAAGGAGATATGGCTGATGTTAAGGATTTTGTTGTCCGTCCGCTTAGGCGAAAAGCGATGGACTCAGAAGCAACTTGCAGACGCAACTGGAATCCGGCGAAACACAATCAATGATCTTTACCATGAGATGACCGACCGGGTATCTTTGGAACAGCTTGATTTGATTTGCAAAGCCTTGGACTGCAAAATCTCCGATCTTCTGGTTCAAGAAGAAGATTTGGATGATTTGACCCGAAGCAGGCTTGCAACGCCACGGTGCAGATCCATAACGTCCGACAAGTAAGTTATCCCCTTTCCCCGGACACTTCGGTGTCTGGGGACTTTTTTTGCAAAAAATCCACTGCCCGGATACACAATCCGGGCTTTTTATATAAATATATTTGTTTATTTTATCATCTATTTTCTTTATAAAATATCGGTTTTGCTGTTGTCTTTCAAGGCAAAAAGGAAGATACTATAATCGCAGCAAGGGAGTACGACCGGAAGGCAAGGGGCGAAGTAAGAGCCGGGAGCGCAGTAAGTCGTGAGCGCATGCTAAGTCAGTAACCCACTCCCCTGCTGCTTTTTATTTTATCTTTTCAGCCAAAGAAAGAGAGGGCATTTATAACAAGACTTACAGATGGAACGATGGAACATCTGATAGAGCTTGATTATATAATAGATCTCTTTTCAAAGACGAAAACTAAAAAGATGAAACCTTTGATCAGAAACCTGATGAGGATGAGCGTATATCAGATTAAGTATATGGATTCTGTGCCAGATGCGGCAGTATGCAATGAGGCAGTTAAGCTTGCAAAAAAACATAAATTCGGACAGCTGTCAGGATTCGTAAATGGTGTGCTCAGAAATATCGCACGAAATATAAATGATATAAAATATCCAGATGTTAAAAAAGAATTTAACAAATATCTGAGCGTAAGATATTCAATGCCGGAGTGGATAGTAAGGAAATTTATAAAAGACTATGGCAATGAAAAGACGCAGGAGATACTTGCTGCATTTCAAAGCGGAAATTCTATCTCAATACGTGTAAATACGGCAAAGTGCACACCTTCCGAACTGAAGGATATACTATGTGATGAAGGTGTATGCGTGGAAGAGATCGAAGGGCTTGATTATGCATTTGTTATATCTGGATTTGATTATTTAAACAGCCTCGAATCATTCAGAAACGGGTTATTCTATGTGCAGGATGTAAGCTCGATGATGGTTGCCGAATATGCTAAACCGGAGCATGGTGATCATGTTATAGATGTCTGTGCGGCACCGGGAGGTAAGACGATCCTGGCGGCAGAATATACGAAAGAGGCGGGACATGTGTTATCCCGCGATGTGTCAGAATATAAGACGGCTTTGATCCTTGAGAATCTGGAGCGCATGCACCGAACCAATGTGAAAGTGGAAGTGCATGATGCCACGGTTTATGACGCAGAGAGGGAAGCATCTGCGGATGTTGTGTTGATGGATGTCCCTTGTTCGGGCTTAGGTGTCATGGGCAAAAAGAGAGACATTAAATATCATGTGACACCGGAAGGCCTTAAATCTATCCATGAACTGCAGAGGCAGATTGTGGAAGCCGGATGGCGGTATGTGAAGCCGGGTGGTGTGTTGTTGTACAGCACCTGCACGATCAACAGAGAAGAGAATCAGAACATGGCAGCATGGATCACGGAAAAGTTCCCGTTCGTTTTAGAGGAGGAGAGACAACTTCTGCCGGGAACGGATGAGACCGACGGATTCTACTTTGCAAGGCTGCGCAGAAGAACGTGAGATATAAGACATGGATAGTAAAAAAGATATCAAATCCCTGAATCTGGAGGAACTGAAGACCGAACTGGAGAGTATGGGAGAGAAAGCTTTCCGGGCAAAACAGATGTATGAGTGGATGCATGTGAAGTTAGCGAGAAGCTTTGACGAGATGACCAATCTCTCCGCAAAATTCAGGGAACAATGCAAGGAAAAGTATGAATATACCTGTGTAAAGCCTGTCAGAATTCAGGAGTCGAAGATCGACGGAACAAAAAAGTTTTTATTTGAACTGTCTGACGGCAATGTGGTGGAAAGCGTGTGGATGCAGTACAAACACGGCAACAGTGTGTGCATTTCTTCCCAGGTGGGATGTCGGATGGGCTGCAGATTCTGTGCGTCCACCCTGGATGGACTGGAGCGGAACCTGACGCCTTCGGAGATGTTAGATCAGATCTATGCCATCAAGAGAC
>ENA-ORMS01002551-ORMS01002551.1-human-gut-metagenome-genome-assembly--contig:-NODE-2551-length-12921-cov-12.231463_pt1 | contig 12921 bp, 13 predicted proteins | sample MGYA00242104_ERZ508997 | MGnify/ENA primary metagenome ERZ508997 (study PRJEB26280, sample SAMEA2338704) | human gut metagenome | biome: human gut; feature: human-associated habitat; material: faeces... | reverse complement strand
TCACATTCACATTTTTGCCTTTCCTCCTATCCACCAGCTAACCCACATAGCAAGTTACTGTGCGCCCGATGCTCCCAAAACTGCGTCCCGACGCGCCGCCAGCCACGTCCCGACACAGATGGTGGTGCGTCGGGACGTAGCGCCGACTGCATCGGGACGCAGTTGGAAAGGCAAAACATGCCATATAATGTTAACGGATTTAACATTTAATTTAATGGCCATTAAATTAATGGCGGTTAAATTAGGCGGAAGAGAATGGGATATGAGGGAGGAATGCACGTGATTCAGGACAAGGATGCACGTGATTCGGGACAACTATTGTTTTTCAGAGAAAAATGTTATATCTTTGCACTGTCATTCATTAAGAACGGCAAATGGGAAATTAACCACTAAAAAACGGAGGGAGAAAACGACAGGGGTGCACACCTGCCCAATCTCTTTCTAAATGTTGAACCATTAAAAAAAGAAAGGAAAAAAGAAAATGAAAAAGGAAGTTTGGAAAACTATCTTGCAGGTGATTATCGCCGTACTTACTGCCGTAGGCACCACGCTCGGCGTTACCAGCTGCATGTAAACTCGAAGGGGCAGAACCAACGGTAACCGGCCGAAGGGAAAAGTAAACTGATTTGTTTAACCATTAAAAAAACGATTTGAATTATGGGTATTAAAGTAAAAGCTATTGAGCGCAACGTAGCGTTCGAAAAAGGTAAGCAAAAGTGGGCATTCGTGATGCAGGCTGAACTCTACAGCCAGCTCAACGCCACGAAGGTGATAGAAGAAGCTGCCGTTCGCAGCGGATTGCCTAAGGCGGTAATCAACGCCGGATGGTCGGCCATCAGCGAAGTGATTGCTGCATGGGCCACCGAGGGCCACAGCGTGGCTGTGCCAGGACTGGGCAGCCTCCGATTCGGTCTTAACTCTACCGCCGTAGAGGATGTGAACAAGGTGAGCGCCAACCTCATCACCCGCCGATACATCATCTTCGTGCCTAACACCGACATCAAGAAGGAACTCGAAGAGACCTCCGTCAACATCACCTGCTACGACCGAAACGGCAAGGTGGTGAAGCAGGTTACCTCTACCGATACGCCTCCTACTACCCCATCCGACGGTGATAATCCATCCGGAGGCGACACCCCATCGGGCGGCGATTCTACTGGCGGAACCGGAAGCGAAACCGGCGGCGATGGACTTGAATAAAAGGTGCTGAGCCTGAAAAGTAAAACCCTCCCCAGGTCTTAAAAAGTCCTAGGGAGGGTAAACTTTGTCTGGCAGTTAAATTGTTTACGCAATGTACCATACCAGACGCCCGAATACAACATGCTAACCCACCTTTCCCCTTACGGAATCAGCATGTCGCTAACAATCCTTTGTGCCTCAAATAAATAATACTTTTTTTCAAACCAAATCAACAGCCTAGCCTCACGGCTAAAACGTATATAATGTTCTTACCTTATTTCAAAACATGATGGTAACATATTCTGCAGCGATATCAACCAGCTTCTTGCGGCGGGCTACACCTATTATATAATGAGCCTCCTTCGCCGAACAGTGGAAGTATTTCTTCACAGCTGTTACCAGTTCTTCCTTGCTTATCGAGCCTATACCCTTAGGATAAGCCTTGCGGATAGCCTTCTCGATGTCTGCCATCTTATATTCATGGTGGCGCTTGTGGAAGTACTGCGATACGATGATAGAGAGAACTATCACGAGCAGGATGATAATAAATACTACAAACTTGTTCATTTCCTCATCTCCTTTTAATTGATTATACAATATCAGGTTCGCTGAATCACCCTTCCGGGTGCTCCAAGTTTCCGGCATCACCGATAGCCGTTATCGGTAAATCCTCTGCAAATATAGCATTTTTTCTTGAAACAACAACATTTTTCGGCATTTTTTTCACTATTTCTGCAAAAAAACTTGCTAAATACAAAAAAAACACGTATTTTTGCAAGAAAATAATCCTTAAGACAGAAAGATAATGCAAGAAACTGTAAAGAAAGTATTGAATGGCGATTTTAATCGCAAGAAAGCATTGCTGTTTCTCATAACGGCTCTGCTTACCGTTATCGTCTGGAACCTGCCCATCGACAGCTTCGGCATCGACGGGCTCACCATCGTGCAGCAGCGCGTCATCGCCATCTTCGTCATGGCCGTGATGCTCTGGCTCACCGAGGCCATACCGGCATGGGCAACCAGCGTAGTGATCATCTTCGTGCTGCTGTTCTTCGTCAGCGACTCCGCCTTTAAGATCATGCAAGGCTCGGAGGCAGAGATGGGCAAGCTGCTCGACTATCAGGGTGTGATGGCGTGCTTCGCCGACCCTACCATCATTCTCTTTCTGGGCGGTTTCGTACTCGCCATAGCCGCTACCAAGAGCGGACTCGACGTGATGATGGCAAAGGCCCTGATTGCGCCATTCGGCAAGCGTTCTGAGAACGTGCTGCTGGGCTTCATGCTCATCACCGGCATCTTCTCGATGTTCATTTCAAATACAGCCACCGCCGCCATGATGCTCACCTTCCTCACACCGGTGTTCAAATCATTGCCGCCTTCGGGCAAGGGCCGCGTGGCGCTCACCATGGCCATACCTATCGGAGCCAACCTGGGCGGTATGGGAACCCCTATCGGAACCCCTCCTAACGCCTTCGCCTTCAAGGTTTTGAACGACCCTGCAGGACTCAACCTGGGTCTCAGCTTCGGCGACTGGATGCTCATCATGGCCCCTATGGTGCTCATCATGCTCGTGATGGCATGGATCATCATCCGCAAGATGTTCCCGTTCTCTGCCCCGACCATCGAGCTCAACATCGAGGGCAACATGCAGCACAACTGGCGCACCACGGTAGTGGCCGTCACCTTCCTCGCAACCATCGTGCTCTGGGTATTCGGCAAGCAGCTGGGCATCAACGCCAACACCGTGGCCATGCTCCCTATCGCCATATTCGCCCTTACGGGAGTGGTTACAGCCAAGGACCTGAAGGAGATTGACTGGGCTGTCATCTGGATGGTGGCAGGCGGATTCGCCCTCGGATTGGCGATGAACGGCACCGGTCTGGCCGAGGCAGCCGTAAAGAGCATTCCGTTTGCAGAATTCAATCCGCTGGTCATCATGATTGTATCCGGACTGGTATGCTTCATCCTGAGTAACTTCATCTCCAACACCGCCACCGCCGCCCTGCTCATCCCTATCCTCACGGTGGTATGCGCCGGCATGGGCGACAAGCTCAACACCATCGGCGGCACCTCTACCATCCTCATCGGAGTAGCGGTATCGGCCAGCTGCGCCATGTCGCTGCCTATCTCAACCCCTCCTAACGCCATCGCCTACTCTACCGGACTCATCCAGCAGACCGACATGGTGAAGGCAGGACTCACGGTGGGCATCCTGAGCATGATAGTGGGCTACGCCGTGCTCATCACCTTCTGCAAGATGGGTGTGCTCTAGAGGGGCATCATCTGCGAAAATACACATTATTATATATATAAAGGAATGAAAAAGATTGTTATAGGAATCGACGTAGGCATCTCTACGACCAAGATTGTGGGTATCGATGAAAGCGGCGTGGTGGTAAGCCCCATCCGCATCAAGGCCACCGACCCTATCACCTCGCTCTACGGAGCCTTCGGCAAGTATCTCCACGACAACAAGATTGCGCTGAGCGATGTAGAACAGGTGATGCTCACAGGCGTAGGTTCTGCCTATATCGACGAGCCCATCTACGGACTGCCTACCTCGAAGAGCGAGGAATTCGTTGCCGACGGACTGGGCGCCCGATACGAGAGCAAGCTCGACCGCATGATCGTGGTGAGCATGGGAACCGGTACATCGCTCGTAAAATGCGATGACAACGAGATAAGGCACATCGGAGGCATCGGCATAGGCGGCGGAACCCTGGCAGGACTGAGCCGCATCATGCTCAAGACCGATGACATCAAGCAGATTATCAACCTCGCCAAGGACGGCGACGTGAGCAAGATAAACCTGCTGATAGGCGACATCAGCGCCAAGCCTCTGCCCGGACTCCCGATGAACGCCACCGCATCGCTCTTCAGCAACGCCAAGGCCAACGCTTCGCGCGAAGACATCGCCATGGGACTCATCTGGATGGTGCTGCAGTCGATAGGTTCGGCTACCATCCTCTCATCGCTCGAATCGGGCATCAAGGATTTCGTGCTCATCGGCAACCTCACCCTGCTGCCGCAATGCCGCGAGGTGTTCCCAGCCATGGAGAAACTCTACGGAGTGAGGTTCAGAATACCGAAATACTCGGAATTCTGCACCGCCATCGGAGCTGCGCTCGACTATAAGCGACAAGCAAAATAATTACCCCCGAATCGCCGCAATGCCCTATACACGGGCGTTGCGGCGATTTGCTTTCTCCATTCTGTCACAAAGCACAGACAACAAGCTGAAAACGCACACAAGCGCACAAAATGCGCAACACGCTGATAGATAACAACTTAAACGTTTCGGAAAACAGAAATTTGTCAAAGTTTTCCAAAACTTTTTCATTTCCTCCTGATTATCAGTGACTTAATATTTTTTAACGATAAAAAAGTTGTCCAAAAGTAGTTACTTTCAGAAATTATTTATATCTTTGCAATGTCAAAAGGAGGTACATATCTACCTCTTCAAGTCATAAGGACTTAATACTAAGTAATTTAAACATCAATCGTAAAAGTAATACTAAAATGATCCAGACAGTAGTAAAGCGTGACGGACGCATCGTTGGATTCAACGAACAGAAAATCATGGCAGCCATTCGCAAGGCCATGTTGCATACCGACAAGGGTGAAGATACCACTCTTATCGAGCAGATAACCGACCACATCTCTTATCGCGGCAAGAGCCAGATGAGCGTTGAGGCTATTCAGGACGCCATCGAGATGGAACTCATGAAGAGTGCCCGCAAAGATGTTGCCCAGAAGTATATCGCATACCGTAACCAGCGTAACATCGCCCGCAAGGCGAAGACACGCGACGTGTTCATGAGCATCGTCAATGCCAAGAACAACGACATCACCCGTGAAAACGCCAACATGAATGCCGACACACCAGCCGGCATGATGATGAAGTTCGCTTCAGAAACCACTAAACCATTCGTCGACGACTACCTCCTCTCAGAGGATGTACGCGACGCCGTCATGCACAACTATATACATATTCACGATAAGGACTATTACCCAACAAAGAGTCTCACCTGCGTGCAGCATCCGCTCGACGTGATTCTGAACCACGGTTTCACAGCCGGTCACGGTTCAAGCCGTCCTGCCAAGCGCATCGAGACCGCAGCCGTGCTGGCTTGTATCTCTCTCGAGACCTGCCAGAACGAGATGCACGGCGGTCAGGCCATCCCAGCCTTCGACTTCTATCTGGCTCCATACGTACGCATGTCGTACCAGGAAGAGGTGAAGAACCTGGAGAAGCTGACAGGCGAAGACCTGAGCAACCTCTATGATGCGCCAATCGACGACTACATAGAGAAGCCGCTCGACGGACTGCAGGGCCGCGAACGCCTGGAGCAGCACGCCATCAACAAGACCGTGAACCGCGTGCATCAGGCGATGGAGGCATTCATCCACAACATGAACACCATCCACAGCCGCGGCGGTAACCAGGTAGTATTCTCAAGCATCAACTACGGTACCGATACCAGCGCCGAGGGCCGCTGCATCATGCGCGAAATCCTGCAGAGCACCTATCAGGGCGTAGGCAATGGCGAAACAGCCATCTTCCCTATCCAGATATGGAAGAAGAAGAGAGGCGTAAACTATCTGCCTGAGGACAGAAACTACGACCTCTACAAGCTGGCGTGCAAGGTAACAGCCCGCCGTTTCTTCCCTAACTTCCTGAACCTCGACGCCACTTTCAACCAGAACGAGAAGTGGCGTGCTGATGATCCGGAGCGCTACAAGTGGGAGATTGCAACCATGGGCTGCCGCACCCGCGTGTTCGAAGACCGCTGGGGCGAGAAGACCAGCATCGCCCGCGGTAACCTGAGCTTCTCTACCATCAACATCGTGAAGCTCGCCATCGAGTGCATGGGCATCGAAAACGAAAAGCAGCGCATCGACATGTTCTTTGCCAAGCTCGACAATATCCTCGACATCACAGCCAAGCAGCTCGACGAGCGCTTCCAGTTCCAGAAGACGGCGATGGCCAAGCAGTTCCCTCTGCTCATGAAGTATCTCTGGGTAGGCGCAGAAAACCTGAAGCCGGAAGAGACCATCGAGAGCGTCATCAACCACGGAACCCTGGGTATCGGCTTCATCGGATTGGCAGAATGCCTGGTTGCCCTCATCGGCAAGCACCACGGCGAGAGCGAGAAGGCACAGGAGCTGGGACTGAAGATTGTTACCTACATGCGCGACCGTGCCAACGAGTTCAGCGAGCAGTATCATCACAACTACTCTATCCTGGCTACTCCAGCCGAGGGATTGAGCGGTAAGTTCACTAAGAAGGACAGAAAGCAGTTTGGCGTCATCCCTGGCGTTACAGACCGCGACTATTATACCAACTCTAACCACGTGCCTGTATACTATAAGTGTACAGCCCTGAAGAAGGCACAGGTCGAGGCTCCATACCACGACCTGACCCGTGGCGGCCACATCTTCTATGTAGAGATTGACGGCGATGCTACCCACAACCCTTCTGTAATAGAGAGCGTGGTAGACATGATGGATAAGTACAACATGGGTTACGGCTCAGTAAACCACAACCGCAACCGCTGTCTCGACTGCGGCTACGAGAATGCTGACGCCCACCTCGAGGTTTGTCCTAAGTGCGGCAGCCACCACATAGACAAGCTGCAGCGCATCACCGGTTATCTGGTAGGTACTACAGACCGCTGGAACAGCGGCAAGCTTGCCGAGCTCCACGACCGAGTAACCCATATCGGAGGAGAAAAGTAAAAATGATTAGCGTATTAAGCATCGTACATGATACGATGGTAGACGGTCCGGGCTTCCGCACATCCATTTATTGTGCGGGATGCCCCAACCATTGTCCGGGCTGCCATAATCCGCAGTCGTGGGACATCAGCCACGGCACAATGACCTCTACCGACGAGCTGATGAAGGAAATCATGAGCGACCCCTTCGCCAACGTCACCTTCTCGGGCGGCGACCCTATGTTTCAGGCAAAGGGCTTTGCCGAGCTGGCGCGCGCCATCAGGGAGCAGAGCAGCAAGAGCATCTGGTGCTTTACGGGCTATCTCTTCGAAAACCTCGTGAAGAATCCCGAGCAGCTGGAACTCCTCCGCCAAATCGATGTATTGGTAGACGGCCCCTTCGTACAGGCATTGCGCGATGAAGACCTCTTCTTCAGGGGCAGCAGCAACCAGCGCATCATCAACGTGCAGAAGTCGCTGAAAGAAGGAAGAGTGATAGAACTCAATCTTACAACAGAAAACCCGAATCCGGTATTGTAAATCTACATACCAGATTCGGGTTTCCCGTTTATTTTTTCATGCACGGATTACACGGATTTTCTTATCTTAAATATTTCCTATCCCTCTTAGCATCCTTCTCTTCGAGGTAGCTGATAGAACTCTGAATATAATCACGCTCCCACTCGCTCTCGTGCAATTTCTCATCGCCATAGAGCAGAAGGTCGAGATCCAGCGGAACATCTACCTTACGATAAGGACCACGGATTCTGCGTCCGCATCTCTGCTCCACACTCCGCAGCGCGGCAAGCACAGACTTCTTAGAGCAGATGGTCTCCCCCAACATCACCTGATTCAGAAACTTGTCTGAATTCTCCAGTCCGATAGGCTCAGTCCACATGCGCGGACCGAAAAGGCTGTTCTTGAACATACAACTCAGATGTTCATGCGCCTTCAACACATTCTCCTCCTGATTTCTGTTAGAGCCGATAGCTATAATTACTTTTGTACGAGTTTTCATTATTAAAATCATTATTTCTACAAAACAAGTCAGTTTCTCTCAGAAGAGACAGATAGCCCCTGCATTTGTATGTCATATTTTGTGCAAAGATATTAAAAATTTTGTAATAAACCGCGATTTATCCGTTTTTTTTTATATTTTTGCAGAATGAATCATCTAAAAGCAAACATTTTAGGGCTCGCTCTGCTCTGCTGCCTCCCGATGGGCGCACAGCTGAAGTGGAACCAGGCCTATCAGACATATATCAACCAGTATAAGGATCTTGCCATCGAGCAGATGCTCCGTTACCGCATTCCAGCCAGCATCACCCTAGCACAGGGACTGTTTGAGAGTGCGGCAGGAAGGAGCGACCTCGTACGCCAGGGCAACAACCACTTCGGCATAAAATGTCACAACTGGACGGGACCAACCCAGTACCACGACGATGATGCCCGTGGCGAATGCTTCCGCGTATACCAGGACGCAAGAGACAGCTACGAAGACCACAGCAAGTTTCTGGCGCGCCAGCCACGCTACGCACGCCTCTTCGAACTCTCGCAGCACGACTACAAGGGATGGGCTCGCGGACTGAAAGCCTGCGGCTACGCCACCAACCCGCAGTATGCCAGCAAGCTGATACAGATCATAGAGCTCTACAAGCTCAACCAGTATGACAAGGCCAAGCGCTACGACCGCTTCATGGCTACCCACAGCGGTACCGACCAGCCTGTAAACGCCGAAGGATTGCTGCACCCTATCCATATCTTCAACAAGAATTACTATCTCTATGCCCGCGAAGGCGACACCTTCAAGAGCATAGGCAAGGAGGTGGGCATCAGCTGGCGCAAACTGGCTCGCTACAACGAGCGCAACAAGCACGCCGTGCTGCACAAGGGCGACATCATCTATCTGAAGAAGAAACGCTCCAAGGCACCTAAGCAGTATAAGAAGCGCCCTCACGTGATACAGCCGGGCGAAAGCATGTACACCATCTCGCAGAAGTATGGCATCCGACTGGAGAAACTCTACAAGATGAACCATCTCGACCCTAACATCCCGGTAAGCGTAGGAACAAGGCTGAGGGTGAGATAAGGGATTAGTGATTCGGTCACTTGGTGATTCGGTGATTTCATGCCACCAGCCGAAAATGTGAATAAAATGTGAATGTGAATGTGAATTTTAAATGAAAATACAATGAAGAGAATGATATTATCCCTCGCCACCATGGCGATGCTGATGGCGCCCGGCACAATAAAGGCGCAAAACTTTGACGACTATTTCACAGACAAGACGCTGCGGGTAGACTATACCTTTGCCGGCAACCAGAAGCAGCAGATGATAGCCGTAGATGAACTCAACGTAATGCCACGCTGGTACGGCAAACGGCAGCGACTGGCCGAACTCCCGGTAGAGGGCAACGGACAGATAACCGTACGCGACCACCGCTCGGGCAAAATCATCTACCGCAACTCCTTCTCCACCCTCTTCCAGGAATGGCTCTCCTATCCAGAGGCAGAGAAGAACACGCAGAGTTTCGAGAACGTATTCCTCGTTCCGATGCCGAAAGATACAGTAGACATCACCCTCGACCTGCGCAACAACCGCCGCGAGATAACCACCACGCTCACCCACCAGGTAGCGCCGAAAGACATTCTGATTCATCAGAAAGGCAACAAGCCTACACCATACGTCACCCTGCAGCAGGCTGCCGACACCACCCGATGCATCCACATCGCATACGTGGCTGAAGGCTATACCGATGCAGAGATGCCTGTCTTCCTGAAAGATGCGCAGGAGGCTACAGAGGCCATCTTCGCCCACGAACCCTTCAAGAGCATGAGAGACCGCTTCAACATCGTAGCCGTAAAATCGCCATCCAAGCAGAGCGGACCTAGCATCCCAGCCCAGGGCATCTGGCACGAGACCGCCCTCAGCTCTCATTTCGACACCTTCTATAGCGACCGCTACCTTACCACCCTGCATCTCAAAGACCTGCACAACTGGCTGGCAGGTACCCCTTACGAGCACATCATCGTGCTGGTAAATTCGGATAAGTATGGCGGTGGCGGCATCCTCAATTCATACAATCTCACCACCTGCCACCAGAAATGGTTCAAGCCGGTAGTGGTGCATGAGTTTGGCCATTCCTTTGCCGGACTTGCCGATGAATACGCCTACGAGCAGGAGCAGATACCGATGTATCCTCACGATGTAGAGCCTTGGGAGAAGAACATCACTACCCTTGCCGATTTCCACGGAAAATGGGAGAACATGATAGACAAGAAGACCAAGATTCCTACTCCGCTCTCAAAGAAAGAGAAGGAGGCGGTGAGCAAGGTGGGTGTCTTCGAAGGTGCCGGATACAGCGTGAAGGGCGTTTACCGCGGTGTGCAGGACTGCCGTATGCGCATCAACGAAACGCCGGAATTCTGTGCTGTATGCAAGAAGGCGCTGCAGGACATCATCGACTTCTACACGAAATAAAGAAATCATAAAAACATTATATCTATGAAAGAGCAAAACCTAAACATCAGATACATGGTGGCTCAGCTCTCAGAGTTGAGCCAGCAGGAGCAGGAGCTCGTAAACAGGGCAAAGGCTGCCACCAGCAATGCGTATGCTAACTACAGCCACTTCTATGTGGGAGCAGCCCTGCTCTTGGGCGACGGCAGAATAGTGATTGGAGCCAACCAGGAGAACGCCGCCTTCCCGTCGGGACTCTGTGCCGAGCGTAGCGCCATCTTCGGTGCCCAGAGCAACTATCCCGACCAGCCTATCCTGTCGCTCGCCATAGCAGCTAGAAACGGGAATGGTTTCCTCAAGTCACCCATCTCGCCATGCGGAGCCTGCCGCCAGGTGATACTGGAGATGGAAGACCGCTACCAGCGCCCCGTACGCATCCTGCTCTATGGCGAGAACGGCATCTACTGCTTCGACAGCATCAAAGACCTTCTCCCCTTCAGCTTCGTAGATTCGAACATGAAGGAATAAGATTCGTAGATTCGAACATGAAGGAATAAGAAAGGTAAAGAACCAAAGTTCAAGAAGCAGCACGCCCTGAAAGGGCAGAAGCTCCTAGCCCAGGGCAGCGCCCTGGGTGTAATAGCAATCAGCAAGTCGCCCTGTAAGGGCAAAAGCTTTATTAATTCCGGTATTTTAAAGCTTTTGCCCTTACAGGGCGACAGGTTTGCGTCCGTAATTACCCAGGGCGCTGCCCTGGGCTAAGAGCTTCTGCCCCTTCAGGGCGTGCTGCTTCTGGGAGCTTTTGAGTCGCCTGTACTTGATCCACATGCGAAACTAGAACTGTTCATAATTGGATTACGCAAATACCCTTCATCTTTTCCTTGAAATCCCCTGTGTTTATCGGGGTTTCAGAGGGAGAAGGGTGCAAGTCAACCCTTCATCACCCTTCATCTTTTTGCCATTTTCAGATTTCGGTTTACAACTGATAGAGTCGTGCTCATGCTTCTATTAAGCCCAGCCTGAGTCGTCTATTATGACCAGCCTGAGTCGTCTATTATGACCAGCCTAAGTCGTCTATTATGACCAATCCGAGCCTTCTATTATGCCCAGTCCAGGTCTTCTATTATGCCCCAGTTTAGGCTTCTATGATGCCCCAGTTTAGGCTTCTATGATGCTTGCTATGGTTTCTTAGGTTATGGTTCCGCGCATTAGTCTATACTTTCGCTTTCAGCAGTTTCATCTCCTCTGCCGTCAGCCCCGTCACATCCATGACTGTCGCTTCATCCATTCCCTTTGCCAGCATCTTCTTTGCAATCTCAAGACTTCGCTGGTTCATACCTTCTGCTCTTCCTTCTACTCTTCCTTCTGCTCTTCCTTCTGCCCTTCCTTCTTCCATACCCTCTTCTTTACCTTTCTGGTATCTGTCATCCAAAAGGGTTCTTTCAACGCTTACGGAATCCCAGAATTTGTCGTAGGCACGGAGTTCGGCATCTGTGAAGCCTGAAATCTCCAACTCCTCTACGGCTTTTCCTATCTCAGGATCATTAAGCAGGTCGGCAGGAATCTCCTTCGTGTTGGCATTGATTTCCGTGAGGAAACGGAGCCACAAGACCATCATGCGCTTGTCGGCAATGGAATGAGGAGTGAACTTAGGGAGTTCAATGAAGGTAAAATGCAAGCCTTTAATTACCTTATTGCTGTCCTTATCGTGCACAATACGATAGTTGTGGATGAAATCCGGGGTGTCATGTGCGAAGATATCATTCACAAGATTCAGAGAATATACGGGTTGCAGTTCGCTGTATTTTCCTCCCTTTTTAGCCTGACTCACATAGAGCTTGGATGCATTGAAAAGTACTCGCTGCTGGAATGCGTCAGACCATTCCATTTGCATCTCCACGCAGAACTTTCTGCCTTTAGAATCTTTGCAGAGTACATCCACGATGGTGTTCTTGCCCCCTTCGAGTTGGGGCACAAGTTCTGTTGGCAGATACTCTATCTCGTGTATCTGCTCCTCGTCGCTGAGTGGCAACAGGGCGTTCAGAAGGCTGATCAGTCTTGCAGGATGATTGCCGAATATCTTCTTGAACGTAAGGTCTGCCTTAGGGTCTAAGTACTTCATAACCATTAGTTTTAAAATCTATAACGCAAAGTTACGACTTTATCTTCATATCTGCAAGAAATTTTTGAAAATTATGAAGGGTGATGAAGGGTGGAATTGTGCCGTTCAGCCCCTGAAACCCCGATAAACACTGGGGATTCCGAGGGATAGATGAAGGGTGAAGGGTATTTGCGTAATTGATTCTTTTTTAAAACGGATACAGACAAAATGCCTACTTGTGGCACAATAGTGCCCTTTGAATAGAATCCGTCGCTCCCACGTTGCTCAGTTACGCTCCCACGTTTCCCGCTTTCGCTCCCACGATTTTCTGTTTCGCTCCCACAAACGTCAGATGCGCTCAGAGAAAGCTACTCTGCTGCCGTGCCCATGGGGTGACAAACATTTATATCACTAGTGTCCACTAAATAAATTTAAGACTTAATTCTCTTACAGTTTGTAACTTC
>ENA-ORMS01002550-ORMS01002550.1-human-gut-metagenome-genome-assembly--contig:-NODE-2550-length-12927-cov-2.508779_pt1 | contig 12927 bp, 4 predicted proteins | sample MGYA00242104_ERZ508997 | MGnify/ENA primary metagenome ERZ508997 (study PRJEB26280, sample SAMEA2338704) | human gut metagenome | biome: human gut; feature: human-associated habitat; material: faeces... | reverse complement strand
GGCTACCGACTCCGCCGTAAACGGACGCATCGAGGTTATCCCGGGCATGGAAGGCGAAGTGAATTTGGATATGGTTTCCCTTTTTCCCCAAAAGACATTCAAAAACCGGAAGAACGGCATGCGTGCCGATCTGGCCCAAGCCATTGCCGACATCCGCCCCCGATTCGTCCGCTTCCCGGGAGGATGTGTGGCTCATGGCAACGGGTTGGATAATATATACCGTTGGGAAAACACCATCGGCCCGTTAGAAAGCCGCAAACCCTTGCGCAACCTGTGGGGCTACCATCAGACCATGGGGCTTGGCTATTATGAATATTTCCAATTCTGCGAAGACATCGGGGCGGAACCGCTGCCCGTCGTTGCAGCCGGTGTGTGTTGCCAGAACTCTTCCATCGGAGGCGCAGGTCAAATGGGCATCCCCATGGAAAAAATGCCGGAATATATAGAAAGCGTACTGAACCTCATCGAATGGGCTAACGGCGCCCCGTCCGAAAGCCCATGGGCCAAGATGCGTGCGGAAGCCGGACACCCGAAACCCTTCAACCTGAAATATCTCGGTGTGGGTAACGAAGACCTCATCACGCCTGTGTTTGAAGAACGTTTCACCATGATATTCAAGGCTATCAAAGAAAAGTATCCGGAAATACAGGTCGTAGGTACCTCCGGCCCCTTCAGCGAAGGCCCGGACTACGTGGAGGGATGGAAGGTAGCCAGCAAGCTCGGTGTCCCCCTCGTAGATGAACACTACTACCAACCTGCAGGATGGTTCCTCAACAACCACGATTATTACGACCGCTATGACCGTTCCAAACCCAAGGTTTACCTCGGAGAATATGCCACACATATCCCCGGCAAAGGCAATAACATCGAGACCGCCTTATTGGAGGCTTACCACCTGATAGGCTGCGAACGAAACGGCGATATCGTCAGCATGACGTCTTATGCCCCGTTGTTGGCCAAAGACCGACGGACAAGATGGCGTCCCGACCTGATTTATTTCAACAACACGGAAGTCAAGCCCGGTACGAGTTATTACACTCAACTCCTCTTCGGACAAAACTCAGGGAATGAATATATTCCTTCCGTGCTCACCCTGTCGGATAACCGTGACGATATACGCAAACGCATCGGCATATCAGTAGTGAAAGACAGTCTGAGCCAAGACCTCATACTGAAATTCGTCAACCTCCTCCCGGTCAAAGTACAGGCTGCCATAGACCTTGCCCCCTTGGGCATCGCCGGGAAACAGGATGCCACGAAAACCGTATTGAGCGGTATGCCGGACGATTGGAAGGCTCGCCCTGAAACTTCGTCTATCGCCATAGGACCTCAATACCGGGATGAACTGCCGGCCTACTCGCTGACAGTCGTCAGATTAAAAAGCAAACTGTAAAAAAGGAACCATTCATTAAACTTAAAATCATGAAAAAGAGATTACTATTATCCATGTGGGCTGCCTGCTGCCTCACGGCACAAGCCCAACGTATGATGGAAGACCTCAACCGGGGCCTTGTAGCCGTGCAAACGGAACAAGGCGTGTTCACCAGTTGGGCTATCCATGGCACGGAGTATTATGACACGCAGTACAACCTTTACCGTGACGGAAAGTTGGTAAACCCGAAACCGTTAGACGTATCCAACTTCACCGACCCCGAAGGCACGGCCTCATCCACCTACACGGTAAAAGCCGTAGTACGGGGCGAAGAACAAGAGGCCTGCGAACCTGCCGAAGTGTGGGACAAACAGTATCTGAGAATCCCGGTAGGAAAGATGTATTCCCGAAGAGGCACGGACATCACGGAGGACTATATCCTGAATGATGCTACCGCCGCCGACCTGGACGGAGACGGAGAAATGGAAATTATCGTGAAACGCATCCATGAGGACGACGGCCTCTTCTATCCGGAAAACGACAGCGCATTCACATTCTTCGAGGCTTACAAGTTAGACGGCACGCGGCTGTGGCAAATAGACATCGGCCCCAATATGATCAGTGCAGGTGAAGTGGAAACCAACATCACGGCTTTCGATTGGGACGAAGACGGAAAAGCGGAACTACTGATGCGTGCCACGGACGGTACCATAGTCTATGCCTCGGACGGGACAAAACAGGTTATCGGCGACCCGACCAAGAACTACCGTGACACCATGCTGCACACAGCCAATATGACGTATGCCATGGCGGGCGAGGAATACCTTATATATATGGAGGGATCCACAGCCAAACTGTACAACCCGGCCATGCAATTCCCCCTCAAACGGTTGGAGAATGGCGAAACGGACCTGAACGCCGCATGGGGCGACGGTTACGGCCACCGCGCCAACAAGTTCTTTTTCGGTGCGCCTTACCTGGACGGCCGCCATCCGAGCATCTTTCTGGCACGCGGCATCTACACGCGCCACAAGATGATTGCCTACGATGTGAATCCGGAAACCCACGAACTGGTGGAGCGTTGGAGGTGGCTCAACAACGAACCGGGCAGCCCATGGTTCGGAGAAGGATACCACAACTTCGGTATTGCCGACGTAGATTGGGACGGACGTGATGAAATCGTCTACGGTTCGATGGTCATTGACGACAACGGCAAAGGCCTTTCCACAACAGGCTACGGCCACGGTGACGCACAACATTGCAGTGACTTCGACCCCTACCACAAAGGACAAGAAATCCAGGCCTGCAACGAAAACAAAGCCGGAGCCAATTTCCGCGATGCCACCACCAGCAGGGTCTACCACTGGTACCAGCATCCGCAAGACTGTGGCCGTTGCATGGCTGGAAAGTTTACCGAAGAGTTTATGGGAAGCCAATGTACTCCGGGTCCCGGTATCCTTAGTTCTGTAACCCACGAGACACTCCCGAATGCTTCAGGAGCCGTAGGAGCCAGTTTCCGCACTTACTGGAACGGGGACTTGTGCAGTGAATCGCTGGACGGCACCAATATCACCTATTACGATGGTACAGTCATCCCGCTCGAAGGCACTCATTCAAACAACGGGACGAAGGGCACACCTTCCCTCCAGGCCGACATTTTCGGAGACTGGCGCGAGGAAGTCATCAATCCGTCCACCGACGACCAGTCGCTGATCATCTACACCACAACCATCCCGACGCCTTGGCGAAACTATACCCTGCTGCACGACATGCAATACCGGCAGGCCATCTGTTGGCAGATGTGCGGCTATAACCAACCGCCCCACGTCAGTTACTTCATGGGAGAGACGGAAGGATATACCACCACCCCTCCCCCTTTGATGACCAACGGGCGCACGGAAGTGAAAGATGCCATTACAACCGCCCAAAACGGACAGCACGTGTTATTGGCCGCTCCCGAGGGCGGAGAAGTGACAGTCGCCGAAGGCGCATCGCCTTACATCCTCACCGTCAACGCCTTCTCCCATACGGAAGGACATGACAACAACGACAACATCACCACTTCCTACTCCACCTATACGCTCAAAGGCGGTACGTTCGGCGGAGACATGCGTTTGGTGAAACAAGGCGAAGGCATCCTGAACCTGAGCGGCGAACAGACTTATTCCGGCCCGACGGACCTTTGGGGCGGCACCGTGAACTTCACAGGAAAACTCCCCAACAGCCGCGTATGGATGAACCGCTTTGCCGAATTAAACGCCAAGGCTGACTTCGGAAAGGATATCAAAATGGAATATGCTTCCGTGCTCCGCGTAGGAGGAACGGGAGAAGCCGCCACCATCCACGCTGACAGTGTGACCATGCGGTACGGTGCCGTGATGGAATTCGACCTCTACTCCGAGAACACTCAGGCCGACCGCATCGTACTGACCAAAGGCCTTTCCCTGGAAACCCTCAACCGAAGCGACGGTCCCAAGTTCCAAGCACCGATATTCCGCTTTACTCCTCACTATCAAAACGGGAAAAACGTGATGGCAGCCGGAAGATACCTCATCGCCGAAGTGAAAAAGATCGACGGCAACGTAGATGACATCCTCCTTCAGGGACTGGAAACTCAAAAATGCCACTTGGAATACGAAAACGGCCAAATATTCCTCGTCATAAAGGAAATGCGCGATGCCGCACAAGTGTATTGGGACGGTACCCACACGCTTAACGAATGGAACCTGAATGAAAACGAAAACTTCAACAATGCGGGAGAAGCCGACATCTTCGTTTCCGGCGATGACGTGGTGTTCGACGATGCGGCCACCGACGCCTCCGTCCGCATCAACGAGAAACTCTACCCCAAAACGGTGACATTCGACAATGACACGAAAACCTACAGCCTAAGCGGCAACGGCGGTATCAACGGAGAAACAGGACTGACCAAGAAAGGAAACGGAACACTGGTCATCACGAGCACGAACACCTACACGGGAAAAACAACATTAGAAGGTGGCGTCACTGCTATCTCGGCTTTGGCCGACTCCATCGTCCGCGAAGGAGCTTTGGGGCGCTATACCAATGAAATAGGAAACTTTGAAATCAAGAATGGTGCCACCTTGCGCAACACAGTAGCCATTAAAAACGGAGTACCCATTACCATCGGTGAAGGGGGCGCCGTCTTCCAGACCGACGGCGAACTGACTTTGAACAAGCCTCTATATGGCAATGGCAACACTTTGACCAAAGCCGGATCGGCCAACCTGATACTGTTTGCTGCCGACAACCTGAAAAAGACCTATCTGAAAGAAGGTACGCTACAGGCCAAAGGAGAGGGCGTGCTCTTCGGCGATACACTGATTTTCATCGGTGATGCCACCTATCAGGACTTTGACGACGGCAACACCTACAGCCTGAACCTCAATAATCTCAAAGTGGAAGAGGGCGTGACGGGCACGATGCGATGCGACAGCCGTTGCGAGAACCGCATCAAACTTTTCGGAAAAGGTACGCTGAAAATATACGTGCCGTGGATCCGTTCGGATTTCACAGGCGACTGGTCGGCTTTCGAAGGTACGGTAGAACCTTCCAACCCCGACAACTGGTTCGCCTTAAACAACAGCTATGGCATGCCCAAGGCTACGCTAAACATACCGGAACGTACCACTGTAAGCAATACGGCCAAACTTTACACCCTCGGCAAAGTGACCGGAAAAGGAACTTTAACCGGCGACAACAACACTTGGCGTATCGGTTCGTTGAACGAGGATTTCTCCTTCCAAGGCAAGATAGAGGGTACCGGCACACAACTGATTAAAGTAGGGACAGGCAAGATGAGCCTTACAAATATCCACAGTTTCACCGGAGACTGCACGGTGCAAGAAGGTACGCTCCTCATCAATAACGCATCGGCAACCGAAGGCATGCTGGGCACAGGCAGCGTCACAGTTAAAGCCAACGGAACCTTCTGCGGTCGCGGCAAACTGGATAACGGCGCGTTCACGGTGGAAAAAGACGGCCTGCTGTACCCCGGCGTTTCAGAAACCGCGACTACCGGTACGATAGACTTTTCGGAAAACTCCGTTACCATAGACAAGGACGGCATCCTCTCGCTGAACATCGCCAGCAAGACACGTTGCACCAATCTGACCGGTATAAAAATACTGAATCTGTATGGCATACTCAGACTACATGTCCGCGAAAGTCTTGCGTTGGAAGCAGGAGACGAGTTCCGTTTGTGGGAGGCCAACCGCACGCGTACCCGTACTACTACAACATTTGAACTGGACAGCCCGGGCGAAGGACTGGAATGGGATACTACCGACATTGAAGACGGTATCGTCCGCGTGAAGCTAAGCACCTCTGTCGACGACATCCATGCCGACGAGGAAGTCACTTGCGAAGTCTTCACCGTCGGAGGCGCACAAGTGGGTAGTTTCACCTGCGCCCGCAAGGACATCCGCCGTACATTGAAACAAAGCGGAGCGGCTCCGGGCACCTACATGGTGAAAACCATTCAGGGCAGTTCAACCGCCACAGAGAAAATCAGCATCGATTATTAAACTCCATTCGTGCAGGGGAAAGGTTTCCCCTGCCGATATAAAAACCAAACTTTATCCATTTAAAAACAAACATTATGAAAAACAGTTTACTGACGGCCATAGCTCTTTGCTGCGCCACATCTTCTACCATGCCTTTGTGGGCATCCGCGTACGAAAATCCGAAGTTGGAAACCATAGAGCCGAACTTGGCTACCAACGGAACCGGCGGGGGGGGGTACTACGTCTACCATGTAGCCACAAACAAATTCCTCACGAACGGCAATGATTACAACACAAGACTCAGCGTAGGCGACACGGGCCAGGAAGTCACACTGTCTTACGGTGAGGAACGCGCTCCCCTGATGGGCAAAGAACCGGTAGTGCCCGGACAAGGATGGACTTTCAATATGTTGAAAGCGCAAAGCAACTCCGGTTTCCATGAAGTCTACGCAGGCAGCGAGACAGGAGCATGGGTGGACTGCAATGAACAAGGACACACCCTATGGCAAATCCTGCCGCAAGGCAACGGCTATTACCGTATCAAGATTGTAGACCAGGATGCCCAATACGGATTAAGCTCCGCCAACGCTTTGACGATGAACGGTATGTGGGGCACAGACGGTGTGGAATCGACCATCGTATATCCTTTCATCGACCCTTCTCAAGAGGGATACCAGAACGCAGAAACAGACTGGCAGTTCGTGGAGCCGGAAGCATACGAGATTTATCAGGCCAAGAAACTCCTCCTACAGCAACTGGAAACCGCCAGCGAAACAGGCTACGCCGACGTGTCGGCTTACGAAACCGTATACAACGACGATAATGCGACGACAAAACAGGTACAAGAAGCTGCCGAACAACTGCAACAAGCCATCGCAGATTACCAACTGTCCATCGTGGACGAAGAACATCCGGCTGATTTCACCGGAAGAATCCAAAACAACGCATTCGAGTCCAACACCGATCACTGGGACATAAACGGTGAAAGCGTAGGTTACCAAGCTACGCTCTACGCCACCCAAGACCGCCAATACGAGATGAAGAACTTCGTGGAAAGATGGGTTAGAGGAGGCGGCAACCTGGGTAACTCGATGGATGTTTCGCAAACCCTGACTGATCTGCCGGCCGGAAAATACCGTCTCTCGGCCAATACCATCGGTTACCAGCAAGGCGACATGGCTCTTACGCCGGAAGGAGTCTATATTTATGCCCGCGTACAAGGGGCTGAATACAAAGGCGAGGCACACACACTGGAATTCGGTGCCATCAGGGGTAACGACGGCTACGTTACCGACGCACCGACCCCACGGTTGGCTACTTTGGAATTCTTCTTGGCGGGCGGAAACCTCACCGTCGGTTTCAAAACCGAAAACACGAATTGCAACTGGGTTTGCGTAGATAATTTCAAACTGGAATACTTAGGACTGGAAGAAGGTGGATTAGCCCGACAACTGGCTCAGACCATCACCGATGCCCAAACATTGAAAAAAGGATACGACGATGCCCAAATCAAATATTCGATAACCAACGGAGAGAAATTCGACCAAGCACTCAGTCTGGCCCAGCAAACTTCAGGAACAGCCGGTGTGGACGAAGCGACTTTAGGCGAAGTCCTTAACGGCCTGATGCTCGCCATGGACACGCTGAACCTCGACGTGGCCGCATACGAAAAACTGGAAGAGCTGACCGGAGAGCTGAATGAAGCTTACGACGCCAGCCCTTACTCCGAAAATGGCCTGATTTCATACGAGGATTTCTTGTATGAACTGGAAGAAATACACGACAACCGGACTTTCAACCCCTTGGAAATAGACAGCATCCAACCACGCGCCGACCGCATGTTCAAAGCCTGTGTATGCGAAGCCCTTATCGCAGGCGACACCCAGAATGCCGACGGGATGGCCTCTAATTTAGACTTCACCGGAAGCAATTCGGGATGGACCAAAACCGGTGACGGAGATTTCAAATACGGCAACAACGTGGCCGAGGTATGGCAAGGCTCCTCTTTCGAAGTATACCAAGAGCTCACCGGCCTACCCAAAGGTTCTTACACGATTTCCGTGCAGGCTTATAACCGACAGGGGCTCAATGAAGACATCGCTGCCGGATGGAACCAGTCTGACCCGCAAAAAGACGTGTTGTCCTACCTGTTCGGCAACGATGCAAAAGAAAAAGTACGCCACTTGTACGAATTCCATTACGCATCAAACGAAGACTTGGCCAATAACGGTTCACAAATTTCCGGAACGGGAACAGCCATCGACGGACAATGGGTTCCAAACGGCGTAGCCGGAGGAGAGGCCGCCTTTGCTTTCAACGACCGTACCGACTATACGACCACTATTACATGCTATGTGGGCGAGGACGGTAAACTCCGTTTCGGTATCACCATGCCCACCGGCCCGAACTCCAACAACTGGACGCTGTTCGACAATTTCCACATCCAATACCTCGGTGCGGCCGACATGACAGGTGCCGTGAGTGCACTCAATGCCAAAATAGCAGAAGCCAACGCCGCATTGGCAGACAAAGCCATTACGACGGAAGAGGCGTACAACGCACTGAGCCAAGCCATTCAAGATGCCGAGAAAAGCTTGGAAAGCGAACTGACCGAGGAAATCTACACCGCACAGATTAAGGCTCTGGACGAGGCCATCATTCTGAACCGGAATTCGGTGGAAAAGGTAGAAACGTTGCACCAAACTGCCCTTATGTATGACGAACAAATCAACAGCGGAGCCTTTGCCGATTACGACGAAGGCATATTGGCCAACGTGGTTTATGAAGTCTTGGATGTCTTCACCCAAAACGGAACGTTCAAAGACATTCCACAGACCGAACAATACATCATCGAGATGAACGAGGCTTATAATCAAATGGTGTACGAAGGTATCGACGTGGGAACAGCTTCCAAAGACACCCCGACCGATGTGACGGATATGCTCATCAACCCCGACTTCCAACAAGTATTTGAGGAGAAGGACTCCGTTGCATTCACCGATGCCGGCTGGACAACGGAATTTACGAACGGCATAAAGGAAGCGAACGACTCCGTATTCGAATTCTACAATACCGACACGTGCCACATCTACCAAAAGATGTACCGTCTCCATCCGGGATATTACAAAGTGACGCTCTACGGATTCTACCGCGCAGGCGAGGCCGACGTGGCCGCACTGGCCCGCCGGGAAGGAGAAGAACAGCGGAACACCAAGGTATATGCCGAAACGGAAAGCGCCAACTACTCGAAACCCTTGCCTTCGTTCTTCGAATGCGTACAGAACGGCAAATTCACAGCGACCGACATCGTGCTGCCGGACAGCCTCTTCCCCAACTCGGGACGGGTGTACAATTGCGTCATCAACGACCGGAAAGGCGCCCGTACGGCCATGAATCAGGGATATTATGAAATGGAATCGTATTTCTATGTCAAAGAAGGTGAAACGGTTCGTCTCGGCGTGCAAAAAACCGATACGCTCGTCAACGACTGGGTACTCATCGACGATTTCCACTTGTATTACCTTGGCGATGGAGAGGCAAACAGACCCGAAGGTTTAGATGACGTAGACATCAGCGACGGCATCAGCGACAACGTAGCCGATGAAAAGAGCACCGTGGTCGGTACCGCATGGTACAACCTGAACGGTATGCGCATATCTCGTCCGACACAGCGGGGAATCTACATCCGTGAGGATAAGATGAGCGACGGCACGAAGAAGACTTTAAAAGTGCTCATCAAATAACCGGGTACTATGGTTTTTCATTATTGAAATTAGGATTAAGTTAATGATTGAACAGGGGCCGAAGTGATTCGTTCCCTGTTTTTTATTTACATCTTTCCGTTCGGTAGAGAACGTCGAACCGATAAGAGCAGAACGGTAAATCAATCTCAGGCGAATGAAAAATCAATCTCAGCCAAACGATTTTTCATTTGGCGCAGAATGATTCAGCACTTGCAATATACTATTTTACAACAACTTACCACTTCTTCATTTGTGATATGGCAATCGAAACTTATTCTTTACAAAAGGGATGAAGCAAACTCTTGTAGGCTGCATCCCGCCCTCCTGATCTTAACGTTCCCCGCTTACATACCGGTACACAGCCTCCGAAATATCGGCTATAATCCGGGCTGTGGCCTGTTCGCTTTCTTCCGAATCGCGGACCAACACGGCAATACTGTAACGACGCCCGTCCGGAAGGAAAACAAAACCGATATCGTTTGTCCCGATAATCTGTCCCTTTCCGTTACGGTCGCCCGTACCTGTCTTGTGCCCGATGACTGCCTTCGTACCGGCAAGCGGTGCCGGCAGACGGTCGCGACCCGTCTGGCAGGAAATCATGGTTTGCTCTATGAAATCCCGGTATGCTCCCTTAGCCGCCTTACCCGAAACCAGCCATTCCAACAGGCGTACCGCCTCTAACGGAGTCGTCCAATTCCGGTAACAATCCGCCAGATTGCGGTGCATATCGTCCTCCGTGGCTTCAATGGCAAAATCCCGCAAGCCCATGCCGCACAAATACTCCTCCGTAGCAGCCGGGCCTCCGAACACCCGGAAAAGGATGTCGCAGGCATTGTTGTCGCTCAGGTGCAAAGTGTACTTCAAAAGCTCGCCCACGGAAAGAAACAGGTTTCCTTCCGGATATTTGTCCCGTAACGGACTGTACGTATCCGGGCGCAAATCGTCCGGCCGGATATGCACCAACGTATCGAAAGAAACACCGCGCTGTCCGCAAGCGTCTGCCACAGCCAAAGCCTGGTGGAACTTGAACACGCTCATCATGGGATAGCGCACGTCATTGTTCACCGTCAGCGTGTCCCTCCCGTCCACTATGACGGCTATTCCGACTTGCGCCTTCTTGTCCGCCACCATACGCCGCAACTGTTCCTGCAAATCTCCCCACCCGGCCTGCAATGCCAACACGGGACAAAGGCACAAAACGCCCGCCCATATCGTCCGTATCCGCTTTTTCATCCGTCTTTCCCCTTTTACGATTTACTCCAGACCTTGTTCTTTCAACCGCAAACGAATCAAGTCCAGATGGGACATATATCCGCTGAAAGTCACGGATATGTTCTCCTTATGAACCTTCAGCACCGCCAATAGGGCTTTCACCGTGCGCGGAAGGTCGGAAGCCGCCGTCGCCTCGTTCAGTTGCAATGTCGCGGGAAGGCGGTCCATCCGTTCTTCAAACCAACGCGTCAACTCGTCCACTTCCTGTTTCGTATATGCAGGTTTATAAATATGCGGATTCTTTTCCACCGCAGGCTTCTGTTCTTGCTCTTCTGTCATCTTTCGTTATTCATTAAAAATACACGTTCCTAAAACCGTCTCGGCACAAGCATATCCTTCTTCGTACAAGGCCGTCAGTTTCCCGATATTGTCTTCAAGCCGGTCCACTTCGAGTTTTTCGAGCGGACGCACCACCAGAATCTTTCCTTCATCCTCGAGTTGCTCTATCAGCTCCAATTGGCGGTTGTAACACTCGCACCTGTGACTGAGCGCCACTCGCAGACGGGGAAAACGGCGATAAATAAAAGAAGGAATACGGATGTCCCGGCCCGTCTTGCGATAACCGCGGTTGCGCGTCAGCACGACCACGTTGCGCTCATAACCGAGCGACATCGCCCGCTCCACCGGTATGGAGTCCACGATACCGCCGTCGAGCATCGGCACGCGGTCTACGACGACAACCGGACAGACGTAAGGCAAACTGCTTGAAGCCTTGGCTATCCGTATCAACCGGTTGTAATTCTCTTTCTCCGACAAATAGTCGGCACGCCCCGTCAGGCAATTGGTAGTCACCATCTCGAACACTCCGGGATTGGCCCGGTAAGCCTCGAAATCGTAAGGCACGATACGCTCCGGAAAATCCTTATACAGCAGTTCCTGATTCAGGATGCTATGCTGCGTCCACAAGAAACGCATACCGATGTATTTGTATTTTTTGAGCATGTCGATATTGCTGTACTTCGCCCGTCCGCGCTGACGGCTCATATAAGACAAGCCATTGCACGCCCCTGCCGACACCGCGACCGTGTAGGGAAAATCAATGTGGTGGTCCAACAGCCAGTCCAGCACCCCGCATGTAAAAACTCCGCGCATGCCCCCGCCTTCCAGCACTAAACCCGTATGCTTGTCTATCTCCATAATTATTCCTAATTTACGAGTAAAGTTAATGAAAATCCCAAATGAAATCAGTATTTTTGCATACTTTATTAAATGTTTTATCTTTAAGCTACGTTTATGTTATTTGACAAAGAAACATATATAGCCCGACGCGACCGGCTGAAGCGTCAGGTGAAAGAAGGCTTGATATTGCTTTTCGGAAACAACGATGCGCCATCCAATTATCCGGCCAACGTATACAAATACCGGCAAGACAGCAGTTTTCTTTATTTTTACGGACAACACCGCGAAGGACTCGTGGGGGTAATCGACATAGACAACCACAAGGAATATCTGATTGGCAATGATATCGACATTGAAGACATCGTATGGTTCGGTGCCGTGGACAGCGTGGCCGACCTCGCCGCACAAAGCGGCGTGGAACACAGTGCTCCGATGAACCGTCTGGAAGAACTGATAACACAAGCCCGCACCCAAGGCCGGAAAATCCATTTCCTGCCTCCTTACCGTCACGACCAGATGATTCAACTCATGGACCTGACAGGCATACATCCTTCACGGCAACGCGAGGAAGCATCGTTGGAACTCATCATGGCGGTCATCGACCAACGGGCTGTGAAAACACCGGCCGAAATAGAGGAAATCGAACGGGCCTGTGCCATCGGTCATGAGATGCACACGGCGGCCATGCGCCTTTGCCGCCCCGGAGTGAGCGAACAATACATCGCGGGCACCATCAGCGGTATCGCATCGGCCAAAGGGTGCATGACCAGTTTCCCCACCATTCTTTCCATGCACGGGGAAATCATGCACGGATACCCTTCTCCACGTCCTTTGGAAGACGGACGGCTGATGCTTTGCGACGCAGGAGCGGAAACCAATGAGAACTATTGCCCGG
>ENA-ORMS01002545-ORMS01002545.1-human-gut-metagenome-genome-assembly--contig:-NODE-2545-length-12961-cov-2.315667_pt1 | contig 12961 bp, 8 predicted proteins | sample MGYA00242104_ERZ508997 | MGnify/ENA primary metagenome ERZ508997 (study PRJEB26280, sample SAMEA2338704) | human gut metagenome | biome: human gut; feature: human-associated habitat; material: faeces... | reverse complement strand
TGACAGATAGCCGTTTTCAGCCTGATCGACGACTGCCCGGATCCGTTTCCGGTCTACTTCCGGCAATGCGGGCTCGGCAGGTTGCGGAGCAGGGGTACGGTATATTTTACACAAAGCATTACCAAAATTCACTTCATAAGGGAAGTAAACGCCACCTTTCCGTACAAACTCGTCGATTTCCTCTTTCACCACCATCGAAGAGGGGAATATGGGATAAATCGGTTTCGGGGAAGCAGCTATTTTTTCACGCAATACTTCATATACATCGAAAACGGGGAAAAGCCCGGGACTACCGAAGATCACTGCAATACCGTCGATATTATCGAAATCGCGATTACAGGCATCCAGGATAATTCCCAATTGTTCGGCTGTTCCCGTCGCTAAAAAGTCAATGGGATTACCTACAGAAGATCCGTTAAACAACTGTGCCAGCAATGCTTCAGCCTTCGGCCCTTCCAAATGAGGAATTTCCATTCCTCCATCCGACAAGGCATCTGTCAGCATTACGGCCGGTCCTCCGGCATGGGTTACGATAGCCATATTCTTTCCCCTCAATTCGGGATAGTTAAAAATAGCTGCCACCGTGGCCAGTTCATCCCGCCCGTTACACCGTACGATACCGGCTTTCCGGAATAAAGCTTCCACGGCAACATCCGAGCTGGCCAAAGCTCCGGTATGCGACGAAGCGGCACGGCTTCCGGCAGCGGAACCGCCTGATTTGATCGCAGCGATACGACAACCTTTCCGGATCAGTGAGGAAGCATGCTTCAATAATTTTTCCGGTTTATCGATACTCTCTACATACATCAATTTAATCCGTGAACTTGTCTCGGGATCGAAAGATTCGTCCCAATATTCCAGGACCTCTTCCACGCCTAACTGGGCAGAATTACCGACTGAAAATACACTCGAAAATTTTACACCTTTCTGCATACCGGCATCCATAATGAAAAGTGCCGTTGCTCCCGAGCCCGATACGAAATCTACTCCTTTCGGATCCAATTTCGGTATAGGGGTCGTGAATACCCCATTGTAGTTCGTTGTCAATACGCCGATACAATTCGGGCCGATCAAAGCTCCCCCGACAGAATCGATCGTTTCTACAATTTGTTTTTCCAATGCTTTCCCTTCTGCATTCTCTTCACTAAATCCGGCAGACAGAATGATAAATGCCCGGGTATTTTTTTGTTTCGCCAGCATCTCTACCGTCGACGGACAGAATTTGGCAGCGATGGCCAGGATAGCGCAATCCACTTCCGGCAAATCTTTCACGTCCCGGTAGGATTTGATACCTTGTACTTCATCCATTTTCGGATTCACCACATATAAACTCCCTTTAAAATGTCCATCGATCAAATTCTTCAATACCTTACCACCCGGTTTCTGAATATCGTCCGATCCTCCAACCACCACAATGCTGGAAGGATTTAGCAATTGTTTATTAATCATATCTTCCGAATTTTACTATAAAATTCACTATTCAATTTTATCAATTATATATTATTGAAAAACTTCAAAAATTCCCCTACTTTAGTGACCATATTTTTTGAGCCGGTATAAAAAGGTATCCGTTGGTGGATATTTTCAGGGGTCATGTCCAATATCCGGTTTCCGCCATCCGTAGCCAATCCTCCGGCTTGCTCGGCAATAAACGCAATCGGATTACATTCGTACAACAGACGCAGTTTTCCTGTCGGATGGCTATTGGTTTCGGGATAAATAAAAATACCTCCCTTCAATAAATTCCGGTGGAAATCGGCCACCAGAGAACCGATATAACGCGAAGTATAAGGACGCTTGGTTTTCTTATCGGTTTCCTGGCAATACTTTATATATTTTTTCACTCCCACCGGAAATTTCTCATAATTTCCTTCGTTTATAGAATAAATAAAACCATTTTCCGGTGTTTTAATATTCGGATGTGAAAGACAGAACTCCCCGATAGAAGGGTCCAGCGTAAAACCGTTCACTCCGTTGCCGGCCGTATATACCAACATCGTAGAAGAGCCATAAATAACGTAACCGGCAGCAACCTGGTCACAACCTTGCTGTAAAAAGTCATCGATATTCGCAACTTCGCCCAGCGGAGATTTGCGGCGGTAAACAGAAAAAATAGTACCGATAGAGACATTCACGTCGATATTCGAAGAGCCATCCAGCGGATCCATACAAAAGATATATTTCGCATCACGGCTCAATCCATCGTCAAAAACAATGATATCCTGATTTTCTTCTGAAGCAACACCGCAACATTCACCACTGGCTTTCAGTTCCGACAAAAAAGTCTCATTGGCATAAATGTCCAGTTTTTGCTTCACCTTGTACATTCTCGGAGCCGGCACGCCCCAGAATATCCACTAAACCAGCCTTATTCACCTCCCGGTTGACTTTTTTGGCTGCAATACCTACGTGATGTAACAAACAAGAAAAACCCCCTGTTGCCTGAGGTACTCCTGCCTGCTGTTCGATAATAAACTGATTTAAGGTTGTAACTTTATTCATTGATTCTGATTCTATTTGTTATTAGATGCAAATATAAAATGATAAATCGTAATACACAAACGTTTTCATGAAATTAGTATTCCCTCAGAATCACAGATTTTTTGAAAATCAAATAAGTTTTCATTCAATCCGAATTGATTCCACATTATTATTCAATTTTAATATCTAAATTAGCGCCATGAATTAATTATCGTGTTTAAATTTAAACGCAATGAACGTATATAAGTTTGGTGGCGCTTCCGTTAAAGATGCCGAAGGTGTAAAAAATTTATTTAAAATCATCAATACCCAGCGGGAAAATTTAATCATTGTCGTATCGGCGATGGGAAAAATGACCGATGCCCTGGAAGTTTTGTGTAATTCTTATTTCGGGAAAACCGGTAATATTGCAGAGGTTTTTCAGCGCATTCAAGATTTCCATCAGCAGATTATCCGGGATCTTTTCGGTTCTGCCGACAGTGAAGTAAATGCCCGGGTAGAAGCCCTGTATCAGGAATTGGACACTATCCTAAAAAGTGATCCTTCCCTCTGTTACGATTATGAATACGACCGGATCATCTGTTTCGGTGAATTGCTCTCGACAACAATCATTGCCTCCTATCTCGAGAAACAAGGGCGAAAAGCCAAGTTTACCGATATCCGTAAATGTCTGATTACCGACCAAAACTACCGGAATGCTTGTGTAGATATCGAATTATCGGCTCAGTTGTGCCGGAAGACATTCAATTTTCAGGATACATTTATGTATATCACGCAGGGATTCATTGCCGGAACGACGACCAATCAAACGACCACCCTGGGGCGTGAAGGTTCGGACTATACCGCAGCCCTTTTGGCCAATTTGCTGGATGCCGAAGATGTTACCATTTGGAAAGACGTGCCCGGTATTATGAATGCCGATCCCAAAATATATGAAAATACAGAAATTATCAGTAAGCTATCCTATAAAGAAGCGATCGAACTATCGAACTGCGGAGCGAAAGTAATTCATCCGAAAACCATCAAACCGTTGCAAAATAAAGGGATTCCGTTATTCGTAAGATCTTTCCTTTACCCGGAAAGTCATGGTTCGGTGATCCGGGAATTGGACGAGAAATTGAAATTACCTCCGATTTATATCAATAAAGGAGATCAGTTATTACTGACTCTTTCCCCCCGGGATTTTTCTTTTATAGCAGAAGAAAAACTGAGCCGTATTTTCGCTACGTTAGCCAAATACAGACTCCGCCTTAACCTGATGCAAAATTCAGCAATCACATTCTCTTTTTGCATCGACTATAATGAAGCGATTTTTGAAAGTTTCATCGATGAACTCCATGACGAATACGAAGTACTCTACAACAAAAATGTGCGCTTGCTGACGATTCGCCATTACAATGAAGACATCATCCAACAGCTGACCAGCCATAAAAATGTGTTGGTAGAACAACGCAGCCGTTTAACAGCCCGTTTTGTCGTAGCCGACAATTAAAACGATCCTGCCAATGAAAAAACTATCTATCATCATACCTGCTTATAATGAGGAACGTTCGATTTCCCAAATTCTCGGAAAAATACACCAGACCCGATTGATTGGAGAAACAGAAAAAGAGATCCTCATTATCGACGACGGTTCAAAAGACAGTACAGCTGAAAAATGCCGGCAATTCATGCAGGCCCACCCCGATCTGGATATACATTATCACCTCCAGCCTTTCAATCAGGGGAAAGGAGCAGCGTTGAGAACAGGCATAGCATTAGCGACAGGAGATTGGATCATCATTCAGGATGCAGACCTGGAATATGACCCCGAAGATTATAATCCTTTATTACAGTGGGTGATCGAAAACAATGCCAAAGTAGTCTATGGTTCCCGTTTCCTGAAACCTTCGAACAAACATTCTTACCTGCGTTTTTATTTAGGCGGGAGATTAGTCACTTTTGTCACGAATCTCTTATACGGCCAACATCTGACAGACGAACCGACCTGTTATAAATTCTTCGATGCACAATTTTTAAAATCCATTCCATTAAAATGCCAGGGCTTTGAATTTTGTCCGGAAGTAACGGCAAAAGTTTGTAAGAAAGGAATCAAAATCCACGAAATACCGATCAATTACTACCCGCGTAGCATCGCCGAAGGGAAAAAAATAAATTGGAAAGATGGCCTGGAAGCCATCTGGACTCTGTTAAAATATCGTTTTAAAAACTAACAGGATGGAGAAAAAAACAAATTATTCAATTCAGACGTTACTAGAGAGCCGTTCCTTTTTATATGTCTTATTACTCATCGTTACGATCTGTTTTGTGAGTACCTACACTAAGATTTACGATGTAAAACTGGATATGAACGGAGATAATATCCATTATTATGCTTTGGGAAAAGCGCTGGCAGAAGGCAAAGGATTTACCAATACCATTTCTTTTTCCGAAACTCCACATACTCATTTCCCACCGGGATATCCGGTTTTTGTCGCCGGAGTGATGAAATTCTTTCCGGATAATATCAATGCCGTAAAGATAGCAAACGGAATCTTGCTCTATGCCGCTATCTTGCTGCTTTTCTTTTTATTGAAAAAAATATCGGGAAGTATCATCGTTGCTTTCCTGACTTGTGTATTTTGTTCTATTCATGCAGAGATATTGCGGTATGCCACGATCATGATGAGTGAAATGCTTTTCCTGTTTTGTAGCGTGGCAGCAATCTTCCTGATGCTAAGCATAAAACCGGAACAACTTTTTACCAAAAAAGGGGTACGGGATACGATCTTACTCGTTCTTCTTCTGTTCCTGGTCAACTATATCTATTTTGTCCGGACTATGGGCACTTCGCTCATTCTGGCAATTATCATTTATAGCGGTATACTCTTTCTCAAACCGTGTTATGCCCTGTACAAAAATAGAAAAGCCCTGGAAGAATCCCCGTCCCGGAAAACTTCTTTCCAACAGCTACTGAGATACGGATTATTGTTCGTATTACTCGCCGGTTCGTTCTGGGGTACGAAAACGGCCTGGGACATACGGAACAAAAACGTCGGCAAAACAAGCAACGATTACATCAGTGACTTTATGAAAAAACCGAATGGACAAACGATGGCCAATTGGGACGACTGGAAAAACCGGATTACCGATAATTTCGGATCCTATCTGAACAAATGGCTGCCCAACGCCATTTTGAATACCCCCTATAATCTGAATGCCAAATCTTCCGGGGGAGAAATTTTCCGGGGGATGCTGATCGCATTTCTGATCATTTTCGGTCTCATCAAATTGCCCAAAGGCGGATTGCTCCTGTTTCTCTATTTGGGTGCAACCATGGCAGTCCTGCTCGTGTGGCCGGAACAATACGGCGGTCTTCGCTATTTCATCGCCGCTATTCCTTTTTTCATCTTCCTGTTTTTCTACGGTATAAATGCGGTGATTCTTTATCCGGGTAAACGCCGGAGAAAAAATATTCCGGTATTCTTACCGGCTGCCTGCATGATTATCTTTGCCCTGATTTTCATGTTTCCTGCCTATTCCCAGGCTTTGGTCGAAAAAAAGCAGCTGGCGAAATACAAAACCTGGAGTCCTGAAATTGCCGGAAATGCTTTTGCAGAATTTACGGCTGCCATGCAATGGTGCGGGAAAAATCTTCCCGATAGCGCACGGGTGATTTGCCGGAAACCGGAAATATTCTTTATGTACTCGGGAGGGAAAAAATGCGGTAGTTTTTCCCAATACGGAAAACCGGAAGATATCCTGCAACAGCTGATCGGTCAAAAAGCCACCCATGTCATCATCGACCATTGGTTTCGGCATGCCTACTATACGTTGTATCCGCTGATCTCGACACATTATCCGGAAAAATTCAAATTCGTCGGTAAGTTTGAAAGCCGGGGAGCCCAACAGGAACCCCCGACCCTCATTTTCGAATTTCATCCCGACTGGACTAAGCCTGAGACAAATGCACAATAATTTTATCTGATTATAAAAGAGAACTGTATCAATTTCCATTCAAAAATGATATATTTGCACTTTGTTTTTATAAAAGTGCACAACAAGGTGTGTCATTTACTATTGCAAATATAAAAATCACCTATAATGAACGAGAAATTTCCTGAATACAAAGGCCTGGATCTTTCTGAGGTAAACAAAGAAATATTAAAAACCTGGGAAGAAAACAAGACTTTCGAAATGAGTTTGAAGACACGGGAAGGTCACCCTTCATTCGTTTTTTATGAAGGTCCTCCTTCAGCGAACGGCATGCCCGGAATCCATCATGTGATGGCCAGAACCATTAAGGATGTCATTTGCCGTTATAAAACTCTGCAAGGATTTTTAGTAGAACGTAAAGCAGGCTGGGATACGCATGGTCTCCCTGTAGAACTCGGTGTAGAAAAAAAATTAGGAATCACCAAAGAGGCTATCGGTAAAACGATCAGCGTCGTGGAATATAACAAAGAATGTCGTGCAGATGTCATGAAATTCACTAAAGAATGGGAAGATCTGACAAAGCAAATGGGATATTGGGTAGACATGAAAAATCCCTATATCACTTATGACAACCGATATATCGAAACGTTATGGTATCTATTGAAGAAATTGTATGAAAAAGGATTTCTTTATAAAGGTTATACCATACAGCCTTATTCTCCGGCTGCGGGTACCGGTCTGAGTACACACGAACTGAACCAACCGGGATGTTACCGGGATGTAAAGGATACGACTTGTGTCGCCCAATTCAAGGTAATCCGGGACGAAAAATCCGAAAAGCTGTTTGCTGACAGCGAACCGGTATATATTCTGGCGTGGACAACTACACCCTGGACTTTGCCTTCCAATACCGCCCTGGCTGTAGGACCCAATATCACTTATTATGTCGTAAAGACTTATAATCCTTATACCTATCTTCCGGTGACCGTCATTTTGGCCAAAGACCGGTTCAGTGCCTATTTCAATCCCAAAGCCGAAAGTTTGGCCCTGGAAGATTATCAGGCAGGAGACAAATTGATTCCCTATCGGAAAGTCGGGGAATTCAAAGGTCCGGAACTCGAAGGTATCCGTTATGAACAGCTGATGCCCTGGATGCGTCCCGAAGGAGATGCGTTCCGGGTAATCCTCGGGGATTATGTGAGTACAGAAGACGGAACCGGCATCGTACATATCGCTCCGACTTTCGGTGCCGACGACGACCGGGTTGCCAAACAAGCCGGAATCGCTCCGATGTTATTGGTCGACAAAGACGGTAATAAACAACCGATGGTCGATAAACGCGGACGTCTTTTCGTTTTGGAAGAAATCGATCCCGAATTTGTAAAGAGCCATGTCAATACCGAACTTTACAGTGAATATGCCGGCCGGTTTGTCAAAAACGCTTATGACCCTCAACTGACTGAAGAAGATGCCACCCTCGACATCGACCTGTCCGTCATGCTGAAAAAAGAAAATAAAGCATTCAAGGTCGAGAAACACGAACACAATTATCCGCATTGCTGGCGTACCGATAAACCGGTATTGTACTATCCTTTGGATTCGTGGTTTATCAAAACTACCGCTGTACGTGAACGGATGATCGAGCTCAACAAGACTATCAACTGGAAACCGGCCAGTACGGGCGAAGGACGGTTTGGGAAGTGGCTGGAAAATCTGGTTGACTGGAACCTTTCGCGTTCACGTTACTGGGGCACTCCGCTCCCCATCTGGATAAGTGAAGACGGCACAGAAAAAAAATGTATCGGTTCGGTAGCAGAACTAGTCGAAGAGATCGAAAAATCGATCCAGGCCGGCTTTATGCAGGAAAATCCTTATCAGGGATTTATTGCCGGTGATTATTCTAAAGAGAATTACGATAAAATAGATTTGCATCGTCCTTATGTCGACGACATCATTTTGGTGTCAGACAGCGGACAAAAAATGTACCGGGAAAAAGATCTGATCGACGTGTGGTTCGACTCAGGCGCTATGCCCTATGCTCAGCTTCATTATCCATTCGAACATCGCGAAGATATCGATCAGAAACTGCGCTTTCCGGCAGACTTTATCGCCGAAGGTGTCGATCAGACCCGGGGCTGGTTTTTCACCCTGCATGCCATCGCGACAATGGCTTTCGACTCGGTTGCCTTCAAGAACATCATTTCCAACGGGCTGGTATTAGATGCCAAGGGCAATAAAATGTCCAAACGGCTCGGGAATGCAGTAGATCCTTTTTCTACGATAGCCACTTATGGATCGGACCCATTGCGTTGGTATATGATTACTAACTCGCAGCCCTGGGATAACCTGAAGTTCGACATGGCAGGTATCGACGAGGTGAAACGTAAATTTTTCGGAACCCTCTACAATACCTACGGTTTCTTCGCTTTGTATGCCAATGTAGACCATTTCCGCTATGCAGAGGCAGAAGTCGCTATTGAAGAACGTCCCGAGATCGATCGTTGGATTCTGTCTTTACTGAATTCTCTGATCAAGGAAGTGACCGAAGCTTACGAAAAATACGAACCGACCAGGGCAGGCCGGGCTATTCAGGATTTCGTTATCGAAAATCTGTCCAACTGGTATGTACGTTTATCCCGGAAAAGATATTGGGGAGGTGAATACTCCCAGGATAAGATTTCCGCTTATCAGACGTTATATACTTGTCTGGAAACGATCGCTATTCTTTCGGCTCCGATCGCTCCGTTCTATATGGAAAAACTATTCGGTGACCTGAATAAAGTGACCGGACGGCACAGCGGAAGCGTACATTTAGCCGATTTCCCGAAAGCCGACGAAAAATTGATCGATAATGAACTCGAAGAGAGAATGGAACTTGCCCAACAAATCTCTTCTATGGTACTGGGCTTGAGGAGAAAAGTTCAACTTCGCGTGCGCCAACCGCTAAGCAAACTCATCATACCGATTCTGAACGATCATATGATCCGGCAACTGGACGCTGTGAAAAATATTATCCTCTCGGAAGTCAATGTTAAGGAAATCGAATACATCACCGATACGACAGGTGTTTTAGTCAAGAAAATCAAACCGAATTTCAAGACTTTGGGACCGAAATACGGTAAATATATGAAGCAAATTTCCACTTTGATCGCCGCAATGGAACAAAGTGATATTTTCGAGTTCGAGAAAAATGGCCGCTATCAACTGAATATCGGTACCGAATCGATCGATTTGAGCCTGGAAGATGTCGAAATATTGTCGGAAGATATCCCGGGTTGGTTAGTCGCCAACGAAGGACGCCTGACGGTAGCTTTAGATATCAACGTAACCAAAGAATTGAAAGAAGAAGGAATTGCCCGGGAATTGATCAACCGGATTCAGAATCTTCGGAAAGAAAGTAATTTTGATGTTACGGATAAAATCACGTTAGCTATCGGCCGGCACAAAGAGATAAACGAAGCTGTCGAAAATTTCTCGCAATACATTGCCAGTCAGGTATTAGCCGAGCACATCGAACTAACGGACGAGAAGGATGATAAAGCCAGGGATATCGAGATCGACGACATTCACACCTTTATCAAAATTGAAAGAATAAACTGAATGCCGAAACCGGCGAACAATCCCGCCGGTATTTCGTATGAAGAAACATCTGTAAAATTTTCAAATGTTGATGTTTTTTATTAATTTAGACAAAAACTTATAAGCTATGGCAGAGAAGACGAGATATTCGGATGAAGAGTTGCAGGAATTTAAGGAATTAATTCTGGAGAAACTCGATAAAGCAAGAAAAGATTATGACTTGCTGAAAGGTGTCATCTCGGGAAGTGACGGGAACGACATTGCGGACACTTGTCCTACATTCAAGGTACTGGAAGAAGGAGCCTCTGTTCTTTCTAAAGAAGAGGCCGGCCGTTTAGCTCAGAGACAGGCTAAGTTTATCGCCCATTTGGAAGCAGCCTTAATTCGGATCGAAAATAAAACGTATGGTATTTGCCGGGTAACAGGTAAGCTGATTTCGAAAGAAAGATTACGTGCTGTTCCTCATGCCACGTTAAGCATCGAGGCCAAAGAAGGGAAAGAGAACTGATCCAGTCCGGTCAGCGGATTTTCAGGTCTGATCAGCGGGCCCTTCGAACACTCTGATTGGCAAACGACTTCCGGTTCTGATCAATAAATATGAATCAGGGTGTTCCGGTTATGCCAATCAGCTTTGTTCCAGTCAGTCTTTGAAAAGAATCTGATTATTTTTTCTCTTTTATTTACCGTTTCGGATTTGCAATTTTAAACTCTTAGTTCTTAATTCTAAACTCCTGGTTTTCATTATGAGTGTGCGGAATAAACTGGTGATTTTCATTATAGTCTTACTTGTTCTGGATCAAGCTGTAAAAATCTGGATCAAAACCCATATGATGATTGGGGAAGAATTCAGTGTCTTCGGAAACTGGTTCAAAATTCTTTTTATTGAAAATAACGGGATGGCTTTCGGAATGGAACTGGGAGATGGGAAATTCGGAAAGGCTGTGTTGAGTTTATTCCGCCTTGTGGCTGTTGCCGGTATCGGTTGGTATATCTTAAAACTTATCCGTGAAAAAGCCCCTTTAGGCGTACTGTTTTCTTTTGCCTTGATTTTTTGCGGGGCTATCGGAAATATTTTTGACAGTCTTTTCTACGGTATGATCTTTAACGACAGTCACTATCAGATTGCCAGCCTATTCCCTGAAGGCGGTGGTTACTCTTCTTTCCTGCACGGACGGGTTGTCGATATGTTATATTTTCCTTTAATAGAAGGTACGATCCCCGGTTGGGTACCCGTTTGGGGCGGTGAAGATTTTCTTTTCTTCCGTCCGGTATTCAACCTGGCCGATTCATATATCACGATCGGTGTGTTGATGTTAATCCTTTTTTACCGGAAATTTTTCGCTACGAAAAAATAATTTATTTTAAATCATTTTTCAAAGCACACTGAATCTTTGACTTGCCGTACTGTCATGCCGGCGAACTTTATAATGTTTTGCCAGAAAACAGAATAGCAAAAATCGAAAAATGACACCGCTATGGGACAAGAAAAAACGAATAGTACTGTCCGTATAGATATGCTTCACGGCGGAATCTTCCGCAAATTACTGCTATTTGCCTTGCCTCTGATCGCCAGCGGTATCCTGCAACAATCGTTCAATTCAGTAGATGTTGCTGTTGTCGGACAATTTGCCAGCAGTCAGGCTTTGGCGGCCGTCGGTAGCAATGGATTGGTCATCAGTTTGATTATCAATCTTTTTATCGGCATATCGATAGGCGCTAATGTAGTCATCGCCCATTATATCGGACGGCAAGATGAGAAAGGCATTAAAAATGCTATCTCCACAACGGCTATCATTGCCGTAACAAGCGGCATTTTCCTGCTCATTACCGGTCTGCTGATAGCCAAACCCATTTTGGAAGCGTTAGACACACCGGAAGACGTCATCGACCTTGCCGTACTTTATCTTCGCATCTATTCCTTGGGAATGCCTTTCATGATGATATACAATTTCGGGGCGGCGATTCTCCGGAGCCTCGGCGATACCAAACGGCCGTTTTACAGGTTGGTGGTGGCCGGAGCCATTAATGTGGGACTGAATCTCCTTTTGGTCATCGAATTCGAAATGAGTGTGGCAGGTGTCGCCGTCGCGACCGTGATTTCCAACATCGTCAATGCCGGTATCATCGTTTTTTTCCTGACCCATGAAAAGGGCGTATTCCGCTTGGAACTGAAGCAATTGTCCATATCCAAGGCGGAATTGAAGAAAATATTACAAATCGGAGTTCCTGCCGGCATACAGGGAATGGTATTTTCCATTTCCAACGTCTTTGTACTGGCCACCATAAACTCGTTCGGTTCGGCAGGCGTAGCAGGCTCTTCAGCAGCCCTCAATTACGAATATTACTGTTACTTCGTAGTGAGTGCTTTTGCCCAAGCAACCGTAGCTTTCACCAGTCAAAATTACGGAGCCGGGCAAATTGAACGTTGCAAAACAATCTTCCGGCAAAGCATGTTGCCCGGACTTTTGGGATGTGCCGCATTAAATCTCCTGATTGTATGGCAAAAAGAATTTTTCATCCGTTTTTTTACCACTGAACCCGAAATCATCCGGTATGCCGCCATCCGCATGGAATATGTGTTACTTTTCCAATTCATAGCAAGCAGTTATGAAATCAGCGGTGCCGCCCTGCGAGGCATAGGTTATTCCATGACCCCAACCGTACTGACCATATTCGGCACCTGCCTGTTGCGCTTGGTATGGATTTTCACAGTTGTCCCCCTGTCGAAAAGTTATGAAACCTTACTGGCTGTCTATCCTATTTCCTGGGTGATTACCGGCATCTCTGTCTGTACGGCATACGCCATCATCCGTCGCAAGGCTTTTTCTCTGGCAGTCCTCCAGCAACAAAAATAATGGTAGGTATAATTTTTTCTTTCTATTCCGATTCCGGGTTTTATCCCGTCAGACCGGTTCGCCTGGACCGGTCCGCTAAGGCTTTCCTTCACTGACCGGCGGAACTCCTCACTACGTTCGTCAGACACCAC
>ENA-ORMS01002539-ORMS01002539.1-human-gut-metagenome-genome-assembly--contig:-NODE-2539-length-12977-cov-4.544730_pt1 | contig 12977 bp, 15 predicted proteins | sample MGYA00242104_ERZ508997 | MGnify/ENA primary metagenome ERZ508997 (study PRJEB26280, sample SAMEA2338704) | human gut metagenome | biome: human gut; feature: human-associated habitat; material: faeces... | reverse complement strand
TCGGCAGGAAGATCGTTATATGGAGTAACTAAAAACTGATACGCAGGAAACAAAGAAAAAGGTTCTCGAGGGAAACACCTCCGGGAACCTTTTGAATTTAGTTTTTTGGGAAGAGCGTACCGGAACAGAAGCGACCAAACGATTCGCCTATGCTCCAACTGTGGTCAAATATGTGGTCAAAAAATTTTCGGAATTTCGGGTGGTGCGAAAGTGGTGGGAAAACGCTCGATTTTGCCCTGAGAATGCAAAAAATAAAGCCGAAAACGGTTCGTTTTCGGCTTTATTTGGTCTGAGTGACAAGACTTGAACTTGCGGCCTCTACCACCCCAAGGTAGCGCGCTCCCAACTGCGCCACACCCAGATACAATTCAATTTCTCTGTCGCGCAAAGCGAATTATATCACAAAAAACAGACGAAGTCAATATAAAAATCGAAAAAAGTTCACGGAAACGGCTAAAAAATAGCCGTTTCCGTTTGCTTTTGAAAAATTCAGATAATCTTCGATTATTTGATTTCAACTGTTGCGCCGACAGCCGTGAGAGCTTCTTTGATCTTCTCAGCTTCGTCTTTAGCAACTGCTTCTTTAACTGTCTTGGGAGCGCCCTCAACGAGTTCCTTAGCTTCCTTAAGTCCGAGACCTGTGATCTCACGGACTGCCTTGATAACGTCGAGCTTCTTGTCGCCGAAGGAAGCGAGAACTACGTCGAATTCTGTTTTTTCTTCAGCTGCGGGAGCTGCTGCGCCGCCAACTGCAACTGCTGCAACAGGAGCTGCGGAAACGCCGAATTCCTCTTCGAGAGCCTTAACGAGGTCTGCTACTTCGAGGATTGTAAGTGATTTTATCTCATCGAGAATTGCTGTGATCTTTTCAGATGCCATGATAATTTTCCTCCAATTAAATTTTTTGAAATTAGTTTTTTGTTTTGATTAAATGGCTTTAGGCTGCTGTTTCTTCGTTCTGCTTATCAACATAAGCCTGAAGAACATAAGCAAGACCATAAAGCGAGGACTGCAAGCTGCCGAGCATCTTTGCGATGAGCTGCTCCTTTGAGGGCAGAGCGGCAAGCTCTTCAACTCCTGCTTTGTCAAGAGTTTCGCCGTCAACAAAGCCTGCTTTGATTTCAAAGGTGTCGACTTTGTCAGCGTACTTTTTGAGAATCTTAGCTGCTGCAACGGGATCGCTGTCGCAAGTTGCAACTGCTGTCATTCCTTCGAGAGTTTCCGTGAGTGCGTCAAAACCGACGGCTTCACAAGCTCTCTTTGTAAGTGTGTTCTTAATTACGGAATACTCAACGCCTGACTTTCTGAGTTCAGCACGAAGAGCGGTGTCGTCTTCAACAGTGATACCCTGATAGCTGACGATAACACCTGCAACCGCATTTTTCATTCTTTCGGTAAGGTCCGAAACAATTTTCTTCTTGGATTCAAGAACGCTTGCACTTGGCATAAGTTATTTCACTCCTTTCGGTATAAGTAAAGTAAGCCAAGCTTTTTACCCGAAAAACGGGAATAAAAAATCTTTTCCGCCATCCAAAGATTACGGAAAAGACATAAAAAGCATTTTATAATCTTTCCTCGGCAGGGAAGCTCAGCTTTTACAAAACCTGCTGTCTTAGGATCGCTTGACTATGATATCATAAATATAAATATTTGTCAAGACTTTTTTAATGTTTTTACGGAAATTTCGCCGGAAGAAAGAACATCTGTACTTCCGTTGTTGAGTTTTACGGAAAGTGTTCCATCCGGAAGGAGCTTTTCCGCTGTTCCGATAAAATTTTTTCCGTTTTTTATATACGTAACTTCTTTTCCGAGCGTATAGCTGTATTTTGAGCAATATTCAATTATGCTTTTTACGGGCTCGTTTACGGCGAGGCGGAGCCCGACTATGATTTCTGCCGCAAGGATATTCAGATCGATATCCGAGCAAAGGGCGGCGGCGGTCTGACGCAGGTCGTCGGGGAAGGATACTTCTTTTACGTTTATTCCTATTCCGACGACGTATGCGTCCCCTGTGCGCAGGGCGAGTATTCCGCAGACCTTTTTATCGCCGAGGTACAGGTCGTTTACCCATTTTATCAGCACCGGCGCACAGGCAGCCGCGAGGACAGCGCGGCATACCGCCGCCGCAGCAGCACTTGTGATAAGCTCCGCTGGCAGGGAAGCGTCGCGAATTACGATACTTAGATACAGTCCCCCGTCATAACAAAAAAACGTATGCTCGCCTCTGCCGTGACCGCCTGTCTGCACTTTTGCAATGTATACGGTTCCGTCCGACGCGCCTTCGAGCGCGGCTTTTTTCGCAAGATCGTTTGTCGACTCCGTTGTTTCAAGCGGTATGACGGTTGCTCCTGTCAGTTTTTCGATATATGCTTTATCCGGATAACTCATTTTATTTACCCACACAGAATTTTGAGAAGATATCGTCGACTATCTCAATGCCGACCCGTCTGCCGTCAAGCTCGCCGAGCGCACCCATTGCGCTTTCAAGCTCCGTTCCGGCGATTTCGGTGCCGAGCACATCAAGCACGGAGAGCGCGTCGGATACGTTTTCATAAGCCTGACAGACTTTCGCATATTGACGTGCATTTGTAATTATCGCATTTTCGCCGGCGCCGATGCTTCCGCTGATGAAAAGATCGTTTATTGCGCCCGCGATAATGTCGCGGCAGGCTTTATCTTTTGCGGAAAGAACGACAACCTTGTCAAATGCTGCTCCGAAATCCTTTTCCGAAACTGCTGTGCCGAGATCGGATTTATTCAGAACCGCAACGGCAACCGCGCCGCAGTCGTGTTGCTTCTCAACTGCGGAAATTACGCGTATGTCGTCTTCGTCGAGCGGCTTTGATGCGTCAAAGACAGAAATAATAAGTTCTGCTCCGCTGAGCTTTTCAAGCGCACGGTCAACTCCGACAGCTTCAATTTTATCGCTGGTGTCCCGTATGCCTGCCGTGTCCGAAATGAGAAGAGTTGCGTCGCCGCAGGTGACCTGCTCTGTGATAATATCACGGGTTGTGCCGGCGATATCAGTTACGATTGCCCGTTCCTCTTCGCAAAGGAGGTTGAGCAGGGTTGACTTGCCCGTGTTTGGCTTTCCGCAGAGCACCGTCTGTATTCCTTCGACAACGGCATGCCCTGTTTTATATGAACTTTTCAGCGCGTCGAGCTTTTTCATAACGCTTATAATGGCTTCCCTCATTTCTTCGGGTGAGACGGGGGAAAGCCCTTCGTCCGGAAAGTCTGTCTCAGCGTATACGGCGGAGAGCGCGGTCTTTATGTCGCCGTATATTTCGTCTATACCCTTTGCCAGCTTTCCGTCGACGTTTGCCCTTGAAAGCCTGAGCGCGGCGCGGCTTTTCGCGCTTATCACCTCGCCTATTGCTTCCGCTTGTGAAAGTGACAGCTTTCCCGCGGAAAAAGCGCGGCGGGTGAACTCTCCCGGTCCCGCGGGAACGGCTCCGCATTCAAGCGCACGCCCGAGCACGTCGCCGGACACGATAATTCCTCCGTGACAACTTATCTCAACTGTGTCCTCTCCCGTAAATGATCTCGGCGCGCGGAACACGGTCACGACAGCGGTGTCGATGGTATCGCCATTTTCATCGGTTATGCAGCAGGGAAGCGCAGTATTCGCTTCCATTTCGGATACTGTTTTTTTGCCGTAAAGGCGGACAAACCTGTCTGCTATTGCGATTGAGTCCTTTCCGGATATGCGTATAACGGCAATGCCACCGCTGCCTTTCGGTGTCGATATTGCGGCGATTGATGACGAAAACATGGAATACATAATTTTCTCCTATTTTGAAAACGAGGCGGAATATCCGCCTCGTTTTGACTTGTTATGACTGAGGATTGTTGCTTGAAAATTCTTTCAGCTTTGCAAAATAAGCGTCGAGATCCTTTGCCTTTTCGATTTTTCTGGGCTGGGGACGGGGCTTGTCCGCGGGACGCTTGTAAACAGGTCTTTCTGCGTCGCGGGGAGCTGAGGTGCGATCGGAGGAGGACTTTTTGCCGCCTTTGCTGCCTTTGCGATTTCCGCCGTTTCTGCGGTCTCTTCTGTCATTATCTCTGCTCGGTGTCTCAAACTTGGGCGCGTTTTCTTCCGTGGGCTTTTCCGTGCCTTCAATATAGATGACTACGCGTCTGTTTCCTTCGGCTCCGACGGAGTTCGTTGAAACGCCTGCAATGCCCTGAACCTGAGCATGAATGATTCTGCGCTCATATGCGTTCATAGGCTCGAGAGTTACGCTTCTGCCGGTCTTTTTGACCTTCTGCGCCATTCTGTCCGCAAGAGCGCGAAGCGTCTGCTCTCTTTTCTCTCTGTAATTTTCAATATCGACGGATATGCGCGTATATTTGCGCTCGTCGGACTCTTTTTTGTTTGCCGCGAGGTTGACAAGATACTGGAATGCGTCGAGCGTGTCGCCGTGGTGACCGATGAGCACGCCTGCGTCTGCTCCCGTGATTTCCATGAGGGCTTCGCCGTTTCCGTCGTCATGAATTACGACTTCCGCATCAAGGCAGAGGTCTTTTATGAGCGTCTGAGCGAAGTTTCTTGCCGCCTCAAGGGGCTTGAATACATATATGACTTTTACCGTTGCGGGAGCGCTGCCCATGCCGAGAAAGCCTTTCTTCGGCTCCTCGATTACTTCATATGTGATGCCGCTCTCGTCCGTGCCGAGCTCTGCCGCGCCATTGCGGACAGCTTCCTCAACGGTCTTTGCCTGAACCGTTACTTCTTTTTTCATTTTGTGATTCTGTTCCTTTTTGTAAGTGAGTGGTTTGATTATTCGTATTTGTTGTTTTTCTTGTCCTTCTTCTTGTCGGAGCCGCTGTCCTTGGGCTTTGCGGGCTCTACTATCGACGGACGGTTTTCCATCATATCGTTTTCATCGTCATCGTCGTCCCCGGAAACTGCCGCGTCGTCCTCATCATCGAAATCTTCAAGATAAGGAGAGCGGGCGGAGCTGACGTCTTCAACTTCTTTTTCATAGGCGCCCTTGCCCTTGAGCTCTGCAATTGCCGCCTTGACGTCCTCTTCCGTGCATACCGGAACGGGCATTGCCTTATAAAGAATGAACTGCTGGAGAACGCCGAGTATTGTATTGAAAATCCAGTAAATACCGAGTGCCGCGGGAGCGATGAACGCGATCCAGAGAGACATGAGCGGACCGAACCACTCCATCATTTTCATCGTGGGGTTTGCCTGCTGGCTCTGCTGCATGGGCTGATATGTGAATTTTCTTGTCAGCTTTCCCGAAGCGAACGATACCCCGAAGTTGAGGATCGGAACGAGGAAAAGCATAAATCCCGCAAGGGATTTGAACGCTGTTTTGAAGCTCGGAACGTCTGCAAGAAAGTTCTGCATCCCGAAAAGGTCGAAGTTGGGAAGTCCTTTTTCAATTGCCGCGCTGAATCCTGTCATAAGGGTTGCGGCGTTTGCCTGATAGTCTGCCGAGCCTTCAATAAATGTTTTGAAGCCGTCTGTAAATGACGTGAGCGCGTCGCCGCTGAGCTTTGAAAGTTCGCCGAGAAGGGAGATTTCCGTATATCTTCCCGAAAATACTATTCCGAGTCCGCCGTTTTCGACGCTTGCCGTCGAGAAAGCATTGAGCGCACTTACAAGAGATGCATCCATTCCGACAACGTAACGGAGCGGATAAATAATTACCTGATAGAGCAGCATTATTATAACAAGCTGGACGAGCATGGGAAGGCAACCGCCTGCGGGGTTATAGCCCTCAGCCTGATACATTTCCATTATTTCCTGCTGCATTTTCTGCTGAGTTTTCTGATCGTTTCTGCCTTTGTACTTTCTTCTTATCGCCTCTTCCTTCGGGCGCATTTTAGCCTGACGGACAGAGTTCTTTTGCTGCTTTATACCGAACGGCAGAAGGATGATTTTGATCATCAGCGCGAACAGGAGAAGTCCGAGAAGATAACTACCGCCGCAGATATTTGAGAAAAAGCCGAGTATCGTTCCAAAAAATTTGTACATTAAAAATTCTCCTCTGATTTAGACTGCGTGTTCCGGTCATTGTTTTTCCGTTTTCTTTTTGGCACGGGGTCATACCCGCCGCGACTGAAAGGGTTGCAACGGATAATGCGCCAAATCGTAAGACCCAGACCGCATATAAAGCCCCATTCGCGGAACGCCTCGATTGCGTATTGCGAACAGGTTGGCGAAAAACGGCAACATGGCGGTTTGAGCGGGGAAATGAGCTTCTGGTAGAGTCTGACGAAGAAAATACCGATGTGCCTCATTTCTGCTCACCGCTGCAAATCATTTTCAGCTTTCCGAAGGTATAGAGCAAGTCGGAATAGATATCGGTCGACTTTACGCCGGCTGCCGACTGCTTTGCCGCTATAACAACGAGAAAGCCCTTTCTGATTTCGTTTTCCGTTTCAAGACGGCGGTACGCAGCGCGGATAATGCGCTTTATGCGTGACCGCGTGACCGCTCCTCCGAGTTTCTTTGAAACCGCAAGTCCGAGGCGGTTTATTTTCTTTTTGAGCGGGTTTGCACGGGCGAGCCGCGCAGCGTGGTAATCGGTCAATACATATACCACGATATGTCTGCCAAAAGCCTTCTGACCTTTGACATATACCTTTTTATAAAGGTGATTTTCGGAAATTGCCGTGGCTTTCACATAAACCTCCGAGTGCGAAGCGGAAAAAGTCCCGCTAAAAAATTAAAGCCTATGTCAAGCCACAGGCTTTTTGCTGATTTACAGATCAATATGAAAGGCGAGCTCTGCCTTTGGCGCGTCTTCTCTTGAGTACCTTGCGGCCGTTAGCTGTACGCATTCTCTTGCGGAAGCCGTGCTCCTTTTCTCTCTGTATTTTCTTGGGCTGATAAGTTCTGAGCATTATATTGCACCTCCTCTGCGGAAATTATAGCGGCAATCTTCCTTCATAGGCATATTGCCACAATTACAAACCTCATTATACACGCAAAAGCGGTGTTTTGTCAATAGTTATTTGCAGTTTTTTATGTTTTTTACGTAACAACGGCGGAAGCCCGGGAATATCATAAAGGAGAAAATATTATGCGGGAGGGCAAAATGGCGATAAAGATATTCATAGATCAGGGGCACAACCCCGAAAATCCGAATGCGGGCGCGGAGGGCAGCGGTTACAGAGAGCAGGATCTCGTTTACGAAATCGGCGTCCGCCTTGCGGCGCTTCTGAATTCCGACCCGAATTTTGAGGCGAGGCTTTCGCGCAATTCTCCGGATGAAATCCTCGGAACAAGCGTTGCTTCGTCGCTTGCGGCAAGGGTCAATGCGGCAAACAACTGGGGTGCGGACTACTTCATATCAATCCACGCAAACGCTTCCGACATCCCGACGGCGACCGGCACGGAGGGCTTTGTTTATTCAACCTCGTCCGCAGCGTATCCGCTTGCCGTCGACATTGTATCCGGAATAAGCGAGGCGACCGGAATTCCGGACAGGGGAGTTTTCGCCCGTCCGAGCCTTTACGTTCTGCGGAAGACCAAAATGCCGGCAACGCTTATCGAAACGGGATTTATCACAACGCAGTCCGAGGCGGAGCTGCTCAAAAACTCGCCGGAGCTTTTCGCTCAGGGAATGTATAACGGGATACTTGCGTTTTTCGGGCTTGAAAACTGAAAACAGAGTGCCGGCGCTGTGCGCCGGCACTCTGTTTTTTTAATATTTGGGGTTCGGACGGTAGTTTTCAAAAATCACTCCGTCCGAATATTTCTGATCGACGTCCGGCGTGCGTGACGTCCACGTAAAAAGCATAGTGCCTTTTTTCATCAGCTTTTTCACGTGCTTCGGAAGCGGCACGTTTTTGTATGCGATGAAGTCCGGCTTGTTCATAAAGGAAAATCGGCATGACGACAAAAGCGACGCAACGATTTTTTTCTGCTCCGGAATGTAGTCCGAAATCTCCGAAGCCAGTTGACCGCGACAAATGTGCGGCGCCTTTTTGCGGAACCGGTTGACTATGAACGGATTGAACGACTCAATGCAGAAGTTGCCGTCAAAGCCGGAAAGGATTTTTATCGCTTTGTCGCAGAGCTCGTCATTGCGGCGACCGGTTTTCAGCTCGACTATCAGCGGAGCCGTCGTCCCCCTGAAAACGTCAAGCACCTCGGTAAATAGCGGGATATATTCGTCCGTGCCGAGGAGACGCAGTTTTTTAAGCTCGTCATAATCGAGCGAGTCCACACGGGCGTCGACGCCGCAAACGCGTTTTAGATCATCGTCGTGAAACACGACGACCTGCCCGTCCCTTGAAAGCTGAATATCAAATTCCGTGCCGTAGCCCGCTTCCGCCGAAAGACGGAAGGCGGCAAGGGAATTTTCGGGAATTCCGTTTTTTATATCGTGCAGACCGCGATGAGCGTAGTTTACGCGGGTGAAAATACTTTTATCAATCTTCCGCATCGAGCGCCTCCAATCCCTTTGCGTTTGCCAGCTTGATTGCTTTTATGTTTTTGACAAGCAGTATAAACACCGCGGCGCTGAGCGCAAGCAGAACGGACGCATATACCGGAAGCGCACCCCAGACCTTGAATCTGAAAAGAATCAGTCCGACGAGTACCGGAGTCAGCGTCTGAGCGGACATGCTCGCGGCGTAATAATAGCCTGTGAATTTTCCGATCTGCTTTGACGAGCAAAGCTCCACAACCATCGGGAAGGAGCAGTTGTGAACAAGAGCCATTCCGTAGCCCTTGATGACCCAGATTGCATAAAGTATTATCGGGAATGCCTTTTCGCCGTTTTCGCCGACGACCTCTGTCCCGGGCTTGACGAAAGTCATAAGGAGCATAGCGACGAACGCAAGCGAAAGACCGGAGGAGACTGTCCATTTTCTGCCGATTTTATCCGCAATATATCCGGCTGTCGCAAAGCCGACAACGGACGCAAGTCCGCCGATGATCGTCAGGATCATAGTTGCGCTGGATTTCGAGTCTAGATAATAGATAACGTAGTTTCCGATGTAAGTGCCTATGGCGTTGTCTGCCATAAACCAGAGTGCCTCCGCGCCGAGAATGGCAAGAAGCATGTTTCTGTTTCTCTTTGACATTTTTCCGTCGTCAGTTACGGCGTCCGCAATGGCAGCTGCACGTTCACCCTCTGCCAGCTGATCTTTCATCTCTTCAACGACCTTGTTTTCCTTGATTGTCAGGAACAGGACGAAGGCTGAGATTGTCATAAGCAGGGAAGCAACCACGAACGGAATTTCGATTATCCAGAGCTTGTCGGATCTGTCCGCAACGTTTATATAATCCGAGAGCGGCAGGAAAATGCCGAGGACGGTTGCAAATGCGCCGCCGATATAGCCCATAATGTTGATTATGCCGTTTGCCTTTGCGCGGAGGGGCTTGGGGGTGATATCCGGCATAAGGGCAACAGCGGGATTTCTGTACATCATCATAAACATAAGCACAATCGCCATAATTATGACCATTCCGGCAACGTTGTTCTTATGGAAAAAGAGCGGGATGAACGGGAAGGCGATCGCGGAGACGAGCGTGCCGACGAGGATATAAGGCATACGTTTTCCGATCGGCGTTGAGGTCTTGTCCGAGAGACTTCCGAAAATCGGCAGGAGAATCAGCGCGGCAAGGTTGTCGCAAGCCATGATTATGCCGACGAGCCATTGAACATTGAGGATTTTTTCGGGGTCGCCCGCTTTCAGCGCGGCAGACGTCATACCGTACATTTTCTGCGCGAAGATGTCGGTCAGAAACGTGGGACACCACGAGTCATAGATCTGCCAGAACAGAAGAATTCCGAAAAACGCAAATCCGATAAGGTAGGTTCGTTTCAGGTTCAGCTTCATTTGAAAGTACCTGCTTTCATAAAATTTATTTTGAGCCCCGAGCGGGGCTGATTGTGACTGTCGCTTCCTTCAAATCAGAATATCATTGATTTTCCGAAGGTCTTTTTATATAGCGCATATGTAATCTCGACTACGATAAATCCGACGAGAAATCCGAAGGTGACGTCTGTCAGATAATGCGCTCCGCAGCAGAGACGGGAAAATCCCATAATGACCGCCCAAACCATTGCACCGAAGTAGACAACTGTGCGACGGCGTCTTGTTTTCTCGGAATCTCCGAGCCAGAGCGGAACGAGCATGAGCAGAGCGGCGTTTGCCGTGTGCCCCGACGGGAACGACTTTGAGCCGGAGAAGAAATTCGGCTTATACCATTTTGTAAATCCGTCGAGCGAGTTTGCGGCTACAAGCTCTCTAAGGCGTACTCTGCCCCAGACGAGCTTTATCGCCGTTGCCGATATGAGCAGAATGCACACAGCCGCCGCCGTAAAGAGCGCAGGCCCGAACAGTCTGCGGACGGTTTTCTTTGGCACGTTTTCGATTATGAACCGCAAAAGCACCGTCAGCACGATTATCATAAGGACGATTACAACCCAATGCCCCGCATAGAGCTTTCCGCCGGCGATTGTTTCAATCGTTTTTGCACTTCCGTATGCCATAAAGGCGGCGGCGATGAGGGAAAACACGAAAAACAGGATGAGCCTCGTTTTTTCCGTCACCTTGCGGCGGAGACCCCGTTCAACAAAGAGAAACGAAACTGCACCGAGAACCGGAGTTGTCCATCTGCCGATAACCCCCATTATAACGGCGAGAATGTTCGGCGAAAGGGAATATACTCCGTCTTCGCTCTGCGAAAGACCGGAGAGCGAACTTGATATTTTCAGGTCATACACCGTGCCGACTGCCATCAGCGCGATAAACACTATCGCCACCGACAGATAAAGCAGGTTCCTTTTTGTCAACAGCTTTTTCATTCTGAGAGTTTTCCTCCTTTTCAAATACGTATACAGCCATTTTTATAAGCATTTCCCGCAGTCCCGGCAGAAAGGAGAGCGGCGCGAGCCACCTGCGTAGCGGAATAAATCTTTTATAGACAGGCTTTATGCCCGACGCTGCGATGATTTTCCTCGCTTTTTTAAGCGTCATTTTATTTATGTATGATATGTGCTTTTCTCCGTTTTCCGAAACGGATATTTTCAGAGACAGACGTCTTTCCCTGTCCGGAAGGGGCTCTGTCAGAGCTTCGTATGCGCCGATGAGCGTTTTTTCGCCGTACAGCATATGCACCCAGGGAATGTTTATCGCGTCAGAAAGGTGTGCGCCGTAAGGATGATAATACGGGGGGAAATTTATATACAATCTTCCGCCGGGGCGCAGTACGCGCATCGCCTCCGAGAGGGCTTTTTCGGGACTGCCGACGTGCTCGAAAAAGTCGTTCATAGTTACGGCGTCAAAGGAAGCGTCTTTGAAGGGAAGCGACGCTGCATCTCCCGTAACGAATGAATATCCGCCGGAAAAGCCGAGCCTCTCCGCAAGAGCAACCGCCTTTTCTCTGTAATCTGAAACGGCGTCGATTCCGGTTACGCTTTTTGCGCCGAGGGAAAGAAAGTACAGCGCTTTTCCACCCTCACCGCAACCGACGTCGAGGACGTCCCTGCCGGAGAACATCTCCTCCGGGGAAAAGCGTTTTTCATAGCATGATACAGCCGCCGCCCCGCGGGAAAATTCCCATTCGCCATATGTCATCCCGCCGCTCGCTTCGTCATTGAACGGATGAGAAACGGGAGCAAACCGCCGGTTGAGCCTTAAAAGAGATTTTACGCTCATAACAGTTTCCTCCCGTTAAAATTTTTATTTTGCAAGAGACGCCGCCGCAGCGCCGATTATGCCTGCGTCGTTTCCGAGCTCGGCTATGCGAACGTCCGTGCGGAGTTTTTTATCCTTTGTATAAACTTCCTTTTCGATAAGCGGAATAAGCGGGCGAAGGAGGTTTTCCTTCTCTCCGGAAACGCCGCCACCTATGCAGAGCACTTCGGGCTGAAAGACATTGAGAATGTTTGCAATTCCGCAGGCGAGATAGCCGAGGTATTCGTTTACGACCTCGGTTGCCGCTTTATCTCCCTTTCTCATAGCGGCGAACGCCGTCTTTCCGCCGACGCGGTTTACATCGCCCCCGCACATCTCGCGCATAAGAGAATCGGGGCACTGCTCGAACTTCTTTTTCGTTTCGGAGATGAGAGCGGTTGCGGAGCAATAGACTTCAAAGCAGCCGTGCCTGCCGCAGGTGCAGGGTCTGCCGTCCTTTACGATGACCGTGTGACCTATTTCCGCGCCGCCGTGCGCACAGCCTGTCAGCATTTTTCCGCCGATTATGACACCGCTTCCGACGCCTGTTCCGAGGGTTATCGTTACGGAGGACGACGTTCCCTTTGCCGCTCCCGCGACAGCCTCTCCGTATGCGGCGAGGTTTGCGTCGTTTCCGATTGTTATCTTTGATTTTTCAACTCCGGAATACTTTGAGAAAAGCTCAACGAGCGGGAAATCGAAGAATTTGATGTTGTTTGCATATTCGACATAGCCCGTATCGGGGTTTACCGTGCCGGGGCAGGCAATTCCGACTCCGCCGACTGAAAGGATGTCCGTTCCGACTTCTTCGCAAAGCCTTTTGCAGAGCGCAGCCATGTCCTTTATAATCTCCTCCGCCGCTCTTTCCGCAAGGGTGGGGCAGGAGTCCTTTTTTATTATTTTGTAATTTTCATCGACTATCCCGACGGCGATGTTTGTTCCCCCGAGGTCGACACCGATAGAATACATATGAAAAATCCTCCGCATTATGTAGCATATTCAATTTATATTTTACAGCCGGCAGAGCGATTTGTCAAGGGAAGGAGTGCGGGGAAATTGCGGGGAGCGGCGAAAAATAAGCCAAAATGACGTTTTTTGCGCCGCAACTCGGTTGACAGCCCGCCTGCGCGGTGTTAAAATGAAGAAAAACACTCTTTGCGGAGGAAACCGGAATGGCTGAATATTACAAGGCTTATGACGAAAGATATAAAAAAGTAAAAGAGAGCGGAGCGGGCATATGGGGCACATCGGAGAATGACCCTTTCGTTACGTCAACGCTTGAAAAATGGGTGAAAGAGAACGCTCTTGAAAGGAAGAGC
>ENA-ORMS01002532-ORMS01002532.1-human-gut-metagenome-genome-assembly--contig:-NODE-2532-length-13012-cov-3.988192_pt1 | contig 13012 bp, 8 predicted proteins | sample MGYA00242104_ERZ508997 | MGnify/ENA primary metagenome ERZ508997 (study PRJEB26280, sample SAMEA2338704) | human gut metagenome | biome: human gut; feature: human-associated habitat; material: faeces... | reverse complement strand
GAACAGATGCCTGCAACAGAGATTCTGGAGACAGGAATCAAGGTTGTTGACCTGATCTTCCATCAGTGCAATAACGGGGTGTTTTGCGTTGAAGTCAAATTCGGTGGAATTTGCATCTTTCCAGCCGAGGACGTGGCGTGCGTACTCGATTACGGCGATTTGCATACCGAGACAGATACCGAAATAAGGTATGTTGTGTTCCCGTGCATAGCGGGAAGCTATCATCATGCCTTCAACACCGCGCTCGCCGAAGCCGCCGGGAACAAGAATGCCGTCCACATCCGCAAGGATTGTGTTCGGATCATTGTGCTCAAGCTCTTCTGCCGCGATCCACTTAATGTTGACTCTTGCATCGTTTGCAATGCCGCTGTGTTCCAGTGCTTCGGCAACGGAAAGATAAGCATCGTGCAGCTCAACGTATTTGCCGACGAGAGCAATGGTGCATTCCTTGGTGGGCTTGAGGGCGGATTCAACCATTGCACGCCAATGCGCAAGGTCGGGATCGCGCTGTTCAAGCGCAAGCTTTTTGAGCACGACGCTGCAAAGGCCGCGTTCTTCAAGCATGAGGGGAACATCATAGAGGGAGCGGGCGTTAAGGTTTTCAATAACGCATTCTTCCGCAACGTTGCAGAACAGCCCGATCTTTGCACGGATGCTGCGATCGAGCGGATAATCACTGCGGCAAACGAGGACATCCGGCTGAATGCCGATACTTTGCAGTTCTTTGACGGAATGCTGAGTGGGCTTTGTTTTCAGCTCACCGGATGCCGAAAGGTACGGAATGAGCGTAACATGGATAAAGCAGCATTGATTCTGCGCAAGCTGAGTTTTAAGCTGGCGAATAGCCTCAAGGAAGGGCTGGGATTCAATGTCGCCGACGGTTCCGCCGATTTCAACAAGCATGATCTCGGGTTTGATTGCGTTGATGGCCTTCTTGATGCGGAGCTTGATTTCGTCCGTGATATGCGGAATCACCTGCACCGTGCCGCCCTGGTAGCCGCCGCGGCGTTCGCGGTCGAGAACTGCGGAATAAATCTGCCCGGTGGTGGTGTTGTTGAGCTTTGTGAGCTCTTCGTTAATAAAACGTTCGTAATGGCCGATGTCAAGATCGGTCTCTGCTCCGTCATCGGTCACGAAAACTTCGCCGTGCTGATAGGGGTTCATCGTTCCCGGGTCAACATTGAGATAGGGGTCGAGCTTCATAATCGATACGCTGTAGCCCCTTGCTTTCAACAGCCTGCCCAATGCGGCGGCGGTGATGCCTTTGCCCAGCGAGGAAACTACGCCCCCGGTAACGAAAATCAGCTTGGTGTCCATGTGTTCCTCCTGAATATAAAATCGTCAATGCACCGCAGAAGGAATGCGGAGAACACTCCGCGCCGCTGCGGCACACAATAACTGTCCATTGAATAATATTATAGTTAAAACCCGCCGCGTTTCAAGCCCTATATGCGAATAAAATCCGATATAATTTTTCGCGGCTTTCCGCGGCGGAGAAAAAACTGTTTCGGCACTGCATTATTCTTCCGTCGGTATCGGACGGATATGCCAGAGTTCTTCGGAATACTCCCGAATTGTTCTGTCGCTTGAGAACTTGCCGGAATTTGCGGTGTTCATAAGGCATTTTCGCGCAAATGCCCGCTCATCCGCCGTATCATAAATTGCACGGAGCTTTGCTTCAATATAGCTTTCAAGGTCATATAGATTGAAATAATAGTCCGGCTTACGCCAATCGCCCGTCAAAAGGGAGTTGTAAACTTCCGTAAATACGCGGCGCGCTTCTTCTTTTGCTCCCGAATCCTGCGGCAGTGTGTAAACGGCATTCAGAATGCTGTCGTCAACAAGGGAATCAACCGCGCGGCGTACGACGGAGCTGCTTTCGTAAACGGTTCGAGGGTTGTAATGCGGGCGGAGGCGGGTCAGCTCCTCGACTCTTGCACCGAAGATATAGTTGTTTTCCTCGCCGGCGCACTCGACGATTTCGATATTTGCGCCGTCATATGTTCCGAGAGTTACGGCACCGTTTATCATGAACTTCATGTTGCCCGTGCCGCTTGCCTCGGTTCCGGCAGCAGAGATCTGCTCGGAAATATCTGCGGAGGGAATGATATGCTCGGCATAAGAACAATTGTAATTTGAAACGAACACAACCCTCATCTTATCGCGAACGGCCGGGTCGCTGTTGATGCAGCGCGCAAGCTCGTTGATGTATTTAATGATGTTCTTCGCCATTATGTAACCCGGAGCTGCCTTTGCACCGAAGATGAATGCGGCGGGGGGCATATCGGAAAGCCGTCCTTCCTTAAGCTCGCGATAGATATGCACAATGCTCAGTGCGTTCATAAGCTGCCGTTTGTATTCATGCATGCGCTTCACCTGAATATCAAAAACGAACTCCGGAGGAATTTCAACACCCTCCTTTTGAAGAATGATATCGGAGAGCTTGCGCTTGGCCTCGCGTTTGACGGCAATGAAACCCCAAATCAGTTCATCGTCGATCAGGGGTTCAAGCTTTTTAAGCTCGTACAGGTCGGTCATAAAGCCGTAGCCGATGCGGCTCCCGATAAGTGTGGAAAGTGCGGGATTGCAAAGCCCGAGGAAGCGGCGCTGGGTCACGCCGTTTGTTTTGTTTTGGAAGCGTTCGGGATAAACATCGTACCAATCCTTAAGCACTTCGGTGCGCAGCAATCCGGAATGGATCTGCGCAACGCCGTTGACGTATGAGGAAACAAAGGTTGCAAGCCTTGCCATATGAATCCGTCCGTCGGCAACGATGTACATTGAGTTTATCTTTTCCTGCGGCAGCCCGCGGGACGTCAGTTCGCGGTGCAGCGCATCGTTAATGCGGAAGATGATATCGAGAATATTCGGAATAACGCTGCGGAAGAGCTCACAATCCCATGTTTCGAGAGCCTCGCTCATGAGCGTGTGGTTTGTGTAGCTGAATGTCCGCCGCGCAATGTCCAGTGCGTCGTCAAAACTTTTGCCCTCGTTCATAAGCAGACGGACAAGCTCCGGAATGCTGACCGTCGGATGCGTGTCATTAAGCTGTATTGCGTTCATCTCCGCAAAATTATCAACCGTGCCGAAAACACGCTTGTGACGGCGGAGAATGTCGCCGAGCGATGCGGCGGAAAGGAAATACTGCTGCTTCAGGCGCAGGCGTTTACCCTCGTATGTGCTGTCGTTGGGATAAAGCACACGCGTAATGTCCTCAACGGCATTCTTTTCGCGGACGGAAAGCGCGTATTCCTGCGAATTGAACGCGGCAAAATCAAATTCCTCCTCCGCTTCGCTCTGAAACAGGCGGAGAGTGCCGATTGTTGAAGTGTTGAAACCGATTACAGGCATGTCATAGGGCACGGCGAGAACGCGCCTGTCCGCAAATTCAACAACAATGGTTTTATCGTCGCGTCTGCGGCTCCACGGATCTCCCTGCTTTTGCCAATCGTCAGCACGTTCAACCTGAAAGCCGTTCAAAAAGCTCTGCTTAAACAAACCGAATTTGTAGCGGATGCCGTATCCGTCCAGCGGAAGGTCGTGAGTCGCCGCGCTGTCAAGAAAACATGCCGCAAGCCTGCCCAACCCTCCGTTGCCGAGAGCGCAGTCCTCGATGGATTCCATAATGTTAATATCGACTCCGCGCAGAGCAAGCAGACGGGATACTTCCGGCAAAAGATTCAACACGAACAGATTGTTGAAAATCATTCGCCCGGTGAGATATTCGGCGGAAAGATAGTATGCCCTCCGCCCCGTTTCACGATTGCGGCGGCTCCTGCGCCAATCATCCGCAACGGCATACATCACCGCATCGGAAAGTGCGCGGTGCAGCTGCTTCGCATCCGCCTCGTTTATGTTTATCTGATAGTCGCTGCGCAGAATATCCTCCGTGCGCCTGATGATCCCTTTTGCATCCATAAGCATGATTCCGTTACCCGTGGCTCTCGGCTGCCCGAAAGCGTCCTTTCGCAGTCTGATTAATGTTTTCAGCTTATTATACCATATGCGGCGCGATTAGGTAAGTACCGGGTGACGGGAGTTGATGATGAAACAAACATTATGAATATATCATCCGTGTATTTGCTTTTAACGCTTAAGTATGTTATAATACATTTGTATTTGAATGTTCTTTTTTAAAGCTTTTTTCGTAAAGAGCCTTGATTTTGTATCTTTTGCAAAAACAGCTCGAGTCGGCACTTCTCCAAAATCAGCTGCGGGTCTGTTAATGCAAAAAAATTAAGCAATCCCGTGTTCGGGAGCGAACACAATGAGTTTTTAACGAATGCAGGCACAACTTTTCGCAGTGTATCTGCAAAAACAAATCTGATTAAATAATGTACGAGGTGTAAAATGAAATGCACATCCTGTGGTTCCGAAAACGTTGTTTTCATGAAATTTAACGGCAAATGGCAGTGCACGGACTGCGGTGCAGCTTTTAATGCCGCACAGAGTTCGTCTGCAAGCAGCGTGCTCAATTCGCATCGAAACAATTCCGCAGCGGCGGGAACGGCTGCGAGCGGTTCAAGCACAAAATCCGCTTCCGCGCCGTCGGAAGTGGAGAGACTCACGGAGGAGATAGGGGAGAGCTATAAGCTCGCAATGCAAATGGCTTCAAACGGAGAGTTCGATAAATTGGAAGCAGTTATGAATAAGATGATTTTGCAAAGCGAAAAACTTATTGCCATTGATGCTGATAGCCTGTTCTCAAGCAATCACTATTGCAATATCCTATCTTACGTGAGCAGAATCCGTATTGTTGAAGGAAAGTACTCGGATGCATTGCAGCTTCTGAAGCGATGCAGTGACGTTTGCAGCAAGTTTGAATCCGACTATGCCGACGATTACGTATACAATTCGAGCCTTTATCAGGTTTGCATTGGCTATTTTGACTTATACAAAGCGAGAAACAGACTTGACGCAGCAAAGGATTATGCCACCCTTGCAAATGAAGCGTGCAGCAGGATGCTTAAAGCGTCGCCATCGGATGAACTCGCCCTGGGCTACTCGGCTGAAGTATTGGCCAATATCGGCAACATTGAAGTCCTGTCCGGTAATGTGAAACAGGCGGTTGACTTTTCAATAAAAAGCCTTGATCATTGCTTGAAATTATTCGATACAGACAGCGCAACGGCGTATCAGGCATACGGAACATATTATAAAATAAAAGATACGTTTTCAAACCTGGAAAGCAGCGGAAACATCAAGGCTGCCGACATGCTCAGCGAAAAAATCTGTTTGTTACTGGATAAACTTATGACGGTTGTGCCGGACATCGTTGAAAAACAATGCTATATTATGCATAACAAATGTGGCATAATCAAGGAGAAACTCGGAGATGACCTTAGGGCAGAAGAATACTTTGGCAATGGTTATACGATAGCGAAAAAACTACTTGATCAGTCGCCAAACGACATGAAACTGACGAATGATACCGCTGCCTTGCTGAGTAATTTGGTGCGTATGCATGCGAAAAACGGCAAAAACAAAGCGGCGGTGTCATGTTATCGACAGGCCTATAAACTTTATGAGCGTTTGATAGATAACAATCCGGCAGACGAAAACGCTCTGGAGGGTTTGTGGTCGCTTATGGGTGAACTTTGTGAAAATGAGGATACGCTTATAGCAGAGTATGCGCAGCTAATTGACCCAACAAGGAGAATGCTTACTGGGAAAGGGCTGAGAAGACAAATAAGAATGCATCGAGTTGATTTGAGTGAAAAACTGTTCAAACTTAACCCGAACAACCGAATAAATCTGATGCGTTACTGTGTTGATCTCGCAGCTATGGGCAAGCTGATCTGGGCGGATTCCGATGAAGAAAATATCATGAATGATAAAGTCAGAGGCTATGATGCAGCTGATGGGTTCTTTTCAAAGGCGGTTGCTCATTTCGGAATGTACCTGTCGGAATATAACGGTGATAATGAATTCGTTCGTTGGTATGCTCTTTGTTTGGCGATTTACGGTGGTTTCCTTATTGATAAGCAGGATCTCCGCAGGCAGAGGAGCGTAGCAGGCCGATTCATGAAGAAGATGCCTTCGGCAGCAGATGCTTGCTTACAGAAAGCATTAGCACTTATCTTAAAGTTGCCGCAATGGGATAAGGATGAAGAACTTAAACAAGTAGTAGACATGATAAATGGGGCATATATGGAATAAGTTACGGCAGTTGCAGCACTTACAGTGCCGTATTACGGTATAGTTTATATGCGTGATATGAGCTCTGAAAGGGCGAAGAGTGAATTTGTCTGATTTATAAACAATAGTTTCGGCAGAAGCGCATTTTTGCGCAGCACCGTTCTTTTGTACAATAACAAGAGGTGTAAAAAATATATCATAGCTGCTTTGCTTTTAACGCCTAAGCACGTCATAATATATTTACATTTGAATATTTGCTGTCAGAGCTTTTTCGGAAAAAGCTTTGATTATGTATCTTTTGCAAAAACAGCTTGAGTCGGCACTTCTCCAAAATCAGCTGCGGGTCTGTTAATGCAAAAAACTTGAGCAATCCCGTGTTCGGGAGCGAACACAATGAGTTTTTTAACAAACGAATGCAGGCACAACTTTTCGCAGTGTATCTGCAAAAACAAATCTGATTAAATAATGTATGATTATTCATAAAACGGCCGATATGAACGGGATGTTCAAGCGTGAATATGCATTCACGCTCACAAAACTCGGCACGGCGAAAGAGGAAATGGATAAACTTGACGAGGCATTGCAATGCTGCACAATGGCAATGCGGATAACCGAAGAACTTCTCTCAATTTCGCCCGATGACGGCAAACTTAAGTGGGATATGTTTGCTTCTTATGAACAGATCGGTCATATAGCAGAACTTAAACACAATTATCGCGAAGCTGAATTGCTGTACAGACAATCGCTTGAGATCTGCCGCACCAACGTTAAGCTCGTGACTCGACCGTTTAATGAAGACGCTCTTGCAAGTTCGTTATACAGACTTGGTGTACTTCCGCTGCAGCGAAAGGCAACGGACGAGCAGAAAGAATACCTTAAAGAAGCGATGTCCATATGGAAAGATTTATATAACACAACGGGAGATATTGTGTACAAGAAAAATTATGATTTTGCCAAAAAGGCATTGAGAAGATAATGCGGTAAATTAAAAACACGCTCCCGTGCATCGGACACCGCAGTGCGTTTTCAACTCCCGCTTAATCAAAAGAGCCGCGCTTTGACGCGGCTCTTTAACGTTCCGAACAACAGTTCGGCAGCTGTTTGATTATTGACCGAATCCTCAGTCAGGCTCAGTCTTCGTCCTCTTCCTCGGGGAGGATTGCGTTATGGAACACCTCTTGGACATCATCGTTATCGTCGAACATATCGAGCATACGTTCGATTTTTGCGATCATTTCGGGATCGTTGACATCGACGGTGTTGGAGGGGATCATATCCTGTTCGGCGGAGAGGAAGGTGTAGCCTGCGGCTTCAAGAGCCTCGCGAACGGCAGAAAAATCGGCGGGCGAAGTGAAGACTTCGAAGCAGTCGTCCTGTGCATTGAAGTCGTCAGCGCCGGCATCGAGAGCAGCCATCATGAGTTCTTCCTCATCGATTTTTGCGCTGCGTTCAATGACGATATGGCCCTTCTTGTCGAACATCCAGGCGACGCAGCCGGAGTTGCCCATGCCGTTGCCGTATTTGTCAAACAGGTGGCGGATTTCCGCAGCGGTACGGTTGCGGTTGTCAGTCAGAACTTCAACAATGACTGCAACGCCGCCGGGGCCGTAACCCTCGTAAGTGCCGCTTTCGTAGTTAATGGAGCCGAGTTCGCCTGCCGCCTTTTTGATGGAGCGGGAGATGTTGTCGTTGGGCATGTTGCTTGCCTTTGCTTTTGCAATAACATCGCGGAGTTTTGAGTTGTTTGCGGGGTCGCTGCCGCCTTCTTTAACGGCGATTGCAATTTCTCTGCCTATTTTTGTGAAAACCTTACCTCTTTGAGAGTCGGTCTTCTCCTTTTTGTTTTTAATGTTTGCCCATTTGGAATGTCCGGACATAGGTGTACCTCCTGAATTTTTCGCCGACGCACATTATTCGCTGCGCCGTTTTGATTTTGATTTTGGTAAATTTTTATGATAATGCCGCACTCGAAATTTCAAGGCAGCTTATCGCCTTTTTGATTTCGGACGAATTGAACCGCTTTGACGTATCCGCCGCTGTTACTCACCGGTGTAGGGTCTGCATACAGCAACAACGCGGTGCATACTTGTTCCGGCGGAAGAGCTAAAGTCGCCGAGACAGGTGATGAGCGTCAATCTTGATTCGCCGTCATGCTGCATGACTTCCCACGGAACATGCTGATAGTGGTATTGGTTAATGCTTTCAACGATATAATAAGCGTATTCGCCGTTCTGCATTTTGACAATGACCTGATCCCCGGGCTGCAATTTATCCTTTACAACGGAAAAATAACCGAGTTTGCCGCTGTATCGATTGTGCCCCGCAAGGATAACGTTGCCGCCTGTTACAGGATCCCCGCTGTATTTGAGCCATCCGGCACGGAACGGAGAACGTACGGTTGCCATTTCGCCGCGCCAATTGTATCCGACGGGATCCACGGGGCAGGTTATATCATATTGCGGAAAATAAACGCATTCGGGCGCATAATCGTAAATGAACGGTTCTTCCGTAACATTTTCGGGCAGGGGCGTTTCGTCCGGCGAAAACGTCGGACGCGGAACGAGACTGCCCTGCGGCCCGACGTGAGGATTGTTCGGGTCATCGGGATCACTCGGTTCGCTCGGGCGGCCTGTCGGGAAAGGCGGAATCGTTTCGAATGCTTCTCCGAAGATGTTGCGGCGTATCCAACGCCCGGCATCGTCAAAGAAAAACGTCGTGTCGCTCACGATAATAATGATACCCGCAAGCATCAGCACAACGGCGATTGACGTCACAATGGCGTTGTGACGTCGGTTTCTGCGCCTTTTTTCGGCAGGAGTATATACTTTTCGTTTCTTTTTATCCATAGCCCCTTTATTATATCAAAGAATTTTAGTGTTGGCAACAGAAATTGTTTATGGTATAATACGGAATATAACGGAATTTTGATCTGGGGACGGCGGTTCGGCTTATTTTTGCTTAAAGTTCAAAGTTTTTCACCGAACAGCCGCAATCTGCTCCGATCGAATGCACGGATGCCGCCTGCGTGCAGACACAGCGGGCGCTGCATCACAACAAACGAACGCTGGTTCTGTTTAATGCATCAGCGTATTTCCGACAAGAGGTATCCACATGGACTTCAAACAAAACCTTTGCGCCGCTCTCAGCAATGCCTGCGGCATGACTGCCGAACAGATCGGCGATATGCTTGAAACTCCGCCGAACCCCGCAATGGGTGATTTTGCGCTGCCCTGCTTCAAGCTTGCAAAAACTTTCAGAAAAGCTCCCCCGGCAATTGCCGCGGAGCTTGCCCGGAATCTCGGCGAAATTGAGGGTTTTTCCCGTATTGAGACAGCCGGCGGCTATCTGAACTTCTTTACGGACAAATCCGCATTCGCCCGAACCGTCATTCAAAGGGTTCTTTCCGAAGGCGACGGCTACGGTGCTTCAACCGAAGGCAGCGGAAAGAATATCTGCTTGGATTATTCTTCCATAAACATCGCAAAGCCCTTCGGCATCCACCATATCACAACAACGGTTCTCGGAAATTCGCTCAGGCGTATCTTTGACCATTTGGGCTACAAGACCGTCAGCATCAATCACCTCGGTGATTGGGGAACGCAGTTCGGAAAAATGATCGTTGCATACGACAAATGGGGCGACAGAGAAAAAATCGAAAACGGCAATTCCGTCCGCGAACTTGTTGCACTCTATGTCAAATTCCATGAGGAGGCCGAAAAAGACCCCTCTCTTGAGGATGAAGCACGTGCCGCATTCCGCCGCATCGAGCTGCACGAACCGCATGAATGGGAGCTTTTCCAGTGGTTCAAAACGCTGACGCTCAAGGATGTTGCGCGGGTCTACGACCTTTTGGGAGTAACGTTCGACAGCTATAACGGCGAAGCCTTCTACGAGGACAAAATGCCTGCCGTTGTGCAGGAGCTTAAGGATAAGGGGCTTACAAAAATCGACAACGGCATGACCATTGTCGATCTCTCCGAATATGATATGCCGCCCTGCATAATCCTTAAGAGCGACGGAAGCACCATTTATGCAACCCGCGACATTGCCGCTGCGGAATATCGCAAGAATACTTACGATTTCTATAAGTCCCTGTACGTTGTTGCCTATCAGCAGAGCCTGCATTTCCGCCAGATTTTCAAGGTGCTTGAGCTTATGGGCTACGATTGGGCAAAGGATTGCGTTCATGTCAGTTTCGGCATGGTCAGCATGGAGGATATGACTTTCTCCACACGCAAAGGCAATGCTGTTTACCTTGAGGACGTTTTGAATGCCTCGATTGAAAAAACGCTTGAAATTATCAAGCAAAAAAGTCCCAACCTTGAAAACAAGCAGGAGGTTGCGCGGCAGGTCGGCGTCGGTGCACTCGTTTTCGGCGTGCTTTATAACGGCAGGATAAAGGATTACACCTTCTCTTGGGAAAAATCTCTCAATTTCGACGGCGAAACCGGTCCCTATGCGCAATACACCTATGCACGTGCATGCTCCGTAATGCGCAAGGCGGACGGATTCGATGCCGAAAACATCGATTTTTCGGTGCTTTCGGATGAAGCTTCGGCCGCGCTGCTTCGCGCAATAGATTCACTGCCGGGCTGCATTAAACAGGCGGCGGAAAAATACGAACCCTACCTTATCTCCCGTGCGGTTATAGATATTTGTTCATGCTTCAACAAGTTCTACTACGACAACCGCATTATGGATGATGATACGGCCGTTCGCAACGCAAGGCTTGCGCTCACCGAAGCCGCACGCACCGCCATTCGCACAGGTCTGTTCCTTGTCGGGCTTGAAGCGCCCGAAAGGATGTAATTCGGATCCGCGAAGCGTCAATCAATTGGCTATCAATAATAATTTATTTTATCGAAAGGAAATACACAATGGTTCTACTCGACGAATATCGTCAACAGTTGACGGCAGCCATTGCAGCCCTTAAGCAGGCGGGTGAATCCCTTTGACCTTGCAGGGCTTGCAAAGGAAAAACAGGAGCTTGAGGAGCAGATGGCTCGGGACGGCTTCTGGAACGATGTTGAAAATGCAAACAAGGTCAATCAACGCATAAAAGCGATTCACGCAAAGCTTGACAAATATCGCAAGCTTGAAACAACCGGCGAGGACGTCTCAACCCTGTTTGATATGGCAGAGGAAGAAGATGACGAGGAAACCGCGCTTGAAGCACAGGCGGAGCTTAAGGATTTTCTGCATAAGGTTGAAGAGTTCCGCATCGACACGATGCTCCGCGGGCCGTACGACAATGCAAATGCCGTTCTCAGCCTTCATGCCGGTGCAGGCGGCACGGAAGCGCAGGATTGGGTCAGCCTGCTCTACCGCATGTACACACGTTATTGCGAACGCAAAGGTTTTGTTGTGAAGGAACTGGATTTGCTCGACGGCGAGGAAGCGGGCATCAAGTCCGTCACCTTTGAGTGCCAGGGGGACAATGCCTACGGTTACCTTAAGGCGGAAAAGGGTGTTCACAGGCTTGTTCGAATCTCCCCGTTTGACTCCTCCGGGCGCAGGCACACCTCTTTTGCCTCGCTGGATGTAACTCCGATTCTTGACGATGATGCGGGCGATATTGAGATAAATCCCGATGATATCCGTGTTGATACTTATCGTTCGAGCGGAGCAGGCGGACAGCATGTTAACAAAACATCCTCCGCGATCCGCATAACGCATTTCCCGACGGGTGTCGTTGTTCAGTGCCAGAACGAACGCAGCCAGATTCAAAACCGCGAAACAGCAATGCGCATGCTCCGCGGCAAGCTGCTTGAAATCAAGGAACGCGAACGCATGGAACACATGGCGGATATTAAGGGTGAAATGAAAAAAATCGAATGGGGCAGCCAGATTCGCAGCTATGTTTTCCAACCCTACACAATGGTCAAGGATCATCGCACGGGTGAGGAGACCGGCAATATTCAGGCTGTCATGGACGGCGACATTGAATCGTTCATTAACGCATATCTTATGAAGTGCTGATGCAGACGTAAATTCGCACTTTCGGCGGAGCTGTTTCGACTTGTTTGCCCGAAACGGCTCCGTCTGCAAAATTCAATCGGAATTTGCCGAAACCGCAAAATTCCGGTTATCCGATTAAATGCCGATTCCGTCAAAAAACAGATTAAAGCGGTTCGGCACGTTTCATTTAAAATAATATAAAGGAGCTTTTGCGGCGGCAGAAGCAAAGGTATAAACAATGGGAAAATTTAACGGATTCAACACCGGCGCAAGCAACATGCAGGGGCTTATGCGCCAGGCACAGCGGATGCAGCAGGAAGTTGCCCGCGTTCAGGAGGAAGTCGGCAACACCGATTTTGAAGCAAGTGTCGGCGGCGGCGCGGTCAAAGTTGTTGTGAACGGCAACAAAGAATTCAAATCCATCGAAATCAGCCCGGCGGCAGTGGATCCGGATGATGTTGAAATGCTTGAAGATTTAATTATGGCTGCAACAAATGAAGCGTTAAGAAAGTGTGAAGAAGAATCACAGGCACAGATGTCTAAGATTACAGGCGGTCTTTCAGGATTGGGCGGAGGCCTTTTCTAATGGATATTTACAGCGGACACATTAACAAATTAATTGAACAGTTGTCCAGATTACCAGGGGTTGGAGCTAAAAGTGCCCAGCGCCTGGCATTTCACATTATAAATATGCCTAAGGAAGAGGTACAGTCAATAGCCGATGCCATGATAAGTGCCAAGGAAAATGTCCACTACTGTAAGGAATGTTTTACACTCACAGATGATGAGCTGTGTCCGATATGTAAAAATCCTGCCAGAAATCATAAGCAGATTATGGTTGTTGAACATACAAGGGATATGGCGGCTTATGAAAAAACAGGCAAGTATGAAGGTGTATATCATGTACTCCACGGTG
>ENA-ORMS01002529-ORMS01002529.1-human-gut-metagenome-genome-assembly--contig:-NODE-2529-length-13026-cov-3.202375_pt1 | contig 13026 bp, 10 predicted proteins | sample MGYA00242104_ERZ508997 | MGnify/ENA primary metagenome ERZ508997 (study PRJEB26280, sample SAMEA2338704) | human gut metagenome | biome: human gut; feature: human-associated habitat; material: faeces... | reverse complement strand
GCATTCGCTATTATTTCGCGTTCAGCCAAAAGCCTCGGAAACTTATTGGAAATAAACGTTACAGGAATAATTGTGAAAAAAGTAGTTCGGTTTGGACTTCTTTGACCATCTGTTAGCAAATGCACCAACGCATAGGCGTGGTGTTTTCTTAATGATGGTCTGAGGTTTCCATCCGAGGCTGCCTCAAAGCTGAACGCAATAAGAGCATCACGCCCTTTTTGCGTCTTGGCGTGATTGATAGTCGGTGCAAAAAAGACTGTCAATCTTATGGCTAACAAGAATCTAAATTCCGCCCGAAAGGCAAAGAAAGACGAGTTTTATACTCAGATTTCCGACATTGAGAAGGAATTGCAGCATTATTGGGCGCATTTTCAAGGGAAGACCGTGCTGTGCAACTGCGATGACCCATACGAGAGCAATTTCTTCAAATATTTTGCATTGAATTTCAATCAACTTGGATTGAAAAAACTGATATGTACTTGTTATAACGGTTCTCCGGTGCAGGGTGGTGAGTTGATTACATTTTTTAAGGAGTTTAATGAAGAACCAAAGAAAGTTGCCTATAAAGCAGAGATAACCGAGGTGAAAGATATGAATGGCGACGGGGCTGTTGACCTGTCGGATGTAAAGATTTTGCTTCAAAACGACAAAAATGTAATGTCGTTGCTTGAAACGGGAGATTTCCGATCCAAAGAATGCGTAGATTTGTTGAAAGAAGCAGACTTAGTTGTTACCAATCCACCGTTTTCACTGTTTCGGGAGTATGTTGGGCAACTCATGAATAATGATAAAAAGTTTTTGATAATAGGGCATCAGAATGCGATAACGTATAAAGAGATTTTTCCGCTAATCAAAGAAAATAAGATTTGGTTAGGTTATGGTTTCAAAGGAGCTGCTGCGCATTTCTTTTCTCCGTATAAAGATATTGCCACAGCGGGAGACCACAAAGAGCACATGATACGAGTTTCCGGGGTAAATTGGTTTACCAATCTTGAAATTCCTAAAAGAAAAGAGGTCATGGATTTGGTTTGTAAGTATTCTCCTGAAGAATATCCGCATTACGATAATTACGATGCAATAGAAGTTTCAAAGACTGCAAACATCCCTTGTGATTATGAAGGAATAATGGGAGTACCTATTACATTCCTTGATAAATACAATCCCGAACAATTCGAAATAGTTCGATTCAGAAAGGGTGATGATGGTAGAGATTTATGTGTTAATGGAAAATGTCCATATTTTCGTATTCTTATAAGAAATAAACATCCTCAAAAGCCATGATGACAATAAAACAAATAGAAGTAACGGTAGGAGAAATTACCAAAGATTATGTGAACAATGAAGAACAAGGAGTAAGAGGCTATGGCGGCAGACTTGACATACGCCCACCTTATCAGAGAGAGTTTATATATAATGATAAAGAACAGCAGGCTGTAATAACTACAGTGCTGAACGGTTATCCGCTGAATGTGATGTACTGGGTGAAACGTAGCGAAGATGCCGAGTGTCCTTATGAAATAATGGACGGACAGCAACGTACTTTATCGCTTTGCGAATATGTGGCAGGCAAATTCAGTTACGAATTCAGGAACTTCTTCAACCAACCTGCCGACATACAGAAAAGAATTCTTGATTATAAACTTACAATATACGTATGTGAGGGAAAAGCCTCGGAGAAACTGGAATGGTTCAAGACAATAAACATAGCAGGCAAGCCTTTGAACGAACAGGAAATAAACAATGCCGTTTATGCAGGACCGTTTGTAACCGATGCGAAGCGTCATTTCTCAAAGTCCAACTGTGGTGCTTATCGTTTGGGAAGAAATCTTGTGAATGGCACACCTTTGCGACAGGATTATTTGAAGAAAGCCCTTGAATGGATAGCAGACCACGAAACGCGCAACGGAAAAAGGCAAAGTGCGGTGGGATATATGGCGGAACACCAGCACGACCCCAATGCAAACAATCTGTGGACATATTTTCAGAATGTGCTGAACTGGGCAATAACAAACTTCGACATGAAAAAGTTCAAGACAATTATGAAAGGTCTTGACTGGGCAAAGTTTTACGATGAAAACAGCAGAAAAACTCTTGACGTAGAAGCTATGGCAAAACGTATTTCAATGCTAATGACCGACGGCGAAATACAACGTAAAGCAGGGATAATCCCTTACGTGCTGACAGGAGACGAACGTTGTCTCGATTTGCGCTCTTTTCCCGAGAATATAAAACTTGCCGTGTGGGAGAAACAGAAACATGTTTGCCCCATATGCCACAAGGAATTCGATTACGAGTTTATGGAGGGCGATCATATAAAACCTTGGTGCGATGGTGGACGCACTGTAGAAGAGAACTGTCAGATGTTGTGTCGCAGTTGCAACAGACAAAAAGGCGGTAAATAATAAAAGGCAGCGGAGAAAAACTTAAAAACATGAATTTTGTGGGGAAATTTTTGTTAGATAAGTTTGTGGTTCAATATATTCTTCGTAACTTTGCGCCTCGAAAGAAAGCCGTTGATAACAAAAAACGGTAGTGTAGCGAAAAAATAAAAACGAAATAGCAATGTCTAAGATTTGTCAAATCACAGGAAAGCGCGCGATGCGTGGTAATAACGTTGCGCATTCAAAATTGCGTACAAAGCGCACGTTTGATGCGAATCTGTTTACAAAGAAATTCTATTATCCCGAAGAGGACTGCTGGATTAGTCTTACTATCTCGGCAGCAGGTTTGCGTTTAATCAATAAAGTAGGACTTGATGCCGCTCTTCGTAGCGCACTCGCTAAAGGATATTGCGAGTTGAAAGACATCAGAGTTATAGCTTAATAATAATAGAAAGGGAATATAAAAATGGCTGGCAAGAAAGCTAAAGGCAATAGGGTGCAGGTGATTCTTGAATGCACTGAAATGAAGAATAGTGGGCTGCCCGGTACTTCTCGTTATGTTACGACAAAGAATCGTAAGAATACGCCCGATCGTATGGAGTTGAAGAAATATAACCCCATCCTCAAAAGAATGACAATTCATAAGGAAATCAAGTAAAAATAGTTAGAAAATGGCAAAGAAAGTAGTCGCAACCCTTCATGAGGGTAAGAAAGATGGTCGCTCTTATTCCAAAGTTATCAAAATGGTTAAGAGTCCCAAGACAGGTGCTTACATTTTTGACGAGCAGATGATTCCTAATGAACAAGTAAAAGAACATCTAAAGAAGTAATCGGAAATAGGTAACTGTTTTAGAAAGATAAAGGAAGCAAGAATAAGCGTTGGTTTGCGAAACGTGATTCTTGCTTTTTTTATGCTCTCTCGCGAGTCCTTGCTATGTTATTTTGAGTAACTTTGCAAATGATAACGGCAGCCCGAAAGTCCGGGCGTTTTTCAAATAAAAAGACACGTGCTTCGTGATGCGTGTCAAAATATAAATGAAATATGGAGCCTCTTAAACATGAATGTGGTGTGGCGTTGGTTCGCCTCTTGAAACCGCTGGCTTATTATCAGGAAAAATACGGAACTTGGCGTTATGGTTTGAATAAACTCTATCTTATGATGGAGAAACAGCATAACCGTGGTCAGGAGGGTGCCGGTCTTGCTTGCGTTAAAATGAATGCTCCTGCGGGAGAAGAATATATTTATCGCGAAAGGGCTATAGGAAATACTGCAATACAGGAAATATTCGGTACGGTGGCTAAGAAACTTAACGGAATTTCTGCAGAGCAAGAAGCTGATGCCGCCTATGCCGAGAAACATTTACCGTATGCAGGTGAAATATATATGGGGCATTTGCGATATTCCACAACAGGACGCGCAGGACTTGCATACATACATCCTTTTTTGCGTCGTCATAGTTGGCCTGCAAGAAATCTTTGTGTGTGTGGAAACTTCAATATTACAAATGTTGATGAAGTCTTCGAACATCTTACCTCACAAGGACAGCATCCGCGATATAACGCCGATACTTATTTATTGCTTGAACAGCTCGGACATCGTTTAGACCGCGAAAATGACAGAATATATAAGGAAGGTGTTGCCAAAGGTTATGAAGGTAAAGAACTTTCAAAATACATAGAGAGCAACATTGATATTGCCAAGGTTTTCAAAGAATCATCTCCTTTATGGGACGGAGGATTTGTAATATGTGCCATAACCGGAAGCGGCGATACTATAGCTATGAGAGATCCTTGGGGAATTCGTCCTGCTTTTTGGTATAAAGATGAAGATCAGGTTGTGGTTGCTTCGGAACGTCCGGTAATTCAAACTTCGTTTAATGTAAACGTTGATAAGGTAAACGAACTGAAACCGGGGCAAGCCATAATTGTAAACAAGAAGGGCGAGGTGCGTTTTGAACAGATAATAGAGCCTAAACGTTATGCCGCATGTTCTTTTGAAAGAATATATTTCAGTCGCGGAAGCGATACTGATATATATAAAGAACGTAAGGCTCTCGGAGCTGGTTTGCAAGATCAAATACTAAAAGCTGTTGATGGAGATCTTGATCACACGGTTTTCTCCTTTATTCCTAATACGGCAGAGTCTGCCTTTTACGGAATGATGGAGGGATTCAATGAATATCTCAACAAAAAGAAAACAGAGCAGATAGAAGCTTTGGGGCACAATCCGCGTCATGAAGAACTTTTGGAGATTCTCAATCATCGTGTTCGTCAGGAAAAAGTTGCGTGGAAAGATATTAAAATGCGTACTTTCATTGCGGAAGGAAATAGTCGTAATGATCTCGTTGCGCACGTTTACGATGTAACATACGGTAGTGTTCGTCCGAATGTTGATAATCTTGTGATTATTGATGATAGTATTGTAAGAGGAACAACTTTGCGCGAAAGCATAATAAGAATACTTGACAGGCTTGAGCCAAAGAAAATAGTAATATGTTCTTCGGCTCCTCAAATACGTTATCCCGATTATTACGGAATAGATATGCCGAGTCTTCAGGAATTTATTGCTTTCAGAGCAGCAATGGGACTTCTTGACGATACCGGCAAACGTTATGTCATTTCCGAGACCTATAGAAAATGTAAGGAACAACTCCTTCTGCCGAATGGTCAAATGCAGAATTGTGTCAAAGATATATATGCGCCGTTTACAGACGAAGATATTTCTTGCAAAATGGCAGATATGCTTAAAGCCAAGGATGTGAATGCCGGAATCTCTATAGTTTTTCAAACTATTGACGGACTTCATAAGGCTTGTCCCAATTCTCCTGGAGATTGGTATTTTAGTGGTGATTATCCAACCCCCGGTGGAGTGAAACGAGTGAACCAAGCATTTGTGGATTATTTTGAAAACATATATTTGAAACAGAAAAAATAAAGACTGCGAAAGCGGGATTATCTAAATATTACGAAATGAGAAAAGTAACACTTCTTTTAGACGACGGAACGAAATTTCAAGGCTATTCGTTCGGAGCCGAACATCCGGTGGCAGGTGAAGTCGTTTTCAATACGGCAATGTCAGGTTATCCGGAAAGTTTGACAGACCCCTCGTATGCCGGACAATTGTTAACTCTTACTTATCCATTAATTGGTAACTACGGAGTGCCACCTTTCAGTGTAGAGAAAAATGGTATTGCTACCTATATGGAAAGCGATAAAATATATGTTTCCGCCCTCATTGTAAGCGAATACAGCGAAAATTACAGTCATTGGAGTGCGGTGGAAAGTCTTGCAGAATGGCTCAAACGTGAGAATGTTCCGGGAATTACAGGTATAGATACTCGTGCACTTACCAAAGTTTTGCGTGAGCATGGAGTTATGATGGGTAAAATTCTTTTTGATGATGAACCCGATAACATTCCTACTGCAGACTATAACGGAGTAAATTTCGTTAGTAAAGTTTCTTGTAAAGAAGTGATAAGATACAATCCTGGCGCAGATAAGAAGGTTGTTCTTGTTGACTGTGGTGTAAAGAATAATATTTTGCGTTGTCTTATTAAAAGAGGAGTAGAGGTTATTCGTGTGCCTTGGGATTATGATTTCAACGAATTGGAGTTTGACGGTTTGTTCCTTGCAAATGGTCCTGGCGACCCTGATACTTGTTCCAAGACTGTTGATAACATCCGTAAATTTCTAGGCAATAAAACAGTTCGCCCGTGTATGGGCATTTGTATGGGCAATCAACTTCTTTCAAAGGCAGCCGGAGCTAAAATATATAAGTTGAAATATGGTCATCGCAGCCATAACCAACCAGTAAGAGAAGTTGGTACAACCAGATGTTTTATTACGAGTCAGAATCATGGTTATGCAGTTGATTCTGCTACTCTGCCCAGCGAATGGGAAGAACTTTTCGTAAACATGAATGATGGTTCAAATGAAGGCATTCGCCATAAAAATCGTCCGTGGTTTAGTGCACAATTTCACCCGGAGGCTTGCAGTGGACCTCTTGATACCGAATTTTTGTTTGATGAATATTTGAAACTTTTTAAATGAACATATTAGCATGAAGGACGCAGAAATAAAGAAAGTATTGTTGTTGGGCTCCGGTGCCTTGAAAATTGGTGAGGCGGGAGAGTTCGATTATTCCGGTTCGCAGGCTCTAAAAGCATTGCGGGAGGAAGGCATAAAAACCGTGCTTATAAATCCTAACATTGCTACGGTTCAGACAAGTGAGGGGGTGGCTGATCAAATTTATTTTCTTCCGGTAACTCCATTCTTTGTTGAAAAAGTTATAGAAAAAGAACGTCCGCAGGGCATAATGCTTGCTTTTGGCGGGCAGACTGCTTTGAATTGCGGTGTGGCATTATATAAAAGTGGTGTACTCGAAAAGTATAATGTAAAGGTTCTCGGCACTCCCGTTCAAGCCATTATCGACACCGAAGACCGCGAACTCTTTGTAGAAAAACTCAACGAGATTAACGTTAGTACTATAAAGAGTGAGGCGTGTGAAACAATTGAAGCTGCTCGTAAAGCGGCAAAGGAATTAGGATATCCTATTATTATTCGTGCTGCTTATGCCCTTGGCGGTTTGGGTTCTGGTTTTTGCGATAACGAGGAAGAACTTAACAAACTCGCTGAAAAAGCTTTTTCTTTCTCTCCGCAGGTACTTGTTGAAAAGAGCTTGCGAGGTTGGAAGGAAATAGAATACGAAGTAGTGCGTGATAAGTATGACAACTGCATCACCGTTTGTAATATGGAGAATTTCGATCCTCTTGGCATACATACGGGAGAAAGTATCGTTGTTGCTCCTTCGCAGACTCTCACGAATCACGACTATCACAAACTTCGCGAACTTAGTATAAAGATCATTCGCCACATTGGTATTGTCGGAGAGTGCAATGTACAGTACGCTTTCGATCCTTATTCTGACGATTACCGTGTTATTGAAGTGAACGCGCGCTTGAGTCGTTCTTCTGCTTTGGCTTCAAAGGCAACAGGCTATCCTCTTGCGTTCGTGGCTGCAAAATTAGGTCTTGGTTACGGATTGTTTGAATTGAAAAATTCTGTAACCAAAACTACTAGTGCTTTCTTTGAGCCCGCGCTTGATTATGTTGTCTGCAAGATTCCTCGTTGGGATTTGAGCAAATTCCGTGGCGTTGACAAGGAACTTGGTTCAAGCATGAAGTCTGTTGGTGAGGTTATGGCAATAGGACGTACCTTTGAAGAAGTTATTCAGAAAGGTCTCCGAATGATAGGACAGGGCATGCACGGTTTTGTCGATAATAAGGAATTGGAAATAAAAGACGTTGAAACTTCGCTTAAAGAACCTACAGACAAACGTATCTTTGTTATTTACGAGGCGTTTGCCGAGGGATATTCTATTGACAAAGTTCATGAACTGACGAAGATAGACAAGTGGTTTCTTCAGAAGTTGTACAATATATATTCCACTAATGAGGAACTGAAGAAATGTCAGAATATAAATGTTGTAGACAATGATCTTTTGCGCCGTGCCAAGTTGCAAGGATTCTCTGATTTCCAAATAGCTCGTGCTTTGGGCATGGGAAAAGAGATGAAAATGGCGGAAGCTATCCTCGTTGTCCGTGCACGTCGCAAGCAGGCAGGTATTATTCCGCATGTAAAACAAATAGATACACTTGCAGCTGAATATCCGGCGCAGACAAACTATTTGTATCTTACATATAATGCTTGCTCTGACGATATAGAATACGAGCATGACCACCGTTCTATAGTTGTTTTGGGTTCAGGTGCATACCGTATTGGTAGTTCCGTAGAGTTTGACTGGTGCGGAGTGCAGGCATTGCAGACTATTCGTCGCGCAGGTTATTTAAGCGTAATGATAAATTACAATCCGGAGACAGTTTCTACCGACTATGACATGTGCGACCGCTTGTATTTCGATGAGCTTACCTTTGAGCGCGTAATGGATATTGTTGATCTTGAGTGTCCTCATGGTGTGATTGTTTCCACGGGCGGTCAGATTCCGAACAATCTTGCCATGCGTCTCGACGAACAGCGTGTGCCAATTCTCGGAACAACTGCAAAGGACATTGATAATGCGGAAGACCGCGAGAAGTTCTCTGAAATGCTAAATCGCATGGGTGTTGATCAGCCGGAGTGGAGTGCACTTACAAACATGGACGATATTCATAAATTTATTGACCGTGTAGGATTCCCGGTTCTTGTTCGTCCTTCATACGTTCTTTCTGGTGCTGCCATGAATGTTTGTTCCAATGAAGAGGAACTTGTAAGATTCCTCAGACTTGCAGCAAATGTAAGTGAAGATCATCCTGTTGTTGTAAGCAAGTTCATACAGCACGCAAAGGAAATAGACTTTGACGCTGTGGCAAGCAAGGGAGAAGTAATGGCTTACGCCATATCAGAGCACATAGAGTTTGCCGGAGTACACTCGGGAGACGCTACTTTGGAATTCCCGCCTCAGAAACTTTATGTTGAAACTGTTCGTCGAATTAAACGAATAAGCCGCGAAATAGCAGCTGCCCTTCATATCAACGGACCTTTCAATATTCAATACATGGCTTGCGATAATAAGATTCTTGTAATCGAGTGTAACTTGCGTTCTTCACGCTCGTTCCCGTTTGTGAGCAAGGTTTTGAAACTTAATTTAATTGAACTCGCAACCAAGATTATGCTTGGTCTTCCCGTCGAAAAGCCTACAAAGAGTTTGTTTGACCTTGATTACGTAGGAATAAAGGCAAGTCAATTCTCGTTCAACCGTCTACAAAAGGCCGACCCGGTTCTTGGTGTGGACATGTCTTCTACAGGTGAAGTAGGATGCCTTGGAGATGATGCTTACTCTGCGTTGTTGCTTAGCATGTTGTCTGTTGGACACCGCATTCCCAAGAAGAATATCCTGCTTTCCACGGGTTCTGCAAAACAGAAAGCCGAAATGCTTGACGCTTGCAGAGAATTGCAGAAACACGGCTATACATTGTATGCAACAGGTGGCACATCGCGCTATCTTGAAGAGAACGGAATAGAAAACAACCTTGTATATTGGCCGAGCGAGAAGGGAGAACCACAGGCTCTTGACATGCTTCACAACCATAAGATAGATCTTGTTGTGAATATTCCCAAAAATCTCACAGAAACAGAACTTGACAATGGATACAAGATACGTCGTGCTTCCATAGATCTCAATGTTCCGCTTATAACCAACACACGTCTTGCGTCCGCTTTCATAAATGCGTTCTGCGCAATAAAGGAAGAGGATTTGCCAATCAAGAGCTGGAGCGAATACGGCAAAGAAGAATAATGCAAGAATAGACAAATATCAGTATAATCCCGCCATATCAGTTGTGAATTGGCGGGATTTTTTTTGCGGCATTTGAAGGTCGAAAAAATATAAGGCATATAATTAAAAATACAAGCCATGTATTTTAAAATAAAAGGCACATATTTTGAAATATGTGCCTTATGTTTTTTCCGTTTCCAATGTACTTTTTCGGGTACATGGTTATGTCTGTAAAAACAAACAACAATTAAATAGCATTATAAAAGCAAAAATCATTAACTTCGCATTGTAAAATAGCAACATAAGAATGTTTAAGGAAACGAACAGAATAAGATTATCGTTTTTATTGGTATTTCTTTCGGCATGTGCCTTTCATTGTACAGCCCAAAGCGAAACGATAACATCAGGCTTGAGTGTTTACATCCCATCTTTTGAAGAACGTTTTGATTGGTCGTTTAATTATGGCGGAAACGACGGAGGTTCTAGCTTGGAAGACTACACCCAGGAGACACTAAAGAGAGAAAATACTTCTTTTTCTAATTGCAAACATGGCTATCAGTGTGTAGAAGTAGGAAATAGTAATTCTGTCGGTGCGTTCACAATAAGTGGAAATAGTGTAGCAGGAAAGTATTATACATACCGCGTGATGTTGTACGATTATCAGCCTGTTTATATAAAAAACAACAAAATTGTTGTTAAAGGTACGAGTTTTCTGCGCGGAAAATGCGTAGATAACGCAACTTCGTTTGAAATAACGTCTGGAAATGGGAATAAAAATCATAATTTCTACTTGGATGATGTATTCTTGTACTCTTTGAGCAATAATAAAGCTGATTTATATAAGAAGGCTTCGAGGCTTTTGGTTGCAGGAAAACTTAATAATGCCATGCTTAAAGACTTGCAGGAGATAGCTGCACAGAATAAAAATCTAACGAGCATTGATTTGGCTTCCGCAAGTATGGCTACGGGAGCAGAAAAAGTAAAATTGACATTGGCAAACCCTAATTGTCTTATATACGACCCTAATGCTGCGATAGTAACAAACACAGAAAATGTGGTTAAAACCACAGATACAAGCGACCAAAAGTTTGATATTATAAACAACTACAAATGCGAGAATCTCGTTATAAGAGACGGTTATCCTTTTGACGCAATGTATTCGTTTACTGCCGAGGAAGCATCTTACGACCGTACTTTTAAGAATACGGACAGCGGATATATGTCAACAGTTTGCCTGCCTTTTACTGTTGAAAAAGCACAAACCGGCTTGAGAAACATATATGGCTTTTCCGAATACAACAATAGTAGCTATTCTGTGGCTTTTTCCTCTCAAGACAAGATAGAAGCTTGCAAACCATATGTGGTTGAGGTATTTTCTCCCCAACCTTTTATGAATTTGCACGATGTCTTTGTTTGCGGAACGACTCCTTTGGATATTTTCAAGTGCGAGAAAGGAATTTCTACGAATGACTTGAGTGAAAATAAGAAATATCAATTCCACGGAACCTTTTCTGAAACGGACAAAATGCAAAGTAGCGATACGCGAAGTGTGTACGGTTTTCAAGGAGGGCGGTTTGTGTATGTTGGAACTGCGGACGAGGATGCCGTAAACTTCAAACCTTTCCGCGCTTATTTTACCATAGATAAAACTGCATCGCAGGCAGCTTCGAGAGTTCTTGAACTTGATGGCGTGATAAACGAGGTGGAAAAAATAAAAACGAACAATAAAAACATAAAGTCGGATGTATTCAATACGGAAGGTGTTAAAGTCAAAAGTAAAGTGGATTCGGCAACTTTGAATAATCTTTCTAATGGCATTTACATTATCGGCGGTAAAAAAGTAATGGTAAAACATTAGTTTTTATCTTTGCAATTAGAATATAAAACAACATAAACTATGCTTACAATAAAACAAATCACCGATGATAAAGAAGGTGTGATAAAAGGTTTGGAGAAAAAGCATTTTGCCGGGGCACGTGAGGCTATTGATGCGGTGCTTCGTCAGAATGATTTGCGTCGTGAGACTCAAGGTAAACTTGATACTCTTCTCCAGGCTATGAATGCAAAATCCAAAGAGATTGGTGCGTTGATGCGTGAGGGAAAACGTGAGGAAGCAGAGGCTGCAAAGGCAGAAGTAGCTGCTAAAAAAGAAGAGTCAAAGAAGTTGGACGGCATAATGAGTGCTGCTGCTGACGAAATGAAACGCATTCTGCTCACAATTCCAAACGTTCCGTATCAGGAAGTTCCCGAAGGCAAGGATTCCAATGACAATGTTGTTGAAAAAATGGGTGGTTCTGAAAAACCGTTGCCCCCAAATCCTCTTCCACATTGGGAGCTTGCCAAGAAATATGGGCTGATTGATTTTGATTTGGGTGTAAAAATTTCCGGAGCAGGTTTCCCTGTTTATACGGGAAAAGGCGCGAGACTCCAACGTGCTCTCATCAATTTCTTCCTCGATGAGGCAACGAAAGCCGGATATCGTGAAGTGCAACCTCCTACGGTTGTTAACGAAGATTCCGGTTACGGTACCGGTCAGCTCCCCGACAAAGAAGGTCAGATGTATCACTGCGAAGTAGACAATCTTTACCTTATTCCTACGGCAGAAGTACCGGTTACGAACATTTATCGTGATGAAATTCTGAAAGAAGAAGATTTGCCTATAAAAAATTGTGCATACACCGAATGTTTTCGTCGTGAAGCCGGTTCTTACGGAAAGGATGTGCGCGGTTTGAATCGTCTGCATGAATTTTCGAAGGTGGAGCTTGTGAGAATAGACAAACCGGAACATTCCAAACAAAGTCATAAGGAAATGCTTGATCATGTAGAGGGGCTTTTAATAAAATTGGAACTGCCTTACAGAATTCTGCGTCTTTGTGGCGGTGATATGAGTTTTACATCCTCTATATGCTTTGATTTCGAAGTGTATTCCGAAGCTCAGAAACGTTGGCTTGAAGTAAGTTCGGTTTCAAACTTCGATACATATCAGGCAAACCGTTTGCATTGTCGTTATCGCCGTGCAAGCGACAAGAAAATAGAACTTTGCCATACATTGAACGGTTCGGCATTGGCTTTGCCGCGTATAGTGGCTGCTTTGCTTGAAGACAATCAGACACCGGAGGGTATTCGCATACCTAAGGCTCTTGTCCCTTACACAGGTTTTGATATGATAACCAACGATTAAGATAAGAATATAACGAAATAAGAGCAGGGGGCAAATTGCTACGATGAAAGCGTTTGTCTCCTGCTTTTTCTTTACGCTTTGACATGCTTTTGGAACGCTTTGGTAAGTCGTTGTTTTTCAGACGTTCCGAAAGGTAAAAAATATAAGGCATATATTTTGAAATAAGTGCCTTGTATTTTAAAATATATGGC
>ENA-ORMS01002520-ORMS01002520.1-human-gut-metagenome-genome-assembly--contig:-NODE-2520-length-13063-cov-2.530443_pt1 | contig 13063 bp, 8 predicted proteins | sample MGYA00242104_ERZ508997 | MGnify/ENA primary metagenome ERZ508997 (study PRJEB26280, sample SAMEA2338704) | human gut metagenome | biome: human gut; feature: human-associated habitat; material: faeces... | reverse complement strand
CCGCCCGCCGCTTGGCTTGCCACTCAAGAAATATTTATGACATTGAAATCCGTACGTCCGAAGAAGTTTCTCGGACAGCATTTTTTGAAAGACCAAAACGTGGCCAAGGCCATCGCCGACACGGTTGACGCCTGCCCAGACATCCCCGTCCTCGAAGTGGGGCCGGGCATGGGTGTGCTCACGCAGTATCTTCTCCCGAAAAAGCGCGAGACGAAAGTGGTGGAGATTGATTTCGAGAGCGTTGCCTACCTGCGGGAGGAATATCCGCAGCTCGAAGAAAATATCATTGAAGACGACTTCCTGAAGATGCACCTCGAACATACGTTTGGAGGGCGTCCGTTTGTCTTGACGGGAAATTATCCCTACAACATCAGCAGTCAAATTTTCTTCAAAATGCTCGACTATCGCGAACTCATTCCTTGCTGCACGGGCATGATACAGAAGGAAGTGGCCGAACGTCTTGCCGCCAAACCAGGCTGCAAGGCTTACGGTATCCTCAGTGTGCTGGTGCAGCTGTGGTACGACGTGGAATATCTCTTTACAGTGGAGCCAGGCGTTTTCAATCCGCCGCCCAAGGTGAAGAGTGCCGTCATACGCATGACGCGCAACGGCGTGACCGACCTCGGCTGCGATGAGCGTCTGTTCAAGCGCATCGTGAAGGCTGTGTTCAACCAGCGCCGCAAGATGCTGCGCGTCAGCTTGCGTCAGATCTTCTCAGGAACGCCCGCCCGTCCAGAGTTTTACACCAACGAGGTTATGACCAAGCGCCCCGAGCAATTGTCGGTGGCACAGTTTGTCGAACTCACCAACATGGTTGAAGCTGAGCTTGCTGCCGTGGCAGAAAAAGACGAGGACAAGGGTGCAGATTTATAGATGTCAAGGTGCAGATTTATAGATGCCAAGGTGCAGATTTATAGGCTCTAAGGATGCAGAAGAATAAAAGTTGTAAAAATCAACTTTAAAGAGTTGCATAATTCGGAGAATATAGCTAAATTTGTGAATAAATTCTATTTTTTGACACATCAAACAACAAACACAACAAATATATGATTGACGTAAAAGAGACATTAGAGGGTGCCAGCGAGCGCATGGAGATGGCTGCCATGTATCTGGAAGAGCAGCTGGCACGCATCCGTGCGGGACGCGCCAACGTAGCCATCCTCGACGGAATAAGAGTTAGTTCATACGGCTCTATGGTGCCCCTGAACCAGGTTGCCAACGTATCGGTGCCCGATCCGCGCACCATCGCCATACGTCCTTGGGACAAGAAGGCCATCCGCGACATTGAGAAGGCCATCATGGACAGCGACGTGGGCATCACACCCGAGAACAACGGCGAGATCATTCGTCTTGGCATTCCTCAGCCCACAGAGGAGCGTCGTAAGGAGTTGGTCAAGCAGTGTAATAAGATTGGCGAGAAGACCAAGGTTGAGGTACGCAACGCTCGTAGCGATGTCAAAGAGAAGCTGAAGAAGGCCATCAAAGACGGTCTGTCTGAGGATCTTGAGAAGGACGCTGAGGCCGAGCTGCAGAAGATCCACGACAAGTATATCAAGCGTGTGGACGACCTGCTGGCTTTGAAGACCAAGGAAATCATGACCGTGTAAAAAGAAATTCATGACCTTGTAAAAGGCATCATGACCTTGTAATTAAAAAAATAAAAAAGGTAAAAAAGTAAAAGACGTAAAAAGGTGAAAATGTAAAAACGGTGAAACAAACAAAGAGCGAAGAAAGCCAGCATCACACAGCTGTTCAGGCTTTCTTCTCACATAGCTGACAAGATTTTTACAACCCGCAGTTGTCAAGCATTTTAGCGACCCGCAGTTGTCAAGCATTTTTCAGCCTCTTGTTTTTTTTACCTTTTTACCTTTTTACCTTTTTACCTTTAAATAATGAAGGGATTAGTAATTAAGAACACAGGCAGCTGGTACACGGTGAAGACCGACGACGGCGCCATTGTGGACAGCAAGATAAAGGGCAACTTCCGCCTCAAGGGCATACGCAGCACCAATCCTGTGGCTGTGGGCGACCGTGTGGAGATCATTCGTAACCAGGAGGGCACAGCCTTTATCAACGCCATCGAGGACCGTCACAACTACATCATCCGTAAGTCGCAGAACCTGAGCAAGCAAAGCCACATCATTGCGGCAAACGTAGACCAGGCTTTCCTTATTGTGACGGTCAACTATCCGCAGACAAGCACCACCTTCATAGACCGCTTCCTCGCTTCTGCCGAGGCTTACAGCGTGCCTGTGACGCTTGTGTTCAACAAGACCGACCTGCTTGGAGAAGAGGAACGCCATTATCAAGACATGATGATGACGCTCTACAACACCGTGGGCTACAAGTGTGTAGCCATCTCGGCAGAGACAGGCGAAGGCGTTGAAGTGCTTCTCCCCATGCTTCATGACAAGATAACGGTGCTCAGCGGCAACAGTGGCGTGGGCAAGTCGACGCTCATCAACCGCATTCTACCCGATGTGAACCTTCGCACAGCCGAGATTAGCGACACCCACAACACAGGCATGCACACCACCACCTTTAGCGAGATGCTGGAGCTGCCGCAAGGAGGCTACATCATCGACACGCCGGGCATTAAAGGTTTCGGCACGTTCAACATGGAGCCAGAGGAGATAACAAGCTATTTTAAAGAGATATTCAAATTCTCCAAAGACTGCCGCTTCAACAATTGCACCCACACTCATGAGCCTGGTTGCGCCGTGCTCAAGGCCGTTGAAGACCATTACATTGCAGCCAGTCGCTACCAGAGCTATCTGTCCATGCTTAACGACAAGGACGAGAACAAATATCGTGAGGCCTATTGATGCTCGTCATTATCGAGCATATACACAAACAGCCGTTTTGCGCACCATAAAGGTTTGCAAAACGGCTGTTTATATTACGGGCAAGCTCAAACGACCGATTGAGGTTTACATTTCCACAACCTTTATTCCAGCAGATAGTGCTGGCTTGCCGTTGTTGACAACGAGCTGCATGTTGGGGCAGTCGGCGAAGTGCCAGAGAATGCGCCGTCTTCAATGTCGGTCATGCTGGTAACGTTGAGGCTGGTGATGGCTGTGTCGCTGAAAGCCCTGGCACAAACCGTTGTTAGGTTTCCTTCTTATGCTTTTTTGAGAGTTTTTATTTCAGAATGTCAAGAAGCCCTTTCACGCCTTTCTTCACGATGTCGGAGCCTTTCTTCTTGGCTTCCTTTTTGTCTCCGCCCACTATCTTCTTGACGGCAGCGATGCCTTCGTTAGAGTTTTTCATGTAGCCTTTGCCCATCTTCGCGCGTATGGGGTGCAGTGCTCGTGCATCGACATAGCAGCGTGCTCCGGTGAAAGGTTCTGTCGTCGGCAGAAATTTGTACATTCCGTTCTTCACACGCGACGCCCAGATGCGGTCGCCGTTGCCGAATGTCGATACGAAGGTGTAGTGGTTGCGTTCGCCTATGGGTGAGAGGAAGTCTTCCAATTCGCCGGGCGACACTGCCTGGTACCAGCCTGTGCGGTGTGCCATGGTGGCACGTTCTGCGGTGGTGAGTGCGAACTCAATGGTGCATACTTCGTTGGGTGCGAGTGTCGTTGCTGTCTTGGGGTCGATCACTTCCAGTGCGTTGCAGAACGCCATAGGTTCCTTTGCCCATTCCTTTATCTGTGTGTGGTCTGTGTATTTCGGCAGTCTCGACTCGTATTCGCTGTAAGCCAGTTCGGAGTTCTGTTCCAGATAGAGCAGTGTGCGGTGTATATATGCCGCCAGTTCCTGCCGTGTCACGCTGCCGCTCTTTGGCAGTGCGGCGTCGTCGAGTCCGATGGCACTGGCTGATGCGTCCTTTCCTGACATCTCCTTCACGAGCAGTGTCATTATGGAGCGCAGCTGTTCGCGGGTGACGGGCTTGGTGTAGTCGTTGCCGAGCACGGTGTCATCGATGAGGTTGTCGCACAGGGCGCGGTTCACGCCGTCCTGCGCCCACACGCTCATCTTGGCTTCCGACTTGCGCGGCAGTATGAACATCTCGTCGCTCGGCAGTGTCGTCTGCAGCAGGCACATATTTTCCGTGCTCTTCAGGTTTTCGAGCATTCCGGCCTTGTACTGTTCGAAAGTGCCGTCCATACCCATCATTTTCTGGTCTCTGGGTACAAGGTGTTTCATGTGGTAGCTGTGTGAAATGCCGCAATAGACGCAGCTCTTCCAGTAGAGGTGCTCACCAGCTGCGTTCACGCCGATGTATGCCTGGTCGTTGGCTATGTCCTCGCCCATGGAGTGCCATTCCAGTACTTCGGCTCCCGTTCCGCCGCTGAAGGTGTGCGCTTTGTTGCGTTCGCACTTGCCGCAAACCTTGCATGAGTAGAACCATTTGAACGGTTGCTTGCATGTGTTGTACTGGCACACGCGGTCGGCAGCCTCTATCTTGGCTGTGAATACGTGCTTGGTGCAGGTGAGAAGCTTGGTGGCTGCCACGCCGGCCTTCTGTGCCTCAAACACGTCGCCGCGGTATGTGCGTATGGTGTATGTTGGCTCGGTGGCGTCGAGAGCCAGACAGTCGAGCACAGCCTTGCCTGCGCTCTCGGGGATGAACAGTGTGCCCTTGGCGGTGTAGAGTTTGGTGCTCTGTTCCATATAGCGGCGTCCCCATTTTGACAGCCGATCGACGGTGGCCTCGTTGAGATCTTTTATGTATTTCACGGCATCCACCTTGGGGCTCAGCCACACCTCTTTCAGATTGAATATGGTGGTGTATGGCCGACCGAGTGTTTCTGCGAATTCTGAGATGTTGTGGTTTTCCGACCCGTTGCTTACGTCGATGATCATCTTGGTCATCAGCAGAGAGTTGTGATTTTGGTATGCATGTCCGCTCGACGAGATGTATTTTTCATGCATGAATTCGTAGAGCATATCGATCTTGTCGACTACGAGCACATCCAGCGGGTGGTTGTGTGGATATACTTCGTCGGCCTCTTTGCGCGATATGTAGGGCAGGGTGGAGCGGTATTCCTTCTTCAGCACGTCGTAGTCGAGGAAATTGTGGTCTTTCTTCAGCGGTCCGCCATTGCCGCCGGGTATGGTGAATGTCACCTGCATTATTGGGAAGTAGGGTGCGCTTGTGAGCAGGCGTGCCGGCATTCCGTTCACCGTGGCCTTGAAGTTTTCGGGCGACAGTACATAGTCGCCGTCTTTCATTACATAGTCGGTCTGGTAATCTCCGTTCGTGTCTATCATTATCTGAATCGTGGCTATGTAGGGGTATCCAGCCTTCAGTGTGGGGTATCCCTTCTTGTTCTCGCCGAACTCGCCGTCCCATGAGATTTCGCGCAGTGTGATGACACCGCTCTTGAACAGGTCGCCGTAGGCGGTGTTCACCGCTTTCAGTGCGAGTTTTTCGGCGTCCTCTATTTCCATTCCGGGAGTAGGGGCGTCCATCGTTATCTCCACCGACTTTATTTTCTTCTTGGCGGTGTTGGCCCACAGCGTGGCGGGCAGCAGAAGCATAGCTACTGCGAATGCAAAAAACAGTTTTTTCATATTGTGATTAATTTGATTGTGTTATGTTAATTTGTTATTTATGGTGTTTGGTTACCGTTGGTTTTTGCTGGATATAGGTCGCATTTGCAAATTTATCTTTAATTCTGCAACACTATTATAAATTAAACTTTTTAAGTACCTAAGCAATAAAAAGGTCTTGGACAAGCCAAGCGGAAAAGCCAGGCGGCCCGGGATTCTGTCTTGTCGAAGAATTCACTTATCTTAGTGTTGAAACAATAAACAAGAGAATGTAAAGACAGACATGGCAAAAATATAAATAAAATCTGAGAAACTCACTCTTTTGGGAGGAATATTTTCGGGTCATGGAGCAATTTAACTCCACATAGTCGTCTTATCTGCTAATTCAGTAATGAGAGGACGTGTACATGCAAGAAGGACGTAGAAGGGCTTAGTTGCGGATTTGAGGAATTCCTTAATTCTTAATACCTTGTTTCTATTCTTTATTTCTTAATTCTTTATTTCTTAATTCCTTATTTCTTAATTCCTTATTCCTTATTCCTTATTTCCTTATTTCTATTCCTTGTTTTTCTTTTTATGCATACCGCTTAGCCACAGTCCAATAAAAGTTATCAGACCGTTAAGCATGAGTAGCTCGTAGCCAAACTTATAGCCAGTGGTGGCTTGAACGGTGGTGTCGAGAGCGAAGCAGAGCAATGGCGATGCCACGGCAATGAAGGGCACGGCGCGGTCTGCCACGCCACGGTGTGTCAGCAGACCGAAGGCAAAGAGACCGAGCAACGGACCGTAGGTGTAAGAGCACAGCACATAGATGGCATCGATGAGTGCTGCAACTTCGTCTGCTGCGGCCTGATCATCGACCTCTTCACTCTCTGTCGCAGCAGCTGTTTCTGTCTGTGGCTGTGTTGTCTCTGTCTCTTTCTTGCTTCCGCATCCTGTAAAAAGGGCTGCTGTCATTGTAAACGCAAGAACAAGTGCAAGTGTTTTTTTCTTCATTTTTTTCTCCTCTTTGTGATTTACTTCTGCTTCATAGAGATCTGTACACAAAGAAAAAATATTATGCCCTATCTTTTATAATACGGCCAAAAAAATCTCCGGTCAGATGTCCTGAACGGAGTAAAAAGTCAATGAAAATCAGGCTTTTGTCAGAAAGCCCTCTAAACAGTACGACCAATTACTCGTGATCTGGGAATTCATTTCCCTGTACCAGACGATTGGCAGGTTTCCTGGCTGAAAGATCCTCATACAGATTCTGCCTTCCCAGTGCCATGCACCAGTGGCTTTCCATGCGGAAAAAGAATCTGCACTCCCTTATCACAGTGACGAGATCGTACAGGAATCACACCTGTTTCCCTTTTAACCAGTCTGGTCTTAACAAAACCGGCTGGCACCAACTGTCTTCTCTATGAAACTGTCATTTTTTTACGCTTCCATACCGCATGAATGATATAGCGGTCTAAAGCATTATCCATGTTAGCACACCCCTGTTTTTTTTGCAATCTCAAATGTGTTTTTCTGTTCTTTCCAAAAACCATTTCACAAACTTTGGATCTGACGGATAATACAGATGTGGAAAGCCCCAGAAATGGTCGTCCGATGCATGAATGCACTTCCAGCTTCTTCCTGTCACCGGTTTTGTGGCAATGCAATCCTCTCCATTCGCTGTGCTGTCGAAATAGTGGAACTCATGCGCCTTTATTTTTTCCGGTTCCGGTCTTTCCGCTGTCCCCTTCTCCGTGAGCCCTTGCGGCAGTTGTACCTCCACATAACCAAAACGTACCAGTTTTCCCATGTACTGACACTCTGCCGGGATCACACCTGCCATTTGATAAGTTGTTCCCTCCCTGTCTGTGAGCGTGTCATGCAGATACATAAATCCCCCACATTCTGCCAGGGAAGGTAACTGCTGTTCCAACGCTTCTTTGATTGATTTCCGCATGCTCTCATTTTCTTCAAGCTGCTTAGCGTATAATTCCGGATAACCGCCGCCTAACAGTATGCCATGAATGTTTTCCGGAAGCTTCTCATCATGCAGCGGTGAAAAAAATACCAGCTCTGCTCCATAGTGTTCCAGCATTCTTAGGTTGTCACGGTAATAAAAACAGAATGCTTCGTCTTTCGCTACTGCGATGCGGGGCGGTATTGTATTTGTACCGGAGTTCTCTCTGTCATATAATTCTTTTTTTCCACTGAAAATTGCCTGAGAAAAAATTGTAACTTTCCCAGAATACGCTTTTTCTTCTAAATTTTCTTTTTCTTCCGGCTTTCCTTCTTCTGTTACTGTTTCTTCTTTTTCCCACAAAGCACTTTCTGCAATCCCAATCATCGCATCAACATCCACATATTTTTCCAGCAATTGTCCGGCTTTTTCCAGCTGAAAATTCAGTTCTTCCATTTCTTCCGGCAGGATCAGACCCAGATGTCTGGAGCCGATTGTCAGTTCTTTTTCATTCGGAATGCATCCCAGTGCTTTTATCGCAAGTTCTTCTTCGATCAGCGGCGCAATGGTATCAAAAAACATTTTACTTGTCCGGTTTAAAATAACCCCTTTGATCAGCTTCTTCTCGTCATACTGTAAGAATCCTGCAATGAGCGGAATCACAGATTTTCCCATGCCATGCGCATCCACGACCAGAATAACCGGGACATCCAGCGTCTTGGCCAGATGGTAGGAAGATCCCTCCTCCCTGATTCCGCCAAGTCCATCGTAAAGTCCCATAACACCTTCTAACACTGCGATATCATGCCCCGGCAGTTCCATCTCATATAACGCCTGTATCTGTGATGCATCTGAAAAAAATGTATCCAGATTTTTGGATGGAATTTTTAACACCTGTTCATGAAACATCGGATCAATATAATCCGGTCCACACTTAAAGGACACCGGATGTTTTTTCCTGCATAATAACTGTTTTAAAAAAGCACATGTGATGGTTGTCTTTCCACTGCCGCTTTTTACCGCAGCGATCATAACTTTCGGTATTTTCAATCCCATTTAAGATACCTCCCCGGTAAAATCAAAAGAGCAGATGTAAATTGGATTTTCTCCCTGCATCAGATGATAACCGCCGACTGTTTTTGCACGGGATACCTGCACCTGAATGATCTCGAGATCCGTGATACGGCTGTCTGTTTCCAGCAATGTCAGTTCACGGATCGTCTCTAAACTGATGCAGTTGATCACGATCCTCATTTCATGATTTTTTTTATATAAAACATCTAAGATTTCTTTTAATCTGCCACTGCTTCCACCGATGAACGCATGTGTCGGATGCTCACTCCGTTCTTCTGTCTTAAGACAGTCCGGTGCCTCACCGGCGATTACCTGAATATTCGGCAAAGCGAATTTCTCGATATTTTTCTGGATCAGTTCCAGTGCAAGAGGCTTTTTTTCTATCGCATAAACCTGGATCTGCCCACTTCTTTTTGCGATTTCCACCGCGACAGAACCTGTTCCGCTTCCGATATCATAACAGACGGAATCCTCTTTTAAATGCAATTTGCAGATAGACAACGCTCTGATCTCTTCTTTTGTCATCGGAACTTTATCCCGCAAAAATTCCTTATCCCGCATCCCACAGGTAACTGTCTTTTTTTCTGCATCCGGATTCAGGATGAGACATATATATAATCCGTTTTCTTCCACATGCTCACATGCTTCCGGTGTTAATGTCAAAACTTTCTCCTGCGGATAGGACAGCTGAAAACCTGCAAGTACCGTGCAGTTCTGCAAATGATAGTTCTGTAACAGTCTGCCAAGTTTTTGCACATCCTCTTTTCCGGACATCAGCAAAAATGTTTTCGCAGAAAAACGAATGGTCTCTGTCAGATTTCCGATCCACTCTGTCTCCGCTCCGTGTCCATGGATACTTAAAACAGCCGCATCCTGATAACTGTACCCGGTCAATGCCGCCAGATAAGACACCGATGAAATTCCGGGATAGATACGCACACTGCTGTCACTTCTGCCCTTCAGTGTTTCATATAGTTTCCCGCATCCGCTGTAAAAACCGGTATCACCGGAAAAAAGAATGACCACTTTTACCCCGCAGCCGGATAACCGGTCCAGCTCCGGGATGATATCCGCTGCAAGATAGTAGGGATAACGGACTGCCTGCTCATTTTTTATTATCCTTAGCAGCCGTTCTGCTCCAAAAATGTAATCTGCTTCCCGGATTTTTTCTGTTGCTTCCATCGTGAGCGTCTGCTCATTTCCCATACCGGTTCCGATGAGGGCGATCTGGTTTTTTATTGTTTTTCCCGTGATTTCTGAAATTTTTCTGCACACCTGTGCAAAAGAATCCCCACTGTTTTGTTTTTCCGGATTGCCGATCACACAAGCAGTGATTCCTTCCGCCTCGGCTGCTTTTATTTTTTCCAGAAATCCCCCGGTTCTGCCACTCTCCTTTGTGACCAGATACTTTATACCAAACTGTCTGATCAGTGCACGGTTCATTTCCAATGAAAAAGGTCCCTGCATCGCAATGATCTGTTTTCCACAGATGCCGTTCTGCTCGCAGAAAGATATGCTCTCCAATCCCGGCAATACACGGACAAACAGGCGGTCTTTTAACGCTTCCTTCCGACTGTATGTGGCAAGATCTTTGCTCCCGGTCGTGAGCAGGATGTTTCCATCTGTGAAGCTTAAGAAGTCTGCACATTCTGTGGCGTCACTGCACAGGATCACATCTGAGTGATTTTCCTGTATGATATCCTTATTTGATGCAATATCCGAAGTTTCTCTCTGCAGCCGGATATATGGAATCTCCGTATTTTTCAGGCTTTCCCTGATGTTTTCCGAAACTGCCGTTGCAAACGGATGCGTTGCGTCCACCACCGCTGCCACCTCGCTCTGTGTGATGAACTTCTGCATTTCCTCCAGATCCATCCTGCCTTTATGAACCGTAACTCCATCCATCTCCGGCATGACGATCTCGCCATATTCTGTTGCCACGGAAACAATACAGTGGATTCCATTTTCAGACAATGTCTGTGCTAACATGCGTCCTTCTGTTGTTCCTGAAAAAATTACAATTCTATTCATGAATTTCTTTCTCCTGTTTACACGATTGTCACATGCAAATTAAAATACAGTATACTTTAAACCGCCGGATCCGGCAGCACATACCCTCTTGGTGTGACAAGTTTCCCACCTATGATTTTTGTTCTGGAATTTCCAATAAATACCGTTGTAAACATATTTACCTGACGCTCCCGCAATTCTGCGAGTGTGCAGACTTCACAGGCTGTGTTTTCTCTTTCGATATTTTCCACATATCCGCAGGCTCTCTCCGGCTCCACTCCGTTTTTTTGTAAAATGTCACAGGCCTTCTTGAGATAATCTGCCCTGTGGTGGCTGGATGGATTATAAATCGCCATGCAAAAATCGCCCACTGCCGCTGCCGCAAGCCTTTTTTCGATAAGTTCCCACGGTGTCATAAGATCACTTAAGCTGATGACGCAGTAATCGTGGTTTAGTGGCGCTCCAAGCACCGCCGCCCCACTGTTTGCCGCTGTGATCCCCGGGATCACCTCAAGTTCACATCCCGGATGCGCTTCCGACATCTCATAGAGCAGGGATGCCATTCCATACACGCCTGCATCCCCACTGCATACCATCGCAACCGTTTTTCCTTTTTCTGCTTCCTCAAAACACATCTCACAGCGTCTGACTTCCTGTTTCATCGGCGTGGCTAAAAATTCTTTTTCCTTATATTTTTCGCCTAATAATTTTAAATACACCGGATATCCAACGATCACATCGCTGCCGCACAATGCCTGATCTGCCTGTGGAGTCATCATTTCCCCGGTTCCAGGTCCCATTCCCACGATATATATTTTACTGTTCATCGATTCTGTACTCCTTTGCCAGTTCTCTTTCCAATTTCCAGTCGTATTTTACAATTGCGATCGTCATGCCATTTTCCGCCTGCTTCCGCAAAATAAAAGTTCCTTCTTCGTTTGCCGCTTTCATTGCAGCCCTCTCGCAGACATTGTCCACACCTGTCTTTTCTTTTACAAAGGAGGACTCCTGAAAGTCTCCCTTTACCTGTTTTAACTCCTCCGCGGAATAGGTTAAAAACGGAATCCGGTTTGCCATGCACCACCTCAGCAGGCCTTCCTCCTCTTTTTTCAGATCAATGGAAGCTGCTGCGCGCACAAGTCTTTTTTCAATGCCTGCATGATCCAGCCACTTTTGTATAAATGCATCCAGTTCCTCAAAGCTTTTTCCCTTGCGGCAGCCGATTCCTAAAATATATTCTCTCGGCTGCAATCCGAGTACTCCCTGCTCTAAGTCTGTTTTCTCCGATGAGATCACAATATCCGGCGTTTTTCCATCCAGTATTTTGGCTGAAACCTTTGCGATCCCCTCCCGGTTATAAATGGAAAGACCACATTTTTTTGCAAACAGATCCACAGAAAACGCATGATTCACATCGGTTGCCGTTGTGATGACCGGAATCCCGCCAATCTGCCCTGCAATCTGTTCTGCGAGCTCATTTGCACCTCCCATATGCCCGGAAAGCAGCGGGATCACAAAAGTCCCTGCCTCGTCTGCCACAACCACCGGACTGTCACTTAGCTTATCCGACACAAATGGTGCGATCATGCGCACTGCAATACCACAGGCTCCAATTACAACAATGGCATTTTTCTCTGCAAACTGCTGTCTTGTCCAGTCAGATAGCGATAATCCAAGTTTTTTTGCTTCTTCCGTTTTCGTGCCCACAAAAGCCTGTCTGATTTTTTCTGCAAGTTTTGTTCCGTTCTCTGTAAACGTAATGATACTGATATTCATTCTTTTTTCCTTGATTTTTTTATCTTACGAAATTCCGTCTCAAAATCCGGCGCATACAGTCTGGATTTCCCATAATTCTGATGTGCCACAATATCTCCCACGATGATCAGCGCTGTTTTGGTAATGTCATGCGCTTTTGCCGTCTCTTCTAACTGTTCCACCGTACACAGATATGCTTCTTCCTCCGGCCAGGTCGCCTTGTATACAATCGCTGCCGGTGTGTCTTTCCCATACCCGCCTGCGATCAGCCGTCTGCCCAGTTCTCCAATCATTCCTGTACTTAAATAGATTGCCATGGAAGCATGATGTGCTGCAAAACTCTCAATGCTCTCTCTCTCCGGCACTTTGGTTCTGCCTTCCATGCGGGTAATGATCAATGACTGGGACACTTCCGGTAAAGTATATTCCAGATTTAACAAAGCTGCCGCTCCAAAACAGGCGCTTACTCCAGGACAGCTTTCATACAAAATACCTTTTTCATCCAGCAGATCCATCTGTTCCCGCACTGCTCCGTAAATGCTCGGTTCCCCAGTGTGAAGCCGCACGGTCGTAAGCTTTTGTTTTTCTGCCTCTTCCATGACAGCGAGTACCTCTTCTAAGGTCATGTATGCACTGTTATGTATCTCACACTCTTTTTTGCAATAAGATAAAAGTTCCGGATTCACAAGCGAACCCGCATAAATTACCACATCTGCCTTTTCTAACAGACGCATTCCACGTACCGTGATAAGATCTGCCGCTCCAGGTCCTGCTCCCACAAAA
>ENA-ORMS01002518-ORMS01002518.1-human-gut-metagenome-genome-assembly--contig:-NODE-2518-length-13074-cov-4.782395_pt1 | contig 13074 bp, 10 predicted proteins | sample MGYA00242104_ERZ508997 | MGnify/ENA primary metagenome ERZ508997 (study PRJEB26280, sample SAMEA2338704) | human gut metagenome | biome: human gut; feature: human-associated habitat; material: faeces... | reverse complement strand
CCAAGCCCCTTTGAACGATTTTTGCAAAATCGGCTGCGCTCCTACGGAGCTTTCCTGAAAATAACACCATTCGTAACACACCCGCAACCACCGGTCAAGGCATCGGCTTTGCCTCGCATTCTGCGGCCTTGACAGGTGATCACGGGTATGTTTTTGTGCAGTCAAGAGGTGCAAGCATCTCTGTGAAATTGCTTTTCCTTTGAATATCATAATTTGATTATTTTTAAGGATAGAGTGATTATATTAATTAGCAATTGATTTTGCGCTGAGAACAATGTATAATCGTGTTAGATTATGGAGCGGGAGGTGCTTTTGTGAAAATCATAGGCGACAGATTAAAAGAGCTTCGCATGAGCGTGCAGCTCTCCCAGGCTCGACTCGGAAAATCATTCGGTGTCGGGCAAACCAGCATCTTTAAATATGAACAAGGCGGAGCAACTGTCCCTGCTGAGATCATGCTGAAGTATGCAGATATGTTCGATGTTTCTATGGATTATCTGTATGGCAGAACTGATAACCCTCACGGAATGTACTATTCCTGCAAGACGCCGGAGGTTGAAAAATCCTACCCGGAAATGGACAGGTTTATTGAAATGTGCTTTGACACAGGTTCTGCCATGAACGAGAGATTGAAGGAGACGCTCAAAAAAATGATGCGGGAGGAAACAAAATGAGGTTTTCAGAAATTCTTAATCGTCTGACTGGTATCAGTTGTCCAATTTTCGGTGTTTCCTGGAATCCGGCAGAAACACAACGGACTGTTGCCAGACGTATTATCATCTATCTTGAGGAAAAACGGGTGCTATATGCGGATTTTGGGGACGAAGTGGTATGCCACTGTATTGATTCGGTTTTAGATATAAAAGGCTTTCTCACAAGTGAACTGCCCAATATTGACGAAGGTTCGGAATTAGACTCTTATGTAAGAGCAATGCGAACAGCGGCAAACAAATTCCTCAGTCGCTTTCCAAAAGAAAAACACTCAAGATGCGCCATGTGTCGTAATGGCTCTGTTGAAAACTGGGTTTTTATTTCCACGGTAGGAGAGCTTAGAGGCGTTTTTGGCGTAATGATAGGACAGATTTCTAAGGCTTATGGAGTTGATGTAGAGGACGATTTGGCGCAAATTATTCCCGAATAAAGGAGGCGAGTAAATGAGCAAAAAAACCTCTTTGATCACGGTGCAGAATATCCCCGTGACAATTATGAGCTTTGACCAGCGGGACTACATCAGCCTCACCGATATGGCAAAGGCCAGAACGGATGCGATCCGCGCCGCCGATGTAATCAAGAATTGGCTGCGCACCCGCTCAACACTTGAATTTCTCGGAACATGGGAGGTCATGTATAACCCGGATTTCAAAGTGGTCGAATTCGACCACTTTAGAAGCGAAGCGGGGCTACATACGTTTACCCTCAGTGCCAAAGAATGGATTGAGAAAACAAACGCCACCGGTATGTATGTGCAGGCTGGACGCTACGGCGGCACATACGCTCACAAGGATATCGCCTTTGAGTTCGGCTCCGCCATTAGTCCTATCTTCAAACTCTACCTGCTGAAAGAATATCAGCGGCTCAAGGATGAAGAAAACGGCCGGCTGGAATTGGAGTGGAACGCAAAGCGCTTCTTGTCTAAAAACAATTATCTCATTCATACCGATGCCGTAAAGAACTATGTTCTTCCGCAGAGCAATTACGCGAAGAATACGGAATGGCTTGCCTATGCGGATGAGGCTGATTTGCTCAATGTGGCCTTGTTCGGATGCACAGCCAAAGCATGGCGGGACGCTAACCCGGAGCTTGCAAAAAGCAGCAATATCCGTGACTATGCTTCCATTGCTGAATTGACGGTGCTTTCCAATCTGGAAACCCATAATGCCGAACTGATTAAAGGCGGCATGGACAAGGAAGGACGATTTGAAACGCTAAAAGTATAGCGCAGTATCAGTTACAAGTTCTTGCGGAGGCAGACCGGATTAAGGAACTGCCGGAAGGAGGCGAGTAAATGAAAGCCGTGATTTACGCCCGCTATTCCTCGGACAGCCAGCGAGAAGAAAGTATTGAAGGTCAGCTCCGCGAGTGTACCGCCTTTGCCGAGAAAAACGGCATCACGGTATTGCGGCATTACATCGACCGCGCGTATTCTGCAAAGACCGACAACCGCCCGGAGTTCCAGAGCATGATAAAGGACAGCGGCAAGCGGCTGTTTGACATAGTGATCGTCTGGAAGCTGGACAGGTTCGCGCGAAACCGCTATGACAGCGCCCGGTACAAGGCCACGCTTAAAAAGAACGGCGTGAAGGTGGTATCCGCCACCGAGATTATTTCAGAGGGCGCGGAGGGCATCATTCTCGAATCCGTCCTTGAGGGCTATGCGGAATACTACTCCGCCGACCTTTCGGAAAAGGTCGTTCGCGGCATGACGGACAACGCCCTCAAGTGCAAATTCAACGGCGGCATGATGCCCATTGGCTATGTGATCGACGCAGAACAGCACTTTCAGATCGACCCGCTGACCGCGCCGTTCGTGCTGGAAGCCTTCAAGCGATATGACGGCGGAGAAACCATTTCCTCCATTATGAATTGGCTGAACGAGCAGGGGCTTACCAACACGCGGGGGCGGAAAATGACCTTCAACAGCGTGGGGCATATACTCCACAACCGGCGATATATCGGGGAGTTCCGATACCGCGATGTGATCGTGCCGGACGGCATCCCCGCAATCGTACCGCAAGACCTCTTTGACCGGGTGCAGGAGAAGCTGGCGAAGAACAAAAAGGCCCCGGCGCGTCACAAGGCCGAGGACGATTATCTGCTGACAACCAAGCTGTTCTGCGGCTACTGCGGGGCCTATCTCTGCGGCGAGAGCGGCACAAGCCGCACGGGAAAGGTGCATCACTACTACAAGTGCGTTTCCGTCAAAAAGAAGCGCACCGAGTGCCACAAGAGACCCGTCAGGAAAGAATGGATCGAGGATTTGGTGGTCGGTGAAACCATGAAAATGGTCATGGACGACAAAGCAATCGAGGCCATTGTGTCCATGCTGATGGACTTGCAGGACAGGGACAATGTGAACGTGCCGCTGTATGAGCAACAGCTCCGTGAAGCGGAAACCGCCATCAGCAATTTGCTCAACGCCATTCAGCAGGGCATCCTGACACGCTCCACAAAGGAGCGGCTGGAGGAGCTGGAAAACCGCCGCGACGAGCTTGAGAACAGGCTTGCCTGCGAAAAGCTGGCAAAGCCCAAGGTCAGCGCGGAGTTTATGACTTTCTGGCTTCACCGCTTCCGCAAGCTGGACGTGCGGCAACAGAGCCACCGCAAGATGCTCATCGACACCTTCATCAATGCGATTTTCCTGTACGATGATAAAATGGGGATCACATTCAACTACAAGGAGGGCACGAAAACCATCACCTTCGCGGAATTGCAGGAAGCTATCAGTAACAAAAACGGTTCGGATTTGGATTGCCTTGCTGCACCAAACACAGAGGCACCCGTTGGGTGCCTCTGTGTTTGGTTAAGTCAAACGGGACTCGAAGCCGGGGAAACAAAACGGTCCTGTGGAGCGTTTTGCCCGGCCGGGGAGCGAAAGCAGTCCGGGCGCGCAGCACGGAGTGCAAGCAAAGGAAGATTTGAGCGGAGAGTCCCACCACCGGCACCAAACACAGAGGCACCCGTTGGGTGCCTCTGTGTTTGGTTAAGTCGAACGGGACTCGAAGCCGGGGGAAACAAAACGGTCCTGTGGAGCGTTTTGCCCGGCCGGGCGCGCAGCACGGAGTGCAAGCAGCGGTATGCAGCTCTTTGTTCAACACACCTTATATGCTGTATACTAAGACGGTAAATAAGCCGAAAACTCCTTTTTTGCCGTTGTCGGTTGATCTGCTCATCCGACAAAGCCCGAAGTATGCCATACAAATCACCCCCGACATTTAGGGATTTTCCCCCCTGTTTCCCTATTAGACTGCGGAAAAGGCGGAACCTTGCAGAAAAAATGTGAAAAAGAAAATATATTTTCGATGACGATTGATTTGCCTCCTGTCGCTGCCCGTACTGTTGACCGAATAAGACTTCCCCTTACAACGAAAGAGTAACGAAAGTCTCACTTGCAAGCGAATAATATATAATTAAAACTGCATAACTATTAATTCGCGTGTATTGACTTCGGGCACACAAATCGTGTATAGTATATACAAGCAGCGGGAAGATTTACCTGAATATCTCGCATTATGCTTATAACATGAGCTGTGTGCAGACTATCCTTATTGCACGAACGCCTCATGCAGCCGAGCGAAATAATATACGCTCTGCGACCGCATATGAGCCTGCCGGTGGTTCTTACAAGAGGAAAGAAGAAGTTCGTTGCTTGAAAACAGCCGATTTTACAAAAACACCGGATTTCTTACATCTGCGGACAGCGAGAGCTTGCAGCAGAGAAGAAAATGCACAGGATAAAAAAGTGTAGGGTTTTGGGCAATATCTGCGGCTCATCAGCAATTTTATCAATGCGTAGTGTCTGCGGGAGAGGAGCACGCTGTTCTTGGAATCGCACCCTCCTCCAATATCCATAGCTCTGATCCCGTTACGCTGTCCGTCCCTAACGTCCGTTTCGACAAAGAACTCTTTCGACCGGTTGAAGAGCATATTTGTCGGAACGAGGGACGGATAACGCTTTGAAATACGCAGCTGCATTCCGGTAAATAAATCCTCTTCTTTTCAAAATGCGAAGAGGTTTTGGCTGCAATATGTGTAATATTAAGGAAGAACGACTGCCGCTTTCCCGTCAGGCGAGAAACGGGAACCATTTGAGAAGAATCCGTTGAATCAAACGCCCTCGTTAAATTAAGCGGAGAAGTCACCGATATGTCGGGACTTTGAAGCATTAGGATAAAAAAGAATACCCCAGGAGGACGACCGATGAAAAGAATTATCTCAGTGATTTTGGCAGCGATGATGCTGCTCATGATCGCCCCAACCGCCGCACACGGCAAACGTGCGGAAAGCCGTGCACCCTACGGATATGTGGAGCACGAATACGATCAGCTCCTTGCTTTTATGGAGCAGACCAACTCAGCCGGCGTAAAGAACGGCACGCAGCTGAGCTCCGCATACGATCCCAACGACCCGGAAACATGGGGAGGCATCTTTTGGTACATAGCACCGACGGGATTCATACATGCCGAATACATCTTCTTCAGCACTTATGATTTCCCCAACAGAAATCTTGTCGGAACCCTGAATCTTTCAGGCTTCTCAAAGCTGCGTGCGTTTGGCTGCGCGGGAAACTCCATCACAGCCGTCAGCATAAGTGACTGTCCGCTGCTCGATGAGTTGAATGTCGCGCAGAATCTGCTGACAAATTTCAGCGTAAGCAACTGTGCAGAGCTGCGTCTTGTCTGGTGTGAAGAAAACATGCTGCCAAGTGTTTCACTGTCTAATCTCCCGAAACTGCGCCAGTTCCACTGCTATCAAAACCCCATTACCGAACTGGACGTTTCACCATTTGAAAATCTCTGGTATCTTTTCTGCGGAAATACCGGGATATCGCAGATCGATGTCAGCCGAAATCCGCAGCTGCGGGAACTTCGCTGTGAAAACACGCATCTGACTTCAATTGACGTAAGCAAATGCGAGAACCTTACGGATCTGTTCTGCAACAATACCGACATAAGCGAGCTGGATATTTCCAACAACCCTGCATTGGCAAGGTTGTTCTGCAACAATACCGACATAAGCGTATTGGATCTTTCACAGAACACGAACATAGACAAGCTTCGCTGTTATGATGCGAAACTGATGTCGCTCGAATGGAAGTGCATTATACCGGGGCTCTCCCTTGACATAACCCTCCTTTCAGAAGGCGACGGCTATGTGGGCGTGGACTGGGAGCGTGTATATGTGAGCGACAACTATTGGGAAAACAGGATAACCGCCGTGGCCACCCCCAACGGAACGTTCAGAGGCTGGTATATGGGTGAATCCCTTGTTTCTTCGAGTCTGCGGCTCCCCCTCGGCGCGGACATCGATATCCCCGCTACCATGCTTACGGCTAAGTTTGACGGTACAACTCCCATTCCGCCCACGCCTACGCCGCCGGTTTCTCCCGAACCGCCCACGCCCACGCCGCCCCCTGCACAGGAGGACGAGCCTACCATATACGGCTTCTGGGTTTCGGAGCGCATACCGAACGATCCGGAGTTCCATACGAACTGGTATACCTGGTCGAGCTTTAACGCCGATTCTCCGGAAGAAGTCACTATGCACTGCGGTATGCCCGCCGAAACGGGGAGCGGATATTCAAGCCTCGTTGCTGCTGCTGCCTATCATGACGGGTATATTTACGGGTATACGGGGCATAATAACTTTTTCAGGGTGCGATTTGACGATATGGTCACTGGGGAAACAACGCAGCAGTACTTTCTCGATACCAATTTCGCACAGAACGGTGGATTCAATGTTCTCGATATGGAATATGACTACAGTCGGAACAAAATGTTCGCCATCCTGCAAAACAGCAGCGATGGGACGCAGTGCATATGCGAAGTCGATCTTGAAACCGGCAATATGCTGAATCTTGAGAGCGGAGGGATCCCGCTTCCTTACATGAACAACGGGGAGGGCATCCCATACACAATGCAGACACTTGCAATAGACCTGCAAGGCAACGCTTACTGCATGGCGATGGGCTTCTCCGTATCGGAACTTTGCAGTCTTGATCTCGACACGGGAATGTACGAGACAATCATGACCGTTCCGGCAAAGAGCTACGACTATCAGTCCATGACTATGGATCATTCCACCGGACATATATACTGGGCACAGTATGCAACATTTTCGGAAACATGGAATCCGTCCAACCTGCTTTTCAAGATTGATTTGCAGACGATGCAGGCAGAATCCAAGGGAACGATAGGTCACGGCAGTCAATGGACGGGAATGTTCATCCCCTACGACAGCGGTCAGCCCCCCGTAACCGGCATCCTCGGAGATGTTGACGGCAACGGAATTGTACAGATCGCGGATGCGATCCTTGCCGCCCGTCATGCGTTGGGTGTATATTTGCTTGAAGGGGAAAGCCTCATTCTCGCAGACGTGGACATGAACGGAGAAATAACGATCGCAGACGCAGTTCTCATAATGCGCATTGCAATGGGACTGTATGAACCGTAAAACCCCTTGCCTCGTAAAAGCTGCCTTTGAATCGTGAAAAACACGGTGCGTTTATTCAAAGGCGGCTTCCGGGAAAACAAAAAGTGATTTCGCTTCTCCCATACTCAGCCGGGCAATGGTGATCGGTTCTTGCCGAATTGACCGTTGCTCGGCTGTTCAGATAACGAAAAACAAAGAAAGGAGAATCAAGATTATGACATGGAGCAAAGATTTAATCGAAAACATTACCGACATAGGAGAGCTTGAAGCGAAGCTCCGGTTTGATCGCAGACTGACACAGCAGATGCGGGAACTGTGTGAAAAATTCCCGATGTCCGTCACAAGATACTATTTGTCACTTATTGACTGGAGCGACACGGACGACCCAATCCGCAGAATGAGCATCCCCACGTTCCTTGAAACGGACATGAGCGGAGAGTTTGATACGAGCGATGAGGAGTCTAACACTGTGTGTCAGGGTGTCCAGCACAAATACACAGAGAGTGCCCTTATACTGACAACAAATCGTTGCTTCATGTACTGTCGGCATTGCTTCCGCAAGCGGCTTGTAGGGCGTTCGGATGAGGAGATAGCCGGAAATCTTGAATCCGTTGTAAATTATATCCGCGAGCACACCGAGCTGACCAACGTTATCCTCAGCGGCGGCGATGCGTTTACCCTTCCAACATGTATCATCAAGCACTATCTTGATGTTCTTTCAAGGATGAAGCATCTCGATCTCATCAGAATAGCAACGAGATCGCCGGCAGTGTACCCCATGCGGATTTATATGGATGAAGAGCTGCTTGCCTGTCTGAAAAAATACAGCAGAAAGAAGCAGCTGTATGTTGTTACCCAATTCAATCATCCGAGAGAAATAACGCCGGAAGCCACCGCTGCCGTACGCGCCCTTCTTGATTGCGGGGTTGTTGTAAAGAATCAGACAGTGCTTTTGAAAGGCGTAAACGATTCTCCCGGCGTACTGGGCACGCTGTTGAGAAAATTGACCGCTTGCGGAATAGTCCCGTATTACATATTCCAGTGCCGCCCGGTGAGCGGCGTCAAGAACATCTTCCAGGTGCCGTTTTCCGAAGGATATGACATAGTTGAGGGAGCAAAAGCGATGCAGAGCGGTCAGGGAAAGTGCTTCAAGTACTGCATGTCGCATCCGAAAGGAAAGATAGAGATTATCGGAAAACTGAACGATGAGTCGATGGTTTTTAAGTTCCATCAGGCGAAAAATGACCGGGATTGCGGACGGGCATTCATTAAAAAACTCTCAAAGGATGCTGCATGGCTTCCGGATGAGTTATAAGGGGGGGATTTATATGTATGACCGGAACTCCGTTGCAAGCTTTCAGAATGTGTTCCTCAATCGGTCAATGACCGGAATCCGTATGTACGACAGGTATCTGATTACAGGTGCAACCGGATTCCTCGGCAGAGCTGTATCTCAGAAACTGGCTTCCTGCAGCATCCCGGTTCGGGCGTTGGTTTTGTCCAACGACCCGTACGCGGAGCAGCTTCCAAAGGGGGTTCAACGCGTCACCGGCGATGTTCTCGATAAAGAATCGCTTGAGGCCTTTTTTGACGGCTCGGGAATACACACCTGCGTGATTCATTGTGCCGGTATCGTTTCCGTTGCTTCCAATCCCGATCCGATCATCTATACGGTCAATGTGGAAGGGACAAACAACATCATTTGCAAGTGCAGAGAACACAATGTCGGCAGACTGATTTATGTCAGCTCCGTTCATGTAATGCCGGATATTCCGAAGGATCATGTTATCACGGAGGGCTGGTATTTCTCTTCCAATCTTGTTGACGGGGCATACGCCAAGAGTAAAGCCATTGCCACAAATCTGGTTTTTGACGCAGCACGTCACGGGCTGAACGCCTGCGTTGTATTCCCCTCCGGGATAATCGGACCGGGAGATTTCCAAGGCGGGAGTTTCACAGCAATGGCGAAAGCCTTTCTCAAGGGAAAGCTGCCCTTTGCCGTTCGCGGCGGATATGACTTCGTTGATGTAAGAGACGTTGCAAGCGGCATCCTTGGCTGTGCAATGAGCGGGAAGTCCGGAGAGGGATATATCTTGTCCGGGCGATATATCACGGTTAAGGAAATGCTTGATATAATAGGCAAAGCAGCGGGGCTGCGTCGCCGGCCTCTCTGCTTGCCGCTCGGACTTGCCAAATTAGCAGCTCCATATTACGAAAAGAGGTGTATTCGCAAGAAGAAACCGCTGTTCTTTACGCCGTATTCGATTGCCGTTCTCGGATCAAACGGATACTTCAGCCATAAAAAAGCATCCGGAGTGCTTTCTTACAAACCTCGTCCCATAGAGGAAACCCTGCGGGATATGACCGAGTGGCTCAGGCAGCAGGAAGAAAGCTGATTTCTTCCGGAAACAAGCCAATCTGATTTTTGTGGAGACAGTCTGAAAAATAAGATATATGTATGTTGCGATGCTTGTGCTTGCAGCCTTCGTGGCTTTTGCAGCATACATACTTTAGACCTTCATGTCAGACAGCGGCTGTTCGGATTCCTGAAAAAATCTTTATTATCAGCGGGCGATGAGGCAAATATAAACGAAACTCAAACGAGAGGAGGCGATATATGTGAAAAAGAAAATAACTGCGGGAATCCTGTTGCTCCTGCTGCTGGCAGGAGGTTGTGCACAGCCGGCCTATGCCAATTCCGCCCAGCGGCACTGGAGCGGCACGGACGTTACAGGCGCGGTCGTGACGGGAGAGGATTGCCCCATCGTGGTGGAGAGAGAACTTCTGACCTTCGATGTGCAGGAATTCCCGGAGCAGTATTATCCGGATACGGACAGCTTCCTTGCCTATACCGGGAAAGTCACGGCGGAATACACCTTCCGTAATCCCGCCGACTATACGGTCACGGCCACGCTGGTTTTCCCGTTCGGTAATCCTCCACATTACGGAGAATACATCTATGATCATGCAACGGGTCAGCCAGTCGATGTTTCCGATACCCTAAAATACGGCGTTACGCTGGATGGAAAACCGGTAGAGGCGACCGTTCGGCACACCTTGAAGGCACGGCACACTTCTTTCTCCCTTGATGAGGATCTGCCGAAGCTGGCAGACAGCTATATCTGCGACAGTTTTTTCGTCCCCGATATGCCGGTTCGGGTGCAGAGGTATTCCGTCACGGGCATAGATAAAGAATACGGCGCAGCCACCGCCGCATTTGTCATAAATGCGGACAGCGCAAAAACGCGGGTATTGTGTGAGAAGCAAACCGGCGGAGCGCGGCTGAAGAAGGGGAGTCAAGCCTCCTGCTGGGTACAAAACGGCGATACAATCACGGTATATATCTTCGGCGAGCTGCCGAAGGAGGAGCTTATATGGACACTGTATGAAAACGGCGCCTGCGAAAAGGTTATCGAAGGAACGGTGTCGTCGGAGTTTTCTGAGATGACATTCAAGGACTATGCTCTGCGCGGCTATGACGAAAACTCCGGCATTTTGGAGTCTGACTGGTACAATGCTCAGGTCGAGCTTCTGCGGCTCGGTTCCGAAATATGGGGGAATGGTCTGGTTCAGATTGAAGCGGGGGTATTTTCGCTGATGCGGTGGTATGAGTACACCATCACGCTGGAGCCGGGGCAGACGCTGAAAAATGCGGTGACAGCGCCGCTGTATCCCGCCATTGATGCGGACTATACACCGAGCATCTATGCGTATACCTATCTGCTTTCCCCGGCAAAAACATGGACACAGTTCGGGGAATTGAATATCACGGTGAATACGCCCTATTACATGACGGAATGCGGCATTGACGGCTTTACAAGGACAGACGGCGGATATGCGCTGACACTGCCGGGTCTGCCGGAGGGCGAACTGACATTTACGCTTTCAGAGGCAGAGAGGCCGCAGCCGCCGAAGCGGTCGATCTTGCACCTTATGCCGACAGAGCTTATCATTGTACCGGCAGCGGTGCTTGTCGCCGGCGCAGCCGTGTTTCTGCCGGCTCGCAGGAAGCGAAGAACAAAAAGATAGAGAGAATTGGACTTTGAAAAACCGTATCTCTTCGGTTCTGCCGTCAGCATTGATGTCGTTTTTATCATATTTTCACCTCGCAGTCTTATTACGCGCAGCTATTCGGTGAAAATCCGGTGATTTCAAAAAACAGTGCGAAAACTCCACTCTCACTTTACGCACTTCCCGTGGATGTTACACACTCGAACGGACGGCTTTCGTAAAGAGAAAAGCAAACCGCATCTATTTAACATTTTAGCGGGTACAAGCATTTTTGCCCGACAGTGAGACAGTGCAGACAAGCGAAGCATCACCGTCTGTTTCCCAAAATCAATTTTTTTGATTTTGGGAAACAGAATCGCGGAAGCAGCCGACCTTACAGATATTTAACCTATGGTTTTATTCGCTGCCATGCTGTATCGGAAACTCTGCCGCAATGACAGTGCCGTTTTTTGAGCTCTCCTCCACGCGGACGGAGCCGCCATGGATGTCGGCGATCTCCCACACCAGTGAGAGGCCCAGCCCCGCGCCGCCGTATTCCCGGCTGCGAGACTTGTCTACGCGGAAAAAAGGCTGGAAGATGCTTTGCTGATACTCCTCCGGGATGCCGCAGCCGTTGTCGGAGACGCGGATCAGGAGCTTTTCCGGCTCCTGTGCGACGGAAACCCGCACCGAGCCGCCCGGTCGGTTGTACTTGACGGCGTTCTCCGTCAGGTTGAAGATCAGGCGGTAGATCAGCGCGTCGCTGCCGGTCATAATGCCGTCGCCCTCTGCCGTCAGCGTAACGCCGCACTTATCCGAGAGCGGTGCGAGATCCGTAAAGATCTCCTCGATCATTGGAGCAAGCCGGATCCGCTCGTTACGCGCCACCTGCCGCAGATTACTCATTTCCAGCAGGGTCTTGGTCAGCCGGGTAAGCCGCTCCGTCTGCTCCCGCAGAAGGGAGAGAAACTCCGCCGTCCCCGGCTGCATATCAGGATGTTCCGCTGAAAACAGCTCCAGCTGTGCCTGCAGCAGCGCCAGCGGCGTGCGCAGCTCGTGGGCGGCGTTGCCGGTGAACTGCCGCTGTGCGGCAAAGGCGTCGTTCAACCGCTCAAGCATTTGATTGAAGGACTGACTGAGCTGCTTAAACTCCGGCAAGGCATCCTCATCGATCCGCATATCCGCCAAATTGTTCATCTGCACTCTCTCCACTTGAGAAGCAAAGCTGTGCAGAGGCTTGAGCGCGTGTCCGCTGACAAAGTAGGCAAGAATGCCGCTCAATACCGTAACCACAGCCGTGATGTACCAGTTGGTGGTGCGAAATCGTCCCTGCACACCATCGACAACGATTGTCAGTTCCTCGCCGGGTTCTGCGAACTGCGGGTCGAAGCTCGCCGTGCCTTCATCAGTTATAATAACAGTACCGCCGCCCCGCAGCGCGTCCGCAATCCTGTCCATATAGTACACGCCGGAGGAGCAGAGCATCAAATTCATGGCGATACAGGTCAAACCGATGAGCAGGGCAGTCATCAGGGTGATGCGCCACTGTAAGGAGAACTTCTTCATACGCCGTCCTCTTCCATCAGATAACCCTCGCCGATGCGGTTGCGAACGGGGTCATAACCCAATGCGGCGCGGAGTTTCTTGCGCAATGCGGAAATATGCACACGAATGGAGTTGCTGAAATTGTCCACGCTGTTGTCCCAGACATGTTCAATCAGTTCTTCCTGGCTGACGGGCCGCCCCCGATGCACCATCAGATATTCCAGAATTCCCGTCTCCTTTCGAGTGAGCGTCAAGGCTCGTCCGTTCACGGAGGCCTTTCGCGCACGGGTATCAAAGGTCAAGGTACCGCAGGTCAATATCACATCCTGCTGGGTGAACTGCCGCAGTGTCAGGCTGCGGATGCGGGCTTCCAGCTCAGCCAAATGAAAA
>ENA-ORMS01002515-ORMS01002515.1-human-gut-metagenome-genome-assembly--contig:-NODE-2515-length-13078-cov-3.192198_pt1 | contig 13078 bp, 11 predicted proteins | sample MGYA00242104_ERZ508997 | MGnify/ENA primary metagenome ERZ508997 (study PRJEB26280, sample SAMEA2338704) | human gut metagenome | biome: human gut; feature: human-associated habitat; material: faeces... | reverse complement strand
GTCAACACTGCGCTCTATGTCAAGCAGATGATGATGACAAAAGAAGCATCGGAGGCTATCGGCGAAAGCGAAACTGCTGCCATGCTCGAAAAGCGCATAGAAGAAAAGAAACAGGCTATTCTCAGCGCATATTACAGCCCGCAGACCGGCTCGTTTATCGGCGATGCGCAGGGTGCGAACAGCTTTGCTGTTGATATCGGACTCGGCGGCGAGCGCGCGTTCAATAATACAAAGAAGAAATACGACGACGCGGACTCTTTCGACACCGGCATTTTCGGCACGGATATTCTAACCCGCGTGCTGTTTGAGCGCGGCTGCGCCGACACGGCTTTCCTCCTGCTGACTTCAACGGGCAAAGGCTCGTTCTATAACATGAAAAAGCAGGGCGCGACGACTATCTGGGAGAACTGGGACGGCGAGCGCTCGCACAGCCATCCGATGTTCGGCGCGGTGACGCGATATCTGTTCTCGTTCATTCTCGGCATCACGCAGGAGAAAAACTCGGCGGGCTATGAAAAAATTGTCATTGCTCCGCAGATTCCCGACGGGCTCAACCGCGCGAGCGGTCACATAACCACGGTGCGCGGCGAAATAGCCGTCTCGTTTATCAGAACGGAGCGCGAGATGGACTTCTATGTAACCGTTCCGCAAAAGGCGTGGTTCACTTACGGCAGCGACTGCGAATATGAACTCTGGGAAGGCGAAAACCATATCCACATTGATTTTGAGGAGTAAAATATGGCTATAATTATCACAAATTACAGTGAAAAATATCGGGACGATGTCCGCAATATCTGCCTTGACACGGCGGGCAGCAACGCGCGCGAAGAAAAGTCAATGCGCTTTTTGCTCGCGACCTTCTGCGACTACTATATAGACCGCGAGGCGGAGCACTGCTTCATCGCCGTCGATGAGGACACGGACAGCGCGGTCGGCTATATCTTCTGCGCACCGGACTATCAAAAATACAAGCGCATATTCAAAGCCGAATATCTCCCGCGCGTCAAGGGCTGTAAAAAAGGAGATATAATTGAGTCGTGGGCATCCGTAAACGGTCCCGCTATATTCGCAAGAAGCTATCCCGCGCATATGCACATCAATATAAAGCCCGGCTATCAGCACTGCGGCATCGGCACCCGCCTGTTCGCGGCTCTGACCGAGCATCTCAGAGAGATCGGCTGCAAGGGCGTTATGCTGGTGGTCGACTCATATAACACCAACGCAATAAATTTCTACAAAAAGAACAAATTTGATATCATATTCCCTCTTCGCGTCTGCACGGTCATGGCGCGCAGGGTCTGAGAAAGCAGGGAAAAAATATGAAATTAGCCGTCATCGGCACGGGCTGGATAGTCAAAAGCTTTATTGACGGGTTGAAGTTCGCGCCCGATTTTGAACTCGTCGCCGTATATTCGCGTTCGCGCGAGCGCGGAGAGACATTCGCAAAGGAAAACGGGATAAGTAAAGTCTACACCTCGCTTGACGAGCTCGCCGCCTCCCCTGCCGAGTGCGTCTATATCGCGAGCCCAAATGCTCTGCATTATACTCAGAGCAAAAAAATGCTCGAAAGCGGAAAGCATGTCATCTGCGAAAAGCCGATAACCGTAACGCCTGACGAATTTTCGGAGCTCTGCGAAATCGCGGACGGAAATAAGCTCATATATATCGAAGCTATAATGTATATGCACTCGCCCGTGCGGGCGGCGCTCAGAGAAACTCTCGGGGACATCGGCAAGGTCTGGACTGCGCATTTTGATTTTTCGCAGTATTCCTCAAAATATCCCGCCTATCTTCGCGGCGAGCTGCCGAATATTTTTAACCCCGCCATGGCTACGGGCAGTCTCATGGATCTCGGCATCTACTGCGTCTATCCTGCAATCGATCTGTTCGGCGAGCCGAAAACCGTCTCGGCAGTATCGGCGTTTCTCGAAAGCGGAGCTGACGCGGCAACCGCCGTCTCGATGCTAAGTAAAAACACCGCGATAACAATGACAAGCTGCAAAACCGGGCAGGATCACGCGGGCTCGCAGATAATCGGCGAGCGCGGCAGCATAAAAATCGGCTCAATTTCAAAGCTCACGGATATCGAACTCGTGATGAACGACGGGACGAGCCGCATTATCTGCGGCGACACGCCGAAAGATGAACTCATGGGCAACGAGGCTCGCGCGTTTTATAAGCTGATAACAGAGCCGGAAAACAACAGAGAAAAATACAGAGAGCTGCGCGAAGCGGCGCTCTCTGTGAGCCGCACGATGCAGCGCATACGCGAGTCGGCGGGAATAAAATTTGACGGAGGGATAGCATGAAATATGTGAAAACAGGCGATGTCCTCGCGGTAAGGCTTGACCCGGGCGAGGAAATAATCGCGTCGGTGCTGAAGATAGCAAAGGACGAAGATATCCGCTTTGCCGAGATATCGGCCATCGGAGCGGTAGGGCGCGCGGTGTTCGGGCTATACGACCTCGAAGAGCAGAAATACCACAGCCTGACATTTGTTCAGCCGCTCGAGCTTGTCTCGTTAAACGGCAATCTCAGCCGCAAGGACGGCGAACCTTATCTCCACCTCCACGCCGCGTTCGCGGACGAAAAAGGCGCCGTCATCGGCGGTCACCTCAACGAAGCGGTGATAAGCGCGACCTGCGAAATGTTCATCAAAATTTTCGACATTGACATGGGCAGGCGCATAAGCGAGCAGACAGGACTCAACATTTTCGACATCTGAAAATCAAGCAGGGAAGCCGACATATGCCGCGCTTCCCTGTTTTTTCTTGTCGAACACCATAAAATATTGCACAAAATCAATAAAAAATCATAAAAAATCAAAATTTCTTTACAAAAACTATTGCAAAGTGAATCAAAATCACATATAATTATTCTCAATCAGCGTAGTAACTGAGGGTGAACAAATGCGGCAAGTAAGATTTGAGATCACCGACGGCATCTGCCGTCCGGCAGGATGCGAAACGGACGACATCGGATATGCGGCAATCTCCGATGCTCAGTGCGCCTCCGAAGCAAGAAAAAGTTCAACCGCCTCGGGCGGCCGTATTTCCTATGGCATAGTGATGACCGTCACGGAAAACGGATTCAATGAAACAACAAGTTTTCCCGACATCTCTTTCAGCAGGAAAAAGCTGAGGGACTTTGTCTCCATGCTCGAGCGCAACGATGTCTCCCCCGTCCATGTGGAGGAGATGATAGACGATTTCTTCTACGCAGGATAAGCACACAGGCAATGCATCCGAACCGAGCGAACGCCGCCAAAAGGCAGCGTTCGCAGAACAATGACCGACCGCAGCAAAAAAATGCTGCGGTCGGTCATTCTTTATAGTTTGATGGATGGATAGGCAGCGAAACGGCTTTGCGAGTATAAATATCGCAATAAACAGCTGTAGCGATATCGTGCACATATACTTAATTTTAAGCAGGGCGGGCTAACCCCTCAGTCTCGGCTTACGCCGAGCCAGCTCCACTTACAGGGGCGCCTAAATAGATTCTGCGACAAGTCCCAATTCACGCAAAGTCTTTTCATCTTGAACGAAGGGCGTTTATTAAAGTTCCGTATATCGCTCTACGCGCATGCGCAGGGCGTATTTTTCGCGCAGTGCCGCTATCTCTTCCATCATCTCGGACTTGTGGTGGACGTCGAGCGCCTGCTGATCGCGCCATCTGTCTATCAAAAGCACGGACTCCGGGTCGTCAAGCGGAAAGAAATATTCGTATCTCTCGTTCCCCTCTTCGGCTCTTATTTTATTCACAAGCCCGCTCTCCGTCATTTCGCGTTCAAACTCTTTTGCACTGCCGTTTTTGCCGGTGTAGTAGATATTGACAGTGAAGCTCATTTCATTCTCCTCTATCAGTATTTTTCGACGCTCTCGACATCGAGCACAAACACAATAGCTCCGCCGACCGCGACCTCCGAGCCGAGATCGCCCTCGGCAAGTCCGCTGCCGAATGCGGCGGTAGAGGCGGCGGTGTGCATCCTGCGCTGAGAATATTCTTTGATTATCTCCTTTGCCTTTGCAACCTTGTCGTCGTCCGCGCCGATGAGGAAAGTCGTGTTGCCGACCATGAGGAATCCGCCCGTGGTCGAGAGCTTCGTCACCGTGTAGCCTTCCTTCGTCAGCGCCGAGGAAACGACCGCGCTGTCATCATTATTAACAATAGCTATCAAAAGTTTCATTATATTCATTCTCCTCATTAAATTTTCGGGTCTATCATCTTGCGGCTCTTCTTGTCGAGCTTGCGGACATCGGGTATCTCGTACCTGTTGTCGTTCGCGTCTTTTATCAATATGCGTCCGTCATAGAGCGGCTTTACCGCCGTGAGATGATTTCTTATCTCAAAAGTGCATATTCCCCTGTCCGTCTCGACCGTCCACATCCAGATAAGGAATTTTTCGCGCATCTTTATGAATCGCTTTATCCGCGGGATCATATAGTATTCGTCGAGGCACTGCTCGACAGCCTCTTTCGACTCCGGCAGAAGATTGTCGATGTTTCTTATCACCGCTATCTCCTCGCCCTCGCTGTCGATCAGCGAAATGTATCTGCTGAGTCCGGTTATGGGGAACATTCTGTGCAGTTCGAGCCCCTCGAACTTCTCGCCTGAGTAAAACTCGGCATCGACGAAAATCCCGTCCCGGCGAGTGAATTTCACTTCCGGTCCGTCAATATATCTCGGCATTGTGCTCCCCCCCCTTATTCAAAATTCTCGGCGGCTTTTTTCTTCTGAAGCTGTTCGCCCATGGACTGGATCTCAATGAGCTTGTAGTACTTGCCCTTGAGCGCCATGAGTTCTTCGGGAGTGCCGCATTCGATTATCTCGCCGTGGTCGACGACAACTATCTTGTTCGCCTTGCGCAAAGTTGAAAGGCGGTGGGCAATCATGAGCGTTGTGCGCCCGGATATCAGCCTCTCTATCGCGCCCTGAATAAGATTCTCGGTCTCGGAATCGACCGCCGCCGTCGCCTCGTCGAAGATGAGTATGCTCGGATTTTTGAGCACCGCGCGGGCTATAGACACGCGCTGCTTCTCGCCGCCGGAGAGTCCGACTCCGCGCTCGCCGAGCATGGTGTCGTATGCATCGGGCATGCGGCGGATGAAGCCGTCCGCGTTCGCGACCTCCGCCGCGTGGAGCACCTGCTCAACATGGACATCCGCGCTGCCGTAGGCGATATTATTATATATCGTGTCTCTGAACATCAGCGGCTCCTGCTGGACGAAGCCGATCGAGTTTCTGTAATATCTCAGGTCGATGTCCCTGATGTTTATTCCGTCGACGAGTATCTCGCCGTCGTATTCGTCATAGTAACGCATCAGCAGGTTTATCAGCGTCGATTTGCCGGAGCCCGTTGTTCCGACTATGCCGACTATGTCGCCCGGCTCTATAGTCAGATTTATGTTTGAAAGAACTTTCTTCGAGCGGTCGAACGCAAAGTTGACATTCTTGAATTCAATCTTGCCATCCATGCGCTTGAGCTCTTTGCCCTGGCCGAAATCGTGCTCGGGCTCGGCATCGAGGATATCAAGTATCTTTTCGGCGGACGCCAATGTATTTTGATATGTGTCGCCGATATTCGCAAAGAAGTTGACCGGGTTATAGAACATGCTCGCGTATGAGATGAACGACACGAGCAGACCGAGCGAGACTTCACTGCTGCCGGAGATGACAAGATTGCCGCCCATGAACCATATGACGAGCGTTCCGCATGTCACGAGGAATGTTATCACCGACGGGAACACCGCAGAGGGCACGGCGGCTTTCTTGTCCTCCTTGAACCACTCGTCGCAGTAGGCGTTGAAGCGCTTTACAGTCTTTCGCTCATTCGTGAACGCTTTTATCACTCGCACGCTCGGTATCGTGTCGGCGAGCATCGAAGAAATCGATGCGGAGCGCCGCCACATGCGCATATATTTGGGTCCGAGCACCTTACCGAACCGCTTGCCGACAAACACGACTATCGGCACGGGAATGAGCGAGAAGAGCGCCAATCGCCAGCTCATCATGAACATTATGACTATCAGCCCCACGAGCGTAAACGCCTGAATGACCGCCTCCTGGGTTATCTTCATTATAAAATTCTGTATCACCGTCGCGTCGGAGTTGACGCGGTTTATGACGGAGCCTGTCGATATCCTGTCATAGAAGCTCATCGGCAGATACTGCGCCTTTTCATATATATCTTTCTTGAGATTCAAGACTATCCTGTCGCCGGATATTCTGAGCTTATACGCCCGAAAGCCGTTTATCACATACTGAAGAACATACACCCCGAGCAGAAGCAAAATGACCGCCATGAGCCGTTTTGACGATTTCTGCGGGATAACATCGTCGACCATTATCTTTGTGATATACGGCGGGACGAGCGAGAACGCCGTTGTGAGCACGGATAGAATCATGCACACTATCAGCGGCTTTGTTTCGGGCTTGACATAGCCCGAAAATTTTGTGATGAGCTTGCGCTTGCCGGAGCAGTTGAGGCACTCGGCATCGGGAGAGGGCAATTTGCGTCCGCACTTCGGGCAGAAGGAGCGCTGCTTGAGATAGACGGATTTCACGACCTCCGCGTCTTCGTCGGAATAGCCGTGTTCTTTCAGCGAGTTCACGAACACCGCGCCTGCGTCCGCAACCTCGGCGGCGGCATAAGAGAAGCGCATGAGCGGCTTTCTCTTTCCGTTTGAAAATCTGACTCGAAACAGCGCGTTGCCGTAGAGCCGCTTGACATCCGCCGACTCCATTTCATTATAGGCGATGCTGCACACGCCGCCGTCAAAGCTTCTGTCAAAGGCAATAAGCCCGTTTTTTGTGAAAACGAGCATTGAATCCGCATATTTGCCTTTTAAATCAAGGTCGCCCACGACGATAAAAAGAACCTCTTCGCCGCGGGTCAATTCTTCGAACCGCTCCTCATATTGTCGCGGCACGGGTTTGTTGGTTATTTCTTTCATTGCTCCGCCCCCTTTTTCAAGGTCATTTTAGCAGAGCCGATGTCAAATGTAAACACGGAATTTCAGCCTAACATGACAAAAAAATTTGTCGTTGTTTGTTGAAAATGACGAAAAATCCCCGTGATGTTATTTTTTCATAACCACATTTTCAAGATAGCTGTTAAAATTCTTATATTCATTCTCGCTTATCGCCGTCGGGCAGGTCATGACAACGAGCCTGTGCCCTTATATTCGCTGTGATACGGCGGGTGGATATGCTCGAACGGATTAGCTCTTCACCCGGCGCGCTCATAAAAAGCCTTGCGGCGGACGGATACTTCGTCCTTAGGCGGGTCGATTTCGAGAATGACCGTCTTTTGCGCTCGCCGAGAAGGAGAGTGTCTGCGCGCCGTAGCCGCGTCCGCGCATTTCGGGCAGCCGCTGTTCATATATAGGAAAGCTCTTTGAATAGAGCTCCATTGCTTTTTCATATATTTTATCTTCTGAATTTATCAGTCTTTTAAAAATCATATTATCATCCTCCGCGCTTTCGGTTATTATACATTTTTACACCCCGGCGGTCAAGAAATCTTCTGTTTAGAATTAAATTTTCATTGACTGATTATTGTAAATATGGTACAGTATTATTTGACTAAAAACGGATTTTCAATATGAAATCCACAAAAAACGGAGGGGTTACAAAAAATGCCGAATCTTATCAAAAAAATCACATCCACCCCGAAGGGCTGGTCTACAAAACCGAAGGAGAGACTGAGCTACTATCTCTACTTCTGCGGACAGAACGCGATATATAACCTCGTCGCCTCTTTCCTGACCACTTATCTCATGCTCTCTATCGGCGGACTTGTCAAAACCGCGGGAATCATGCTCGCGGTCAAGGTATGGGACGCGGTCAACGACGCTATTTTCGGCGTGCTGTTCGACAAAGTAAAATTCAAGAGCGGCAAGAAGTTTGTCCCGTGGCTCAAGATATCGCTCGTCTTTATCCCGCTGACTACGGTCATGCTCTTCGCCATACCCAATAACTTCAGCGAAAACGCGAAGCTCATCTGGCTCGCTGTTTCATATATACTCTGGGATACCGCTTACACCCTCTGCGACGTGCCGATATTCGGTATCATCACCTCGATGAGCGAAAACATTGACGAAAGAAACAGCATTATATCCTATAAGCAGATTTGGGCGGGCGTGGGCTCGGGCGTTGCGCTCATTCTCGGCACCGTCCTCGTCGGCGAGCAGGTCAAGCTCAACTACACGGTAGTCGCAATAATCTGCGCCGTGTTCGCAATTATCACGATGATCCCCGCCTGCTTCAAGCTTGAGGAGCGCTTCGGCGGAGACAGGGATGAGGATTTCACGATCAAAAAGATGTTCAGCTATCTCGTTCAGAACAAGTATCTGCTCATCTATTACATAGGCTACTTCTTCTATTCGAGCGCCAATGTCTCCGGCTCACTCAACCTTTTCGTCTCGTTCTATCTCTTTAACAACTCGCAGTTCTCGCTCGTCGTTCAGGCTCTGAGCCTTGTTCCCGCGGCGATATTCTCGTTCCTCGTGCCCCACATGGTCAGAAAATTTGACAAGATGAAGCTGTTCAGAGTCTGCACTTTGGCTACCGTTATTTTAAGCGTCGTCATGTGGCTCATCGGCTACAACTCGATGATAGGCTTCATCATCATCTCGATACTGCGCGCGGTACCCATGGCTATTCTCGGCGTCATGCTCTTCATGTTCACGCCCGACTGCGCGGAGTTCGGCAAATTCACCTCCGGCATCGAGGCCAAGGGAATCACCTTCGCGATTCAGACCTTTATGGCCAAGCTCACAGCCGCCGTTTCCGGTGCGCTCGGTATGTTTATACTCGGTCTCAAGTCCACCGGCTGGGTCAGCGTCGAGGGAGCGCAGAACTTCGCAGACCTCCAGGGTGTCACCCAGACAGACCACGCGAAAGCTGTTCTGTGGTTCATCTATGTTATGTTCACGGCGATAGGCTACGCCATAGCCTATGTCATCTGGACCCGCTACAAGCTCACCGACAAGGACGTTCAGACCATGGCGGACTGCAACAGCGGCAAAATAACCCGCGCCGAAGCCGAAGAAAGACTCGGTGGAAGATACGACAAGAAGTCGAAGAAAGCGAAGAAATAACAAACGAAAAGAGCGGAGGGGCGTGTGCCTCTCCGCTTTAAATTACAGCACCCTGTGCGCTGAGCCGCAGGGTGCTTTTTCGTTAAGTTTTATTTATCAGAGCACTACTTCTCTGCCCGTCCTTGCGGACTCGTAAACTGCGCAGAGAATCTTTATCATATCAATTCCCTGCTGCGGCTTGAAGCACGGCTCGGCGCCCTCGATGACCACATCGTAGAAGTGCCTGAGGTTTCTCGCGTGCTCTCTGTCGGTAGCGTAGTTAGTCGGGATAACATCGAGGCACTTGCCGTATTCCTCGGTGTAGAACTCGACCTCGCCGTCCTGCCAATTGAGTCCCGCCTTCGTGCCGCGAAGCTCGACAAAGCGTGTCTCTTTCTTGACGTTCGACGCCCAGCTGAACTCTATCTGGAGCTGCGCCCCGTTATCGAAGCGGATAGTGCCCATCGCAAGATCCTCAACATCAAACGTGCCGTCCTCGACCTTGTCGCCGAAGTCGGAGTTCACGGAGTCGCTGACGTCGTTGTCGGCAAACTTGCAGTATGTGCTGCCGGTCACGGCGACTGGAGTCGGGTTGCCCATGAGCCATATCGCAAGGTCTATCATGTGAACGCCGAGGTCAATGAGCGGGCCGCCGCCGGACTGCGCCTTGGTGGTGAACCAGCCGCCCTTTCCGGGGATTCCGCGTCTCCTCTGCCAGCCGCAGCGTCCGCAGTATATCTCGCCCATTTTGCCGTCGTCAATGAACTTCTTCGCAAGCTTAGACGCGTCGGTGAAGCGGTTGTTTCTCATGACCATGAGCGTCTTGCCCGCAGCCTTAGCGGCATCATTCATTTTCATGACCTCTTCGACATTGACAGCGTCCGGCTTCTCGCAGAAAACGTGCTTGCCCGCCTTGAAAGCGGCAACCGCGATTATCGAGTGGAGATAGTTCGGGGTGCAGATATCGACAGAGTCTATCGTCTCGTCCTTGAGCAGCTCGTTGAAATCGGTATATACCTTCGCGTCGGGGAAAAACCCGTCGCGGCACTCGACCGCCCTCTCCTCGATTATGTCGCAGAGTGCGACAACCTCAAGGCGATCGTCTTTAAGATAGTGCTCGCGGTGAGCGCCGTTGAATATTCCGCCGACACCGATAATACCTACTCGCCATTTTTTCATAGAAAGACCTCCAAAAATGTATTTCATACGAATTGATTTTAACATAACAAGAAATAAAAAACAAGAGCGGCGGCCTGTACGAAATGCCGAAAAAACAGCTTTATTTTTAGTTGATTTAACAATTTGATTTGTGATTGACAACGGAACGGCGGAACGCCTTATGACGCTCCGCCGCTCCTTGCTTTTATGAAATTGTGTTTTGTAAATTAAAGTTTATTTATCAAACGCGCCGAAGCGGGCTGCTATCTTCACGCCGGTCTTTGCAAGCGGAAGAAGAGCAACTATGGTTCTGAGCGCTCCGTCAGCAGAGGACGAGAGCACGGAGGAAACGAGGAAATTGACAACAATTTTCTGCGAGGCGTTCATGTCGAGAGCTGCAACAGCGGTCTTTATAGCCACAGCGTTGTTCTCCTCAGTAAGCTCGGAATGGAGATATCTGAACAGAACGACAAACGCATCCGCCGAGTCGCCTTCGATGCCAACAAACCAGTTTCTGGTCTTGGCTGCGCTCTCTTTTGCGGTGAAGACTCCGCAGGCGGCGATATCCTTTATTGCAGCCGCAAACTTCTCCTTGTCAAGGTTTATTGTAAGCGTGACCGCGGGGGCGGTCTCCTCGCCGTTTTCGTCAACCTTGGCGGCCTGGAGCTCGATGTCCTTGAGCTTGGGGGCGATCACATCGTATACGCCGCCGGTGGTGAGGTCAACCTTAACGTTGTTACCTATACCCAGGCTGATTTTGCCCAGCATACTGTGTATCTGAGTGTCGATAAGTCCCGTGTCAATAGCGGAGGCAAGATTCGGGAGAAGCTTCAGAACCTCGTCGACCGGGGATTCCGCAGAGGCAACTGCGTCAACAAGAGTGAATATGGGAGTGATGATGCCGCGGATACGGCGATCCATCTTCTCGTTTGTGTTGGCGCCCTTCTTAACATATGCGGTGTACTCGTCGGAGGTCATAAAGTTCTTTATGCCGAGAGCCTCAAATATGGGGATGAGATCCTCGTATATGCCCAGCTGCGGACCGTAAAATAAGCTGGTTGTGTTCTCAAAGGAAACAACGGTAGTGAGCAGCGAAAGGGGTCTGAACAGCGACGCAACAGCGTCGAGGAAGCCCTCCTTGTCGCCGTTAGCGAAACCGAAGTCGCCGTCAACAACAGTGAGATACTGCCATGCGTCAAGCTTGCCTACGGGCTTGCCGTCCTCGCCGAGCGTAGCCGCTGCGGCGTTAAGAGCCGCGATAGCACCCGCGCAGGTCTCCTTGTCAAGTTTTGCGGCAAGATCCTTGGGTCCCTTTGCAACAAGACTGCTGAGTCCGCCGACAAGCGGGAACAGCTTCTTTGCAACAAGAGCTACGGTTTCATTGGTATATACCTTCTCGTTGAGCACCTGGGGAACTCCGCCCTCGGGAACCTTCAAAACGGTGAAAAGAATATCTTCAACTCTGCCGATAGACCTGTTGACAGCCTTCTTGGAAGCGCCGATGGGATACTTAACCTTGGTGCGTTCCATAGCGTCAACGTCGGGTTTTTCGTCCGTAGGATCGGATACGGCAAGAGCAGCCGCTTCGCTGACAGCGCCGTCAAGCGCTGCGGTCGCTTCCTCCTGCGCAAAGGCATTGAGCCCTGCCGCCATAACGGACATTATCATGCACAGGCAAAGTATAACGCTGAATGTCTTTTTTAATGCTTTCATAACTTGTTCTCCTTTCGTTTTTTAAACGGGGGGCTGTTAACTCATCTCTCTTTTGGGTTTCTCCTCCTCTGCCTTGAAATTAATTTATAAAAAGGTTATAAATTCCTTAATTGCTTATTTATTTGTAATTAAGCGTTTGTTAATAATTATTAACACAGCGTTATTAATTCGTTTAAAGCACAGAGGGAAGCCGACTCCCCTCTTTAATGCGTTTCTATAAATCAAGCGTCTATACATCTTACAATTTGATTTTAACATAAGGTGAAACAAAAAACAAGAGCGGCGGGTTGTACGAAATGCCGAAAAAACAGCCCTGTTTTTAGTTGATTTAACAGTTTGATTTATAATTGGCAAAAAGGAACGGCGGAACGCCGTATGACGCTCCGCCGAACCTTGCTTTTATGAAATTATGTTTTTACTTTTTGACGTTCGGTTTATTTCTTGAATGCGCCGAACCAACTTGCAATTTTAACGCCGACCTTGACTATCGGAATCATGAAGACGAGCGTTCTGAGAGCACCGTCAGCAGAGGACGAGAGCACGATCGAAACGAGGAAGTTGACAGCTATTCTCTGAGCGAAGTTCATGTCAAGAGCCTTGACAGCGGTCTTTATAGCTGCTGCGTTGCTCTCGGAAGTGAGCTCGGAGTGGAGATATCCGAACAGAACGACAAATGCATCCGCCGCGTCGCCGTCGATGCCGACAAACCAGTTCTTGCCGCGGGCGATGCTCTCGTTTGCGGTATAAACGCCGCAGCCGGAGAGATCCTTGATAGCGGAAGCGAACTTGTCCTTATCGAGGCTTATCGAAAGGGTGACTGCGGGGGCGGTCTCTTCGCCGTTCTCGTCAGTCTTGGCAGCCTGAAGCTCGATATCCTTGAGCTTGGGAGCGAGCATCTCATAGAGTCCCTCTGTGGTGAGGTCAACATTGATACTGCTGCCCAGGCCCATGCCGAGCTTGCCGATCAGATTCTGAATCTGGGTGTTGAGCAAGCCGGAGTCAACCGCATAAGCGACCTTCGGGAGGAGCTTAACAACCTCGGTGAGCGGAGACTCAGCGGAGGCGATGGTGTCGATAAGATTGAACACGGGAACGAGGATTCTGCGGATGCAAGCCACTCGAGAGCC
>ENA-ORMS01002512-ORMS01002512.1-human-gut-metagenome-genome-assembly--contig:-NODE-2512-length-13100-cov-2.265159_pt1 | contig 13100 bp, 10 predicted proteins | sample MGYA00242104_ERZ508997 | MGnify/ENA primary metagenome ERZ508997 (study PRJEB26280, sample SAMEA2338704) | human gut metagenome | biome: human gut; feature: human-associated habitat; material: faeces... | reverse complement strand
GAGATGGAAGCGGCGGGGTTGAGGACCACTGTCTGCCACGGGCTCCACGGGGAGAGCACCGTGCCCTTCACAGCCTGTACGCGCCACTGGTAAGTGGAGGCGGCGTTGAGGTCCGAGAAGCTGTAGAGCGGTTCGCTGATGCCGTTTATCTTCTGTGTGGCTTTTTTACGTGGTGCTGCGGCGGGAGAGGCTGTGAAGTCGTCCTCGGTGAAGTCGCCGTCATAGACAGCCACCTTGCATACGTAGCCGCGCTTCTTGGGCTTGATGGTCAGACGACAGTCAGAGGCGTCCTTGTTGTCGAGGACAACGGTGGTGAGAGTGCCGTCGGGAGTGATGTCGCATGACGAGATGTCTGATCCGTCAGAGGCTGTAAGATAGAGCGTGAAGCGTGCCTCGTCAGCGCCGTAAGGCTTGGAGAGGATGCGCACGGTGATGGCGTCTGACTGTAGATCGGTGAGGAGGGGAGAGGTAAGCTCGCCCTGCACCTTTGCGCTGCCGAGCTTTGCGCAGCCGATGCCCTCGAACACCTTTATGCCGGTCCATCCCTCTGTGGACATCATGTTGTCCAGCTTGGAAGAGATGTCGGTGTTGCCGTCCGACTTGAGATTGGCTCCCCATCCGGAGAGGTCTTCGCTGACGAGCTGGCATGCCTCGGGAGAAGCGTCTGCCGAGCTTTCGCGCAGCTCCACATTGTAAGATTCGGCTTCCTCCACGGCGCTCCATGTGGCGCGGAAGGCGTCTGCCGTGATGTCCTGCGAGGCGAGGTCGGAGGGGGTGTTGACTGTCTCGCCACCCATGAAGGTGAACGAGACGAGGCCCTGGAGGCTCTCGCTTATTTCGGTAATAGGCTTGCCCATAAACTTGCGTCCGTCCTTGTTGGCGTTATAGAGCGCGGCAGCGGGCGTGGAGGTGTCGGTAAGCGAGGTGTTGCGCATGGTGCCGGGATATGTGTCGGCGAAGTTGGTGGCAGATGTGCGCTGATTGTCGGCTGGGATGATGGTGAAGCGCTGATGGTAAGACCGGTTGTTGATGGTGTTGGTCTCCCAAGCGTTATAGTCATAGTCGACATGGATGACGAGCATTCCGCTTGACGGTATCTCCTCGTCGTTGCCTGTGCCCTGACGGTTCTCGAGCAGATAATATTCTGTGGGGTGGGCGTCGTTATAGACGATGTAAGCCTCAGGGCTTTCCGAGAGTGCCTTCATGTCCTTGACGAAGCATGGCGAGGAAAGCTCGGTGGGCTGCAGCCATCCGCTCACCCAACGCTCGTACGAATTGTAGCCTACGGGGCGATATCCGTCGCCGGCATACGATCCGTAGTCCATGAGGTCCCATTCGTCCATGCCGTAATTGCCGTTGCCGGAGGTGTCGTAGAGGTCAGGAATGCCGAGGCAATGGCTGAACTCATGGCATGCTGTGCCGATGCCGTCCATGTAGCTACCGCTGTCGCCGTTAAGCTCTGAGGAGCATCCGTAGGTGTTGATCTTGACACCGTCGATGGTGAGACTGTATCCGGCTTCCTCCAGATTCCATTCGTGCTGCCAGATGGTGTTGGCGAGAGTGTTGCTGTTGGCAGCTTCGCCGTATCCGGCATAGATGAGATAAACCTGATCTGCCTCGCCGTCGCCGTCCCAGTCGTAGTCGGCGAAGTTTACCTGGTCGGCTGCAAGCTGACATGCCTCGTATACCATTCCTGCGGGGTCGACATCATTGCCGTAAGCGTCATTGGCTCCGTAGGCTGCCATCTCCTTCGATACGGTGACGGGTCCTACGACGTCAAACTCAAGGTCGAAGAGTCCGTAGCTCTGATTGTAGAAATAGTCGTGAACGGAACCTGAATTGTTGAGCTTGGAATAGCCCTTGAGGTTGAAGTAGTCGTTCCATTCTGTCTGCGTATGTGTGCGCATCATCTTCGTGTCCTGGAAGTTGACGAGGATGACGAGCCCCTTACGCTTGCCTGTCACTCCGATGCCTTCGCCTCCACCTGCTCCGACCATCTTGTGCGGTGCGCGTTTCTGAAGGCGTGCTATGCGTGAGGCATTGCGTGCTGCGCGGCGTTCGGCTCCGATCTGCTTCACCTTCTCTGCCTGAGAGGTGTAAGTGCGGAGGAAGCCAAGCTCCTGGGCGCTGCGTGCGGAGGGAGAGTGGGCTATCTGTGAGGAAGGCGCAAGGCGTCCGTCCTTATCGAGCACGGCGTAACAGTAAGCCCCGTCTGTGGCTTGGATGAGCGGCATGCCGTCTTCGGTGGATGTGAAATGGAAGTGTTCGTCGCCTCGTACGGTGATGATGAGGGACGTGCCGTCGGGTTGCTTGACGGCGGTCTTGATGCGCTTGGCGGGAACGGCGTATGAGGCAGCCGAAGCAAGAAGGCCAAGGGCAAGAATGGCGATGTGTTTAGACATGTCTATAGTTGATGGGGTTATTAAAGCAGTTTAGGAGTTAAAGAAATTCCTTAACTCCTAAACTGTATATATAAATGTTTTCTTATTTCTTGATGTTGGGCTCTTCCAGTCCGTAACCGCCCTTGCGGTCGATGGCCTTAAGATAGAGTCCGAGGAAGAGGGCTGCTACGCCGAGAGAGGCGAAGACCACCATAGGTACGGTGTAGTTGTACTGGAGAGGGTCGGTCACTCCGGGGTTGCTTGCCTTCAGAACGCTACCGATGATCATCGGGAATGCGTAGAGGCCGATGTTCTGAATCCAGAAGATGAGGGCGTAGGCAGAACCGAGCAGCTTGCCGTCGATGAGCTTGGGCACAGAGGGCCAGAGGGCTGCAGGGACGAGCGAGAAGGAGATGCCGAGAACGATGATGGCGGCGAGGGTGATGATGACGCTTTGTGTGGTGGGCACAACGAAAGCGAAAATCAGGTGGCACACAATCATGAGTACGGCTCCGAGGATGAGCATGGAAGCTCCCTTGCCCTTACGGTCGAGGAAGTTGCCGAGGAACGGTGTTACGGCTGCTGCACCAAGCGGGAACATGAAGAACACCTGTCCTGCCTGCTCGGCTGTGAAGTGGAGGTTGCACTGGAGCATGTTGATAGCGTACTTCTGGAAGGGGAAGATGGCTGAATAATAGAGCACGCAGAGCAATGCCACTACCCAGAACATGCGGAGCGAGAGAATCTTGCCGATGTCTGACACCTTGAAGGGATCGTCCTTTTCTTCTTCGGCGCCCTGTGCGTCGAGCTTCTTGTCCATGAAGCCGTAAGAGATGAAGCAGATGAGGCCGATGCAGACGAGGAGCAGAGAGGCTGCTACAGGACGGCTGACGCTGATGGGATTGATGGAAGCCAGGAAGGGTGAGCCGAGCATTACGACTGCTACGCCGATACGGGCTATGGCCATCTCGATACCCATGGCGAGTGCCATCTCGTGGCCTGTGAACCACTTGACGATACCACGGCTGACGGTGATGCCTGCCATCTCTGCGCCGCAACCGAAGATCATGAAGCCGATGGCTGAGAGCTTGGCTGAAGCGGGCATTCCGTCATACCAAGGTGTGACGTTCCACCATGCTTGCGGCAGATTGAGTGAGTTGTCCATGAAGGTCTTTGCTGAAGACGCATCGAAGAGGTCGGTGACGGCATACCAGTTGATGGCTGCGCCAAGCACCATTACCACTCCGGAGAGGACGGCTGTGAAGCGTACGCCCATCTTGTCGAGGATAATTCCTGCGAAGATGAGGAAGAACACGAACACGTTGAGGAACGGCTCGGAACCTGCAAAGTGACCATAGGCGTCAGGGTCCCATCCGCGCTGTGTCTGCAGCAGTCCCTGAAGCGGTGAAAGTACGTCTACGAAGATGTAGGCGAAGAACATTGCGCTCGCAAGGAGCACAAGGGCTGTCCAGCGCATAGCTGGAGAATCGCTTAATTTCTGCATTTCTTAATTTATTATTTAGTATTTATTATTTATTACTTGTTACTTATTATTTAATACTTATTATTTGGTATTTAGTATTTATTACTTGTTACTTATTATTTATTACTTATTATTTATTGGTTATTATTTGGCTTCATCTTTTTGGTTATAGATGAGAGGATTTTCCCGATTTCTTCTGAATCTTCTTTTATAGACATGTATTGCTTTTCGTTCAAGTATTCTGTCTTGTATAAGAGTTCTATCCAGTATTGGGTTTCTCTGCATTCTTTTGCGGCTATGTATAGTTTCGAAACGAAGTCGGCTCGGCTTATTGCAGCTCTCGATTCTGCGATGTTGGCTCCGATGCTTGTGCCGGAGCGCAGAAGTTGCTTGCTAAGCACATGTTCCCTTTTGTCATCGCGCAACCACTTGTAAAGATTGACAATCCTTACAGCAAAAGCCATGGCTTTGTCGTTTAGTAATATGCCTGCTCCGTGCATAATCCGCCAAATAATAACTAATAAATAATAAATAATAAATAATAAATTACTTAAGCCAGCGGTCCAACCATCCAAAGAACGTGCGCTGCCAAAGAACGCCGTTCTGTGGTTTCAGCACCCAGTGGTTCTCATCGGGGAAGATGAGGAGCTCGGCGGGTATGCCACGCATGCGTGCGGCGTTGAATGCTCCGAAGCCCTGGTTGGCGTTTATGCGGTAGTCTTTCTCGCCGTGTATGCAGAGGATGGGCGTGTCCCACTTGTCGACGAAGCGGTGAGGCGAGTTCTCGTATGTGCGCTTGGCGTTGTTTGTCTGGTCGCGGTTCCAGTAGGCATCCTCATACTCCCAGTTAGAGAACCAAGCCTCCTCCGTATCGGTGTACATCGACTCAAGGTTGAAGGCACCGTCGTGGGCGATGAACGCCTTGAAGCGCTTGTTGTGATGGCCGGCGAGATAGTAGACCGAGAAGCCTCCGAAGCTTGCGCCCACACATCCCAGCTTGTCCTTGTCAACGAACGGCAGGTTGTTGGCGGCATCGTCGATGGCTGTGAGATAATCGTCCATGCACTGGCCGGTCCAGTTGCCGCTGACCTGCTCGTTCCACTCAGAGCCGAAGCCAGGCAGTCCGCGACGGTTAGGTGCAATCACCACATAGTCGTTTGCCGCCATGATCTGCATGTTCCAACGGTAGCTCCAGAACTGGCTCACAGGGCTTTGCGGGCCACCCTCACAGAACAACAAGGTAGGATACTTCTTATTCGGATCGAACTGAGGCGGATAGATAACCCACGTTAGCATCTGCTTGCCATCTGTCGTCTTCATCCAACGCTCCTCCACCTTACCCATCGTAAGCTGGTCGTAAATATGCTTGTTCTCGAACGTAAGTTGAGTTACCGTATGATCCCCTGTCAAATCGATCGAATAGATCTCGTCTCCCATGCTCATGGAATGACGTTGAGCGATCAGCTTATCGCCCAGAAGAGCGACAGAGGCGTAATCGTACATACCTTCGGTCAGCGGGGTAATCTTATTGCCATTCGCCAAGTCTATCTGATAAACCTGCGACTCGCCATGCCAAACGCCCGTGAAATAGATACGCTCGCAGCGCTCCAGCAATAAGAATCCACGTTGGAGTCAAAATCCTTGCTTACGAATGTTTTCTCACCCGTCTCCAGATTCATTACCATCAAGCGATTTTGATCCGCCTCGTAACCATCCCGTTCCATACTTAACCAAGCGATGCTCTTTCCGTCCGGAGAATAGGTGGGATTCGTATCATATCCCTTGTTCTCTTCCGTTATATTGGTCGTTTGCTTCGTATTCAGATCATATACATAAATATCCGAATTCGTGGAGATCGCATATTCTTTACCCGTCTTTTTGCGGCTGGTATAGGCAATCTTGTCCGAGGTAGTGTTCCAAGCCAATTGCTCGATACCGCCAAACGGCTTCATCGGGCTCTCAAACAACTCGCCCTCCATCACATCCACAGGATTGCTGATCGATTTGCCATCGAAATCGGCGACAAAAGGATGCGGAACGGTAGTCACCCACTCATCCCAATGCTTGTACATTAAATCCGTAATGATAACACCTGTCGCCTTATCCAAATCCGGATATTTATCAGCGGTACTATTCACGGTTTTCACTTGCGAGATAAACAAGACCTTTTTCTCATCGGGAGAGAAAGCGAAACCCTCGATATCCTTATCATAATCGGAAAGTCGCTTACGGTCCGTCCCATCCGGATTCATTTCCCAAAGCTGGCTGCTGCCGCTTTCATTGCAAAGGAAAGCGATTTTTTTTCCACCTTTAATCCAAACAGCTTCATTTTCGGAATAAGACGTTTTTGTAATCTGCTTATTGTCCGTCCCGTCTGCATTCATAACAAACACTTCGCGATTACTTCTGTTTTCCGGTACGCTGTAGTAGGCTACAGTATACACTACTTTCTGTCCGTCCGGAGATACATTCATCCCCCCGATACGTCCCATTGCCCAAAGCACTTCCGGCGTCATCCGTCCGTCTTTGACTTTAATATCCGAACGCCCGATCACATTTTCCGTGTTTCCTTTCTGTTGGGTCGCACGATCGCACGTTTTTCCATCCCCACTACAAGCTCCAAATAATAAGGATGTTGCCATAACCATTGTTCCGATAGATTTATTCATGTAGTTTATAATATATTGTGTTTTGGGCACGAAAGTACAAAATATAATTTATATCTTTGTCCCATTAATTTAAGAACTGAACAGTATGAATAAGATTTGGTTATTTGGAGCCGCTGTATGTATGGTATTAGCACTCGGCTCATGTAAACCTAAACAGAGCGCGTACAAGGCTGCTTACGAACAGGCCAAAGAAAAAGAGTCGACAGCTCCTGTTGAGGTTGTAGAACAAGAGGAAGAAGTTGTTGAGGTCGCTCCTGTCTCAAAACCCAGAACCTCTACGGCTACCACTCGTACGGAAAAAATCAACGCCGCTCAAGGTGAGGACGCCAGCCGTCTGAAACGTTATAGCGTCGTTGTCGGTAGTTTCAAGAACAAGACAAACGCTTACGCATTAAAAGAACGTATGCAGAATGATGGTTACAACGCAGTGTTGGGCGAGAACGAGCAAGGGATGTTGCGTGTGATCGTCGCTAGCTTCGACAATAAAGCGGACGCCGCCGATAGCCGTGACGCCATCAAGGCGAAATACGCTCCTAACTTCCAAGATGCTTGGTTATTGGAGAGAGCTTATTAATTGTAAGCTATCAGAAAAGATAAAAGCGGAAGGTCTCGTTAGCCTGTAAGAAGAATCTTGCAGGTTATCGAGACCATTCTATTTGAAGGAAACATAAGGACATAAAAATAGCCCGACTTCAACAGCCGAGCCACTTTTCACCAATCTAATCTAACTTAACCTAAAACAAAAACCATCTTTTTCTTTTTGCCTTTCTCTTCTTATATCCTAACAACCTTTTTACCTTAAAAACGTAATACCTATTCGAAATTGTATAAACTCAAAACATCTAAACACATATGATATAAACGAATTACTCTTCATAAACCGGCCACGCACCTTCTTTCGTACAAACGAAAGCCGCTGTCTTTACAGCGAAATGATGGGCCTCGCTTAAGGACTTCCCCTTTAAGAGCGAAATGATTAGAGCCCCCGAAAAAGCATCCCCCGCCCCGACCGTATCCGCCACCGTGACCTCCGGCGTGGGCAACGTAGAGATCTCCTCTCTCGTATAAATCGTACTATGGGAGCTCCCCGCAGTCAAGACAAACATCCGAAGGCCGTATTTCTCAATAAACCATAAAGCCACTTCCCTCTCAGTTCCATTCAAGCCGAATAAGTCCCGAAGAACGTTAAACTCCTCATCATTCACCTTCAACACATTCGCTAAGTACAAAGACTCCTCGATCAACTCCTTATCATAGTATCGCTGGCGAAGATTGATATCCAGCAAACGATAAGCGTCTTTCGGCGCAAACGATGAGATCGCTTGTATCGTCTCCCGGGACTGACGGGAACGCTGGGCTAATGTACCGAAACAAATAGCGTCCGCTTTCTCCGCCAAATCAATCGCATCGGATGTAGGCGATATATGATCCCAAGCCACTCGCTCATGAATCGTATAAGTAGGGATACCTTCTCGTAACTCTACCTGAACGGTTCCCGTCGGGTAAGGCACTTTCTCGATCAAATGCTGGATATGATTCTTATCCAACTCATCAACGATCTCTTTACCCAACTCATCATCTCCGACAGCGCTGATAGCATATCCCTCAGCACCTAGGCAAGACGCATGATAGACAAAATTAATCGGGGCCCCCCCAGCCTTTTTCCCGGAAGGAAGCATATCCCATAATAATTCTCCAATCCCAACGACAATTGGTTTACGTCTTGATTCAGTCACCTGTTCCATGGTCTTTCTATTAAAAACAACTTTCGTACTTATCGACACCGCAAAAGTATATCATCGTTATAAATACAACGATAACTATAGCTACAAGATAAATCACACAAGTTACATAAAAGATTTATTTTCAAGGGACAATAACAGACGTTACCCGTATGTAACATCTGTACAAGCAGCATCCTTACAAAGACTCTATAAACTCGGTTGGCGTTATATTATAAACCGCTTTAAAGCATTTGGAGAAATAGGCCGGCGAGCCGAATCCCGTGGCATAAGCAACCTCGCTAATCGTTCCGGATCGCTGCTTCAATAGGGCGGATGCCTTTTTCAAACGATAGTTACGCAAAAAGTCCGTAGGGGTAATCCCGGACAACTCCTTCACCTTTCGATATAAATGCACACGAGACAGGCCCAGTTTCTCACTGCCTTTCTCTATACTGAAATCGGGATCGCTATAATTCTCCTCTATCAAAGCGATAAACTTACGCATAAACAAATCATCCAGACTCTCTACCTTCCCTTTTGTCTCGATGGAAAGTCCCGCAGGCGATTGAGACTCTTTCAAGAAAACCTCTCGCAAACGATTACGTTCTTCCAACAATTTAATGATACGTAATTTCACGATCTCGATATTGAACGGTTTCTGGATATATTCATCCGCTCCCCCCTCAAATCCATACAAGCGTTGACTGTCATCCGAAAGAGCCGTAAGCAAGATTACCGGGATATGACTGAGGGCCATATCCGACTTAACCCGGCGGCAAAGCTCGAAGCCATTCATCTCCGGCATCATCACGTCACTGACGACCAGTGATACATTTTCCTTCAATAGAATATCCAAGGCCTTGGCACCATTCTCCGCTACAAGTACATTAAAATTCCCGGACAACTCATGCTGTAAATAAGCGCGAATATCCCAATCATCCTCAACGATCAAGATCATATAATCATATTTCTTATTCAACGTTTCTTGAACTTGGGATATATCCAAATGCGCTACACCAGAGGACGATTCTGTCGCATTCGACAGAAAGACACAAGATTCATCAAAATGAGATTTACCTTTCGGGATCTGAACGGTAAACACTGTCCGTTCGCCTTGCTCGCTTTCCACGTGGATCGAGCCTTTATGCATAAGGACAAATTCCCGTGTCAGATGCAGTCCGATACCCGTTCCCGGAGCATAGCTTTGCCCGCTTGTAAAAAAGCGCTCGAATACGGAGGCTAGGTTTTCCGGGGGAATACCCTCTCCATTATCTTCCACCGATAAGACAACCTCCGTCTCCTCCTCCCGCAAACGAATCGTAATCTTCCCCTGCTCCGGGGTAAACTTAAAAGCGTTCGAAAGCAAGTTCGTTAATATCTTCTCCATTTTGTCCGTATCCACCCAAACAAAAAGAGAATTCATTTCATGCAGGAAGGTATAATCAATTCGCTTACTCTGGGCCAGAGTATTAAAATAAGATTTCACCTCTTGGATTAAAAAGACCAAATCCATCTTAGTAACCCGCAATCCCATCTTATTATTCTCTATCTTCCGGAAATCCAGCAATTGGTCGATCACACGTTTCAAGCGTTCCGCATTCTTCTTAACGATGCGGATATCATCTGCGAAAGCGCCTGCCGGAGCATCTTGCGCCATCTTGTTCAGAGGCCCTAGAATCAAGGTCAAAGGAGTCTTTATCTCGTGAGATACATTCGTAAAGAACTGCAATTTCTGTGTCGTGACTTGCTCGATACGCTGGTTCGCTACCGAGAGTTCCTCTTTCTGTTGTTGTACCAAACGATTTCTCTCATTCAACAAATGATTCTTCTGGCGCACTTTACGATTAATATAAACCGTGTAAATAGCGGAACCACCCAACAAAAGCGCCAATATCAAGATAATAATCAAGGAACTATAAAGAAAGTTATATTTCGAGAGCAATTGCGACAAATTCGCACGCTGTTTCTCGATCTGACGTTGATATTCTACCAACCGGTCTGATTGTAAATAAAGGGTACCGGCGTTGGTCTTATCGATCATAGCGGTGCTTAACGCATACTTTTTCGTATAAGCTTGTCCGCTTAAGATCTGCCATGCTACCTTAATAGCCACCCCACCACCTGTCGGATAATAAAAAGAGGCATCCAACTTACCCTGCGCAACCGCCTCCACGCCTAAGCCTCCTCCCAAGAGTCCATCCACGCCTATAAATTCCACGTGCCCCACCAGCGACGAATCTCGCTCCTCAATCGCCTCACGGGCCCCTAAGGCCATCATATCATTATGAGCGAAAACGATATCGACATCCTCTATGGAATCCAGCTTCAAGACTTCCTCATAGGCATTCTCCTTATACCAATACCCATCCAACTCCCGGATCTTCACATTCGGATCAATAGACATCGCATCGACAAAACCTTGATGTCTTTCTGTAGCGGAGGAAGAGCCTCTTCGTCCCCATATCTCTAAAATCGTTGTCTCCCCCTTGATCAAGGAGCTGATGTACATTCCGATCGAACGACCGATCTCGTAATTATCCGCTCCAATATACGTCGTATATTCATCGCTATTAATTTTCCGGTCCAATATGATAGTGGGAATACCAGCCCTGTACGCCTCAACAGCGACAGGCGTAACAGGCTCGGTCTCATTCGACGATATAATCAGCAAATCCACCTTTTTCTTGATAAAACCTTTTATCTGGCTGATCTGAGTATCATTATCCTGACTAGCATCCATTACGACCAACTCGATCTCCGGATGATTTAAAGCCTCTACTTCCATATCACGTATCATGGATTGACGCCAAATATCCGTCATCGAGCATTGAGATACACCGATGACATATTTCTTTTCTTTTTTACCGGGCGAACAGGCAAAGCAAAGAATAAGGAATAGCCAAAGCAGGATATAAAGCGGGTTTCCTTTCATGTGGTATATTTAATTCGATCGTTTATTCTACAAATATACGAAAACTATTCCGAAATTACCCCCAAACAAGTCAAGGTATCTTTTAACAACGGGGTAAATCTATGGATACCGATTTCATTCAAATGATCAGCGTCCCTATAGCAAGAATCAGGTAACGGTACAGCCGTATAATTCAAATAAAAGACCGTTTTATCATCCACGTATTCCCGAGCCAAAGAATCCGTCAATTCTCGATAACTCGAAGGAACCCGTTCCATATATTCCGTGGAAACAGGGGCATTGTACAAAATAAGAGACAGATCCCGCTTCTTACATTCCTCTACGATTCGCCCCAACATCTCTTGTTGAAATGAGGATGGCAATAAATAAGCACCCTTATCATCATAGTAATGACGATCGATAATAACGTCTAGTGTTCCCCCGGTCGCCCCCGTGAAAATACGCTCGATCACATTCCTTTTAATCTCAGCTACGCAATTCTTGAACGGAACGCCAAACTCATACGAATACATGACCTCCTTACGGGTTACCGGCGAAACAGCCTCCTGTACCAAAAGTCGCAAATCCTCCCGCTCCTTTAGATGGGGATAAATAGACATATAGGCAGGAAACTCATCTTGATAGGAATCATCGGCCACGGTAAACGTGTGGTAACCAAACCCCAATATCACGGTTTTCAAATGGGGAAGGTAAGGCGCTTTCAAGCATAAATCGATATAGGTATTGAAATAATTCTCACTGGATTTAGCGTCATTCCTCGATTTCCCCAGCATATCGGCGGATATCGAATGTAAAGGATGGGAATCGCCCAAAATCAATACCTCCACTTCCGGATCACTTTTGAGGCTGGGTACGCTTATATGAAAATAAGAGCGGATCAGCAGGCAACTAAGCAACCCTAAACATCCTACCACCCCTAAATACCGGAATATAGCTATAAAGAACCTTCTCATACTTATCAGAATTGAAAATAAATGAAACCTTGTGGATTACTGGCGTCGAAACCATAGATGATAATCAGCAATACCGTATAGATAACATACCGAACCGGAAGGCTCAGGTCCTCTATCATCAACCCATGCGCCTGTTTTCGGCCGATCCATTCCACGACGAACATAAGAGCCGTGAAAAAGAAACATTTCTTCAGCAGGAGTTGCCCGAATCCCAAGCCCACAAGCTGAGGAGCCGAGAATAACGAGACATTGAACATCCGCTCGAGATACACAGCCGCTTGGGATATATCTTCCGACCGGAACAGAATCCATCCCAATAAGACCAGCAAAAACGTAGCTCCCATCTGTGTCAATTCCTTCACAGAGGGGAGGAAACTGTTTTCCGCCACGGAATCTCTATATCTCCTATTTTGACCCAACAATAACAATGGCAGAAACAACAATGCATGATACGCTCCCATGCCACAAACGTCCAGTTAGCCCCGTGCCAGAACCCACTTACCAAGAAAATAACAAGGGTATTCCGGAAGCTCTTCCATTTCCCTGCCCGGCTTCCCCCTAGGGGTATATAGATATAATCCCGGAGCCAAGTCGTCAAAGAGATATGCCAACGCCGCCAAAACTCCGCTATATCCCGGGAGAAATAAGGATACTTAAAGTTCTGCATAAGGTCTATGCCAAACAACCGGGCACAGCCGATCGCTATATCCGAGTATCCGGAAAAATCCCCGTAAATCTGTATCGTAAAGAAGAAAGCCCCCAGAAACAAGGTACTCCCATCCAACGTCTGGTAATTCTCAAACACACCGTTCACGAACAAAGCGCAGTTATCGGCAACCACCACTTTCTTGAAAAATCCCCAAAGCATCTGGCGTATACCATCCAACGCCAGATCACAATCGAAATTACGAGGCCGGAGAAACTGAGGTAACAAATGGGTAGCCCGTTCTATCGGGCC
>ENA-ORMS01002510-ORMS01002510.1-human-gut-metagenome-genome-assembly--contig:-NODE-2510-length-13111-cov-7.712163_pt1 | contig 13111 bp, 7 predicted proteins | sample MGYA00242104_ERZ508997 | MGnify/ENA primary metagenome ERZ508997 (study PRJEB26280, sample SAMEA2338704) | human gut metagenome | biome: human gut; feature: human-associated habitat; material: faeces... | reverse complement strand
AAAATAAGACTTCATCGTACCCTTAATGAAGAACAGGTAGTAGTGCTTGAAATTGCGGAATGTACCGAAATGGAAATACAACAGAATCGTCATTATTTCACTGTCTGACAACGATGCTGCACGCCGTCTACGCTTCACTCCGCTATTGTCTTCCAGCAAATTTCCTGCATTTTCTGCATCAAAATGTTTGCAAAACTCGTCTATAATACAAAATAATTCTGTAACTTTGTAATCGGTAGTCATATCAAATATATTTGTAACTTGTTGAAATTCACCTGTAAAGGTACAAAATATTTGTGAGACTACCAACTTTTTTATGAACTATTTCTTATCCCGAACTGGGGTAGTAAACTTGGCTATACAGATTGGACAGATGTAGCACCCGAGTTTGTTTCAAAGTGTTTCGTTGCAACAAATCCCAACAACAATACGATCGTTTTGCTACCACTTGATCACCGAATCCTTACTGGGAAAAGTGTTGTTGCAGGAGGCGTATGTGATGGTATGCTTCTGACAGAAAAGGAAATGTGTCTGATTGAGTTCAAAACAAATGTCACGTCCTCCAACTATCAGACTATTGTCCGAGGGCAAATGACGCAATCGATCAATTGTGGCACACTTTTGATGACATTATCAAGCCAAAATGTACGACACAATCCATTGCGGAGCAACCCATAGATGTAGAACAAATGCTTTCTATTGACTTCTATGTCGTATATGATAAAGACTTGGAAGTAACGGGAGCAAACTCGGAACTAATGGATTTGCAGACACAGTTTCTAACAGACAAAAGCCATCCTCTCTATTTTGATAATGGAAAAACTTTCCAGTAAATCATTATAGTCCATAGGATGAATCCATCAAGAGAAATAACTTGAAATGATGACAATAGAAGAAATACAGGTTCGCAAAGAATGTCAAACATTCGATTGCAAGAGCATACAGATTGACCCGAAATCATTAGCTGTACCCATTGTGGCTATGGCTAATGCCGATGGTAGTGTGCTTGCCATTGGTGTTTCTGATAAAACTCGCAGAATAGAAGGACTTGATGGAAACAAAGGGCGACATGAAATACTACTCACAATACCGTATACACGACTTGTTTGAACTCCAAGAGTCTCTCTTGGGTTTGAGCAAGTCCAACCGCTGGGTCAAGCTTGCCGACCGCCTCCCCTGGGCCAAGATCGAAAAAGAATACAACAAGCGTCTGAGGAACAGCCATTGCGGCGCAGGCAACAAGCCCGCCCGCATGGTTGTTGGTGCCTTAATAGTGAAGCATGTGGAGAATTTGAGCAACGACAGGCACGCCGATATGTATATAAACAACGATAACTGCATCGAAGCCAATGATAGCCGTCAGCAATTCATTTGTCGGATACTACATATCCATGGACGTCATTGTTGCCTTGATGTTTGACAAACGTTTAGGGAACTGCCAGATTCCAGAACGTCAAGCACAAAGCGTCAAGTAACGCCTTTCCTATATATAGGTTCCCGTCCCGCAGCCTCCACCCTTGAGCTTCGGCACTCTTGCGTCCCGATGGCAGCAAGCCAGCAAAGCCGGAGCGGTTCAGAAAACGATGCAAAGATACGTTTTTTTTTAGGAATTTATATCATTTCGGAGGGAAAAAGAATAAAAATTTCCTTTCACAAGGCTTGTGAAACCACTTTTTAGGCGAAAACAAGCAAAAAAGTTCAAAAAACTTGGAAGATTCGGAAATAATGTCTATCTTTGCATCGACAAATCCCGCCCGCTTCCCATAAGAACAGCGTACCCAGCGGGACATTTTTTGTATATAGACATGAGATATACCAAACAAGCGATGACACTGGCACAGCAGATTCAGACACTGCAAAGCAGAGGTCTGATAATTGCTGACACCAATAAGGCAGAACAGGCTCTTGATGCTATCAGCTACTTCCGATTGGCAGACTACTGGTATCATCTGGAAGCAGACCACCATACGCACCAGTTTCTACCCAATAGTCATTTTGAGGAAGTGCTGGCTTGCTACTATTTCGACAAGGACTTGAAGGCTCTGCTTTTCAAGGCTATTCAGACTATCGAGGTGGCTGTCAGATCGAAAATCATCAAACACTTTGCTCCCACATGTGGCCCATTCTGGTTTATGGATACAACGAAAGCCGTAAACCAAAGGCGTTTCCAGACAAATCTCGACACCATCAAGAAAGAAGTAGGACGTTCTAAGGAGCGGTATATCCGTGAGCATTTCCGCAAATACACAGATCCAGACCTTCCTCCTGTTTGGAAGACACTGGAGGTGATTTCGTTGGGCGAATTATCGAAACTTTATAATAACTTCAGCGAGTCACAATTGAAGCATGATGTCGCACATGAGTTTGGACTGAATCACCACAAGTTCCTATCAAGTTGGCTGGAGAGTCTGACTTCGCTACGCAATCATTGTGCCCATCACGCCAGAGTATGGAATCGGGCATACCCTCTGAAACCAACTACGCCACAAGTGATGCCCAACAAGTGGATTACGAACTTCACTTTCAGGGAAGAGTCGCTATACGCCCAACTCTGCTGTATTGCCTATTGGCTGAATGCTATTGATGCAAATAACACTTTCGTTGGTGACCTAAAGCTACTGTTGCTTCGCAATCCGTCAATAGATCCGTCCATGATGGGGTTCCCGTCTAACTGGCGACAGGAACCCCTTTGGCAGATGTAGGTCAGCAGTATAGTAAGAAGTTTAGACTATTTCATCTTCTTTCTAATATCCTTCGATTGCTGTATCATCAGGCGTCCTATGCTGTCACGCATGGCGGCTTCCTGTTCCATCTCATAGCGGCGACGAATGGAGTCCTCATAGTTGATGACGAACTGCCGGCAGTGTCGCCCCCCCCTTGTGCCGTTGGGTCTTAACCCCGGCTTCTGTTTCCTTTCTTTTCCCTGTTACCATTATTGTCATTGCTTACATTGTTTTCTGTGTTATCTTACTTCAGTAACCAAACTCTGAAATCTGCGACCGTCGGGAGCGGATTTGTCCCGTCTGAAAGAGCGGGCAAGGTAGTTTTCGGGTTACGAAAACACAACCTTGCTTGCTCTCGAAACTATTGTTTCTCGACCAATTCCGCTTTCAGCGTCAATGCCACTCCCATAGCCTTTAGGTTTGGTCTTATCGCTCACAATTTACGCCACTGCTCAATGTCGTCTTCATACATGGCGATGTGGTGGCGGCAGATGTTTTCCAGCAGTCCCGTGACACTCATCCGTCGCGTCTCGGACAGGCGGAGGACAATCTGGTCGAGTTTCTGGCGGACTTCCTCACTGACGAACACGGGGCGGCGGTTGACGATCCTCGGCACCTGAAGGAAGGTGGCACGGTACTCGTCGAGCGACAACTTGCGCTGCTTGCTGCTTATCCGTCGCACTGTTGTGGATGACGTGTCAGACGTAGGGGAAGGTACAGACGTAGGGGATAGTTCAGCATCCTCTCTAACGGCAGGGAAAAGAGATTCTTCGCCCTGTTCATCTCCCGTCGCCTCAGCCAATGGACTGGCGACTGTACTCCGGATAGTAACGGGACTGAGTCCTGACTGCTCCGTTTGTTTCTTACTCTCAGAGGCTACGGGTACTTCACCTGTGAATGCCCTGAGTTCTGCTTCCGTGAAATTTCCATTTTCTTTCTTTGGCATTTTACTTTGCTTTTTATGTTACTACTATGGTCAGAGTATGCACTGCTGACCGATTATCGTGTGCAAATGTAATGTGCCTTGCTTACACTGCCAAGAGATTGGGTTTAGATGCCCCATTCTGCGCATGGTCTTGAAAAATCGACTTTCCAGGCTATCCAGGAGAATCCGTACATGCAGTATCTGCTTGGGCTTTCCAAGTTCACGGAAAAGCCCGTGTTCGTACCCGAGTTGTTCGTTTTGATTCGCAAGCGCCTTGACCAGGACTTCTTCAGCTTGCCTCTTCGCTAAAAACGCAAGGAAGTTCCTAAGGGGACTTCTTGGTCTCGTTTTCGCAAAAACAGGCTTGGAGACCCTCAAAAAGAGAATTCTCAGCACCATCGACGACCTCGTGGGAGTTTTACCCTCGCCACAAGTCAGCTGGGGCAGGATAAATTAGCAGACCTTATTTAGCCTTTCTGAACCTGCCTGAGACCCACCGTCATGATACGTGGCGTCTTGCCACGCAATGTTACATTGTTACATTGTTACATTGTTACATTGTTACATTTACGATTTCAGTACTCACATAGAGACGCTCCAATACATGACATCCCCCACCAACCAAAGCATTGGAACGGTGGGGGATGAGAAAGCGATCGGGCAAAGCTGAAGGCTCGGCCTATGAAAAAGAGCTGCGCCCTACTGAGGCACGGTGGGCGTGAAGCGCAGCGTATAGGAGAGCTGTCCGCTGGTGGGACAGAGATACGGGTCGAGGCAACCGTCGCCGCCACAGGAGTTGTTGCCCAGGCCGCGCTGGAAGGCGTCGAAGTGGGCAAAGACCGTCTCACTGCGCACCAGGTCGTACCAATGGGTCGCATCGCGCCAAAGCTGGTCCGCAGGGTCGCACCACTGTCGCTCATCGTAGTGGGAAAGCGAGAAGGCCACCCTACCCTCCGTGGCCACGGAGAGGCGGAGCCCGTTGGCATGGTCGAGGGTGAGGTCGCGCAGATCTTGGTGGTCGCCAAAGGTCTGAGGATGGACGTTCTCGTCGATCATCTCATCGACCGTCGTGCTGTAGCGACCGAGATAGGAACCCGTCATGCGATCGACATAGTTGGACCACGGACCGCGGCCGTAGTAAGCCACCTGGTCGAAGCCTGCCAGCTCCATACCCAGGCCCAGGCGGCGCGTGGGGCCAGTCGGCGAGAAGACCACCTGTAGATCGACCACGCCATCAGGATAGAGCGTGTAGCGGGAGGTGTAGAGGCAGTTGGCGGCGCGGCCCTCCACGGTGACCGTATAGCCCTTTTCGTCACCACCCTGAGCGACGATGCGCGTCTCGGCCTCGCTGACCATCGGCATCTGCTGCAACTCCTGGCTGCGGTCGTTGTCGATGTCGCGCATGCTATTGAAGTCGGGGCCCTTCACCATCACGGCGCGCCCGTCGAAGGTCCATGAGACCAACTTGCCCGAGTCGTCAAACTGGAGGGAGAAGGGCCTGCCCTCCTGCGTCGTACCGGTGTAGAGGCGGCGCTTCGCATCGGCCTCGATACGCCCGCCATGGGCCTCGTGGGCGGCAAGGGGCGCGCGCGGCTGCAGGATCATCTCGCCCTCGGCGACGGGGTAGCCCTGGTCGGCCCAGAAGGTGGCCGCCTTGAGACGCAGGGAGAGGTGGAGCACATACTCCGCACCTGCGTCGAGGACGCTATGGTAAGGCACGGTGATTTGTGCCGACTCACCCGCTGGCACGGGGGGGAGAAGAAGCGTCTGCTGCTCCACGACGTAGCCATCACGCAGCAGCTGATAGGAAAGGTCGTAGAGGTCGGACAAGTCAGAGAAAGCCAACTTGTTGCGGAGCGTAAAGGAGCGCGTCGCAGCGTCCCAGTCGGAGAAAGCAGCAGGAGCATAGACTGCCTTCACCTCAGTCAGTTTGGCCGTCCACGCACGGTCGGGCGTGATGATTCCGTTGTTGAGGAAATTGCCCTGGAAGCCGTCGCCGACAAACTCGGTGGGATTGTAGTCGTAGCCCGCCACCCAGTTGTGGAAACCATTCTTCGTCCGCACGCCACGCAGGAGGTCTGAGGGCCGATAGACAGACTGGTCCACCCAGTCCCAGATGCAGCCACCGATGATATAGTCGTTGTCCGGACGCTCGATGATGTCCCAGTAGTCCTGGAGGTTGCCGACGGCCTGGCCCATGGCGTGGGCATACTCCGAGAAGATCATCGGACGGTCGTAGCCATAGGCGGGCTTATGGGCGTAGTCCTGGGCTTCGGCGACCGTGGGATACATCCGCGAGTTGAGGTCACTACAAGGCGTCCCCTGGCTACCCCACGGACTACTGTGGACGGGGCGTCCGTCGCCGTGGGCTGTGGCGAAGGCATAGGTGGCCTGGAGGTTTCTGCCGTCGCCGCTCTCATTGCCCAGACTCCAGAAGACGACGCTGGGATGGTTGCGGTCGCGCAGCACCATGCGCTCCGTGCGGTCGAGGTAGGCCGTCCGCCACTCCTTGCGATCGGAGAGGTTGCCGCCCCGCTCGCCCGCATAGTGGCACTCCACGTCGGCCTCATCCATAACATAGAGACCGAAGGCGTCGAACATCGCGTACATCTTCGGCTGACGAGGATAGTGAGAGGTGCGGACGGTGTTGACATTGGCCTGCTTCATCATCCGCACGTCCTGAAGCATCGTCGCCACGTCGATGGCGCGGCCATACTCGGGATGGGTGTCCTGGGTGTTGACACCCTTGAAGAGGACGCGGCGCCCGTTGATCGTCAGGTGGTGGCCCTCGGTGCGGATGGTGCGGAAACCATACTTCGTGGAGAAGGCCATCTCCTCGCGACCCTTCGCGTTGCGCTGCGACACCTCGATGGTGTAGAGATAGGGACTCTCAGCGGTCCAGGGATGGAGGTCCTTGAGATCAAAGCGGAGGGCCTCTGTGGCGGTCGTCGTGGACTGATAGACCCACTGGCGGCGCTGCACCTCCCGCCCCTCAGCGTCGCGGACCACGGCCTCGATGGTCTTCTTGGCCTTGAGGCCGTCGCGGTTGTCCACGGTCAGCTGGAGGACCATCGCCCCCGAGGTGGCGTCGGCGCTGAGGAGGCCGTCGGTCTGCACGAAATGGTCGCAGACGGCCACCCTCGGTGTGGCGTAGAGATAGACGTCGCGGTGGATGCCACTAAGGTGCCACATGTCCTGGCCCTCGATATAACTGCCGTCGCACCAGCGATAGACGCGCACGGAGAGCTGATTTTCTCCCTCGCGGAGAAAGCCGGAGAGGTCGAACTCGGCGTCGGTATTGGCGCTCTGCGTGTAGCCGACGTAGCGCCCGTTGACCCACACCACGCCAGCGGAGTAGAGGCCGTCGAAATGGAGGAAGACGCGCTGGTCGCGCCAGTCGGCGGGCAGCGTGAAGGTGCGACTGTAGAAGCCCGTAGCATTGTCGTCCTTGACGCCCGCCTCGGCATGGCCCTCCTGGGCCAAGGGTGGATGATAGACGAAGGGATAGCCCACGTTGGTATAGACGGGATCGCCATAGCCCGCCATCTCCCACGACAGGGGAACGCGGATCTCGTCCCAGCCCTCGGCGTTGCAAGACTGGGCGACGAGGGCATCGGTGTCGGCAGGACCTTGGGGCGTGCCGGCGACATAGCGAAACTTCCACATACCGTTGAGCGACAGGTAGCGGCTGCTCTGCGGGGTGGTCCAGGGCTGGGAGTAGAAGGTCGTGTCCTGGCGCATCGCCTCGGTGGAAGCGTAGGGGATATAGGTGGCATGGGCTGCCTCCTTGTGATCGCCGACCTTCTCGGGATTGCTGATCCAGGAGACGTCGAAGCCCGCAGACTGGTCTTGCGGATCGCGGTCGGGCACGGTGGCGACGGCGGTCTCCCAGCCGAAGAGGGCCAGGAGGGCCGCCGCGATCATGCGGTGGTTAGGATTGGATTGACTCATATTGGGTTGTGTCTGATGATTGTATTCGAAAAGGATCATTTCATGGACGACCAGGGCGCGCGCTGGTCGTCAGCGAAGCCGCCTGGAGGTCAGGGGCAAGAGCCTTGACCTGGACGGGTTTCTGGGGGTCCTTGACGCGCAGGATGACCATGGTCTTGCCGAAGAAGGCCTTGCGATGGTCGGACTTGAAGCGCTCGGTGGAGAACTGGCTGCCATTATCGACACCGATAATGTCGGCATTCTCGGCAGAGAAATAGATCTCGTTTTCGGCCCAGGGGCAGAGCGTGCCCTCGCGGTCGGTGACTTCGGCAGCGACAAAGATCGTATGCTCGCCCTGATAGTCGGCGGCAAGGCGGATCTTCTCGGCACCACCTGCCGTGCGGATCGTCTCGGAACGCACCTCGCGGCCCTGCTGGCGAGCCACGACACGCACCTCGCCAGGCTCAAACTGCACGCGCCACATCACATGATATTGGTGGTCGTCCTGCTTGCGGCGCACGCCCTGGCTGCGCCCGTTGATGAAGAGTTCCACCTCGTCGGCCTGGTTGTAGTAGCACCACAGGTCGATGGTCTGGCCGGGCAACCAGTTCCAGTGGGGGAAGAGGTGGAGGACCGGCTGGTCCGTCCACTCGCTCTGGTACATATAATAAATGTCCTTCGGGAATCCGGCCAGGTCGATGATGCCAAAATAGCTGCTTCGCGCCGGATAGCCATAGGGGGTGGGCTCGCCGATATAGTCCCATCCTGTCCAGATAAACTGTCCGGCACAGTAGGGAGTGTGCTTCACAACCTCCCAGGTCTCCTCATGGGTAGAGGACCAAGGGGCGTGGGCGTTGTCATAGGCCGAGCACATCATCGTGGGGTCGGCATAGGGCAGGTCCCAGCGCTGCGGCAGCACGAGGACGCTATCCGAGGGCATGCGGTAGTAGCCGCGCGTCTGCAGTGCGGAGACGCTCTCGGTGAAGAGGAAGGGCTTGCCGGGGAAGTTCTTGGGCACGTCCTTCACCCACTGATGGTGGTAGTTGAAACCGACGAGGTCGATGGCGCCCGACTTGAAGAGGTGGTTATCAGGGGAAGGTTCGTTACAGCCCGCCGTGATGGGACGCGTGGTGTCGTAGCGCTTGATGATGTCAGCGAGGTGGATCGTGAGGAGCGAGTTGGGCGAGAGGTCGTCGCCATGGGCGAGCATAGAAGCGTCGTGGCCCGCGTTGAGGATGAGGTTGGCCTCCTCCAGCGTCAGTTCGTCAGCGTCGGCTCCAGACCACTGTTCCAGCACCTCGTTGCCAATGCTCCAGACAAGGACGCAGGGGTGGTTGCGGTCACGAAGCACCAGGTCGGAGAGGTCGCGCTCGTGCCACTGATCGAAGAAGCGCGCATAGTCGTTCTTGGTCTTTCTGCGGCGCCACATGTCGAAACTCTCATCCATGACGACCAGGCCCATCGTGTCGCACATCGCAAGCAACTCGGGAGCGGGCGGGTTGTGGCTGCTGCGGACGGCGTTGACACCCATGGCCTTCAGCCGCGTGAGCTTGCGGTGAAGGGCATCCTCGTCGAGGGCAGCGCCCAAGGCACCAAAATCGTGGTGCTCGCAGACGCCATTGATCTTCACGTTGCGACCATTGAGCCAGAAACCTGTCTCGGCGTCGAAGCGGAAGGTGCGGAAGGCTGTGGGCGTGGAGACGCGATCGACGACCTTGCCGCCAACGACCACTTCCGTTACCACTTGGTAGACGTGACCCTGGTAGATATCCCACAGCAAGGGTTTCCTCACGGTGAGCACCTGGCCCTGGCAGCGGCCTTCATGGCGGGCCACGACACGACCGTTGGGGTCGAGAAGCTGATGACGCACCTTCGCCTGTGGGGCCTTCGGACCGTCGTTGTGCAGCGCCACATCGACCCTCACCTCCCAGGTGTCGCCCTTGCGCCACTGGGCCACGGCGTGGACGCCCCACTGGGCCACGCGCAGGGGCGAGGCAGTGGTGAGCCACACATGACGATAGATGCCGCAGCCAGAATACCAACGACTGTTGGGCTGGTCGCTATTATCGACACGAACGGCCAGGACGTTCTCTCCCGACCGGTCGAGATAGGGGGTGAGGTCGTACTCGAAGGTGGAGTAGCCATAGGGGCGCGTGCCCAGGGCGTGGCCGTTGACATAGACCGTGGCGTTCATATAGACGCCGTCGAAGGTGACGAGGACGCGATCGTCAGACGAGCCTGCGGGCAGGCGGAAATGCTTTCTGTACCAACCTACGCCGCCGGGAAGCGCGCCGCCACTGGCGCCACTGGGGTTGCCAACATGGAAGTCGCCTTCGATAGCCCAGTCGTGGGGCAAGGAGAGACGGCGCCAACCACGGTCGTCATAGGACGGGGAGGCCATCGTGGAATCGTCACCGAGAACAAAGAGCCAGTCGGCGTCAAACTGGATGCGCGTGCGGGCCTGTCCTGCGAGGGAAAACAGGAGGAAAAGGAGTAAGAGGGGTATTTTCTTCATATCTATTGTGTTTTGTTATACGAATACTTCCGTGCTGCGAGATCTCCCGGCCAGAGGACTTGGCAGCGCGCTATCTTGTGCCTATCTTATGTCTTTGCAAAGGTAGGCATTTTTCTGCAGAAAACCGACAGGCGACAGGACCTTTATAGCGGATCAACATCATAATAAATCTGCAGGGCGCCATAGGTCTTGGCCCGTAGCATCGCCGACTGCACCTCGCGCAGACACTGGCGCACGCGTCGCAGGTCGATGCCCAACTCGAGTTTGAGCATCAACTTGCGGATATGGAGGGTCTTCACCCGGGCCACGGAGGGCTTGTCGGGCCCGAGCACGCGGTCGCCAAAGATCTGGCGAAGGCGGGAGCCCATCTCCATGGAGGCTGACTCGACGGTGCGCTCCTGGCGGTGCTTGAGGTAGATATAGGTAAGGTGGGTGAAGGGGGGATAGCGGAAGAGGCGGCGCTCCTCGAACAACTGGTCGTAGAACGCGCGGTAGTCGTGGCGCACGACCTGCTGGATGACGGGGGAATCGGGCTGGCTGGTCTGCAAGATGACCAGGCCCTGCTGATCGCCTTTCCTGCCGGCCCGTCCGCTCACCTGCGAGAGCATGGCAAAAGCCTGCTCGTAGGCACGGAAGTCGGGAATGTTGAGCATGGCGTCGGCATAGAGGATGCCCACGACGCCGACATGGTCGAAGTCGAGGCCCTTGGTCACCATCTGCGTGCCGACGAGCACGTTGGTCTTGCCCTGGGCAAAGCTGTTGATGATGCGCTCGTAGGCGTTCTTCGTGCGTGTCGTGTCAAGGTCCATCCGCGCGATCTTCGCCTCAGGCACAAGGGCCTGCAACTCGTCCTCGACGCGCTCCGTACCGAAGCCGCGGCCGCGGATGTCGTGGCTCTCGCAGTTGGGACAAACGGTGGGCACGCGCAAGACATAGCCGCAATAGTGGCAGGTGAGCAGGCCCATGGTCTTATGATAGGTCAGCGACACGTCACAATGGGGACACTTCGGGGTCCAGCCACAGACATGACACTCCACCCTCGGGGCGAAGCCGCGGCGATTCTGAAACAGGATGGCTTGTTTGCCGCTGGCCAAGGCGACGCGGATGGCGGCCAGAAGGCGCGGCGAAAAGTGGCCGGTCATCATCTTGCGGCGGCGCAAGTCTTTGACATCGACGACCTCGACGGCAGGCAACGCCATGTCCTGATAGCGCTTGTCGAGGCGGACGTAGCCGTACTTGCCCGTCTGGGCGTTCCAATAGCTCTCGCTCGAAGGGGTCGCCGTACCCAGCAGGACCTTGGCTCCGCAGAGCTTGGCCAGGATGATGGCGGCGGATCGGGCGTGGTAGCGTGGCGCAGGGTCCATCTGCTTGAAACTCTGCTCGTGCTCCTCATCGACGATGACGAGGCCCAGTCGCTGGAAGGGCAGGAAGAGGGCGCTTCGGGCGCCTAGTATGACATCGTAGGGATGGTCGGAGAGCTGGCGCTTCCAGATCTCCACGCGCTCCGCGTCGCTATAGCGGGAATGGTAGATGCCGAGGCGGTCGCCAAAGACTCGGCGAAGGCGCTGCATCATCTGCACCGTAAGGGCAATCTCGGGCAGGAGGTAGAGCACCTGGCGGCCCTCGTCGAGGGCGCGCTGAATGAGGTGGATATAGATTTCGGTCTTGCCGCTCGATGTGACGCCGTGAAGAAGCGTGATATCCTTCGACATTTGCTGAACGAGGATTTGGTTGTAGGCGTCGGCCTGAGCCTCGCTGAGGGGCTTGATGTGCTCGGGATGGGGCATTCCGCCGAGGGGGATGCGGCCTACTTCCTTCTCGTACAGCCGCAAGATTCTACGGTCCAAAAACTGGCGGAGGACGGTGGTGGTGCAGTGGGCCTCGTTCATCAGTTCCTCGCGGGTGATCTCGCGCTGGGGCACAGGATTCTCTTCGCTAACGCTGGCCAGCTCCAGATAGGCGCGGAGGACCTTCTGCTGGGCAGGAGCGCGCTGAAGCATGGCCTGGGCAGCTCGGAGGGCCTGCGCCGAACGGAAGTCGTCGGCCAGCACGACGTAGGTCTCGGTCTTGGGACGATAGTCGTCCTCGGCCTTGAGACCGGACGGGAGGGCGGCCTTATAGACGTCGCCAATGGGCGAAAGGTAGTAGTCGGCTATCCACTGCCATAGGCGCAACTGCTGGGGCAGGAGCACGGGATCCGGGTCCATCATCTCGACAATAGACTTCACGCCCTCCTTGCCTGTCTTGAGCCCTGCGGGCACCTGGTCGTGAAGGGCAGCGACAAGGCCAGTGTAGGTTTTGGTCTTGCCCAACGGCACACGCACGCGGCAACCAGGCTGCAGACGCGGGGCCAACGTGTCGGGAACGCAATAGGTGAAGTAGCCCTCCAAGGGCAATGGTAGGATGATGTCGGCATAAGTCATGGCGCAAAGTTACGCAATTATTTTGCAATCCTCACCAAAATATCGTACTTTTGCACGGAGCAAGCGGTCTGCACAAGAAGACAATTGCTTTTGCCCACAACATAAGACGATCGTTTCGCCAATAGAAATAAATCGATCGCTTTGCTGACAGAAAACAGACTATCATTTCACTAATAAGGATAAGACAATGGACAATGAAGTATTGAAAGCTATACGGGAGCGCCGCAGCCTGCGCCGCTTCAAGGGGGAACAGGTCGGCGACGACGCCCTGAAGGCCGTGCTCGAGGCAGGCACATGGGCTCCTACGGCCTTCGGCAAGCAGGACCCGTGGATCGTGGCGGTACAGAACGAAGCGCTGCGGGCCCGACTGACGGCGATGAATGCCCGCGTGATGGGGACGGAGAGTGACCCCTACTATGGTGCACCGACCGTGGTGCTGGTCTTTGCCAGCGCAGACAGTCCCAACAAGGACCGCGACGGTTCGCTCGTACTGGGATCGATGATGGTTGCCGCTCACAGTGTAGGACTGGCCTCCTGCTGGATCAACCGCGAGGACGCCATGTTTGCCACCGAGGAGGGAAAGGCGCTGATGCGT
>ENA-ORMS01002498-ORMS01002498.1-human-gut-metagenome-genome-assembly--contig:-NODE-2498-length-13171-cov-2.104148_pt1 | contig 13171 bp, 8 predicted proteins | sample MGYA00242104_ERZ508997 | MGnify/ENA primary metagenome ERZ508997 (study PRJEB26280, sample SAMEA2338704) | human gut metagenome | biome: human gut; feature: human-associated habitat; material: faeces... | reverse complement strand
GTAGCTGTATTAGGTGGCTTCATTATGGGAGGGGAGGTGATGTAGCTATGGCAAAGATTGATGTAATAGGAGATGTTATAGAGCGTCTTGCCGAGTACAAGATGTTCTATCCCGACACTACGATTACCCGTGTAGGTCTCGCAGACTGCAATTCTATCTCTCACAAGGATGGCCTGGAGCTGAGCAAGCAGGTATGCCACATGACGCATAGCGGACTGCTTCAGTTCAAGATATTCAAGAACAGAATGTATATCTTCAAGTCGAGAGCGTTCCTCAAGGTGGCAGACGGTTTCAAGAAGGGAGCCAAGGTAAGGTTCTATGACCCTCGCACGCCCGATATAAGCCGCGAGAGCGTAATGCTGGCAGACGGAATGCGCTATAACTGCGGCCTTCCCTTTATCTGGACAGAGGATAGCGAACTCGATGACCTCAAGAATAGCGACACCTTCGCCATATACTGGCGCCCGATAGAAGAAATAAGTGAAAAATAGCCAAACATCACTCATATGTTTGTCCTTTGACGTAAGGCAGAGATTTCGTACCTTTGCACCGAGAATTTTAACACAACAGAATTATGAGAACAATTAAGAACAAACATCGCAGGCGCACGCATCTGCTCTACAAGGTAGTATTGAGAACGTCCTGGTTTCAGTACACCGGCCGTCAGATGGGTCCGAACAAGACCGAGACAATGTGCTGGCTCGACTACAACCGCAGAGGCAGAATCCGCTGCTACAACGACAGGAAAAATGACCGCGCCATCATCGTCTGGCTCGACGGCAGGTATTACTCAGCTCCTAATACGCGGGGCTTATACCTGGAGAGAATCAGCATGAACATGGCAGAGTACAAACGATTAAATACGCATTAAAATGAGTAACGAAAAAGATATCAAGACCGTATTAGACGGAGCAGTAGAAACTGCTAAAGAGATAATGACAACTGAGATATTCCATGCTCAGCTAGTAAAGAACACCGAGGCTATCAATAAGGAACGCGAGGAGTATGAGCATAAGCGCGCAGAACTTCAGCAGGACCTTGACGATCAGAAGACCTTCTGTTCGGTCTCTAACCGTAAGCTTCAGACGGAGAAGCTGGAATACAAGATACAGGTCAACCGCCAACAGGAGATGTTTGAGAAGACTGAGTGCAACATCCGCGAAACCCTCAGCCAGGCGAACAAGGAATTCAATGAGAAGTATGCTAAACTGAAAAGCGAGCATTCTCTGAAAAACCTGCAACTTCAGAACGAGCGCCACAAGATTTTCGAGGCTTACCGCAATTCGGGGGGCAAATCTTGCCGAAGACTCTCAGCAAATGTACCCCGAAGGATGGAGCCGACCAAAGCCTAAAGATGGAGGAGTAGAATAATGGGAAATAAGAAAAAATATTCAGTTGGTATAGATAAAGTCTGCGAAGGTACCGATACAGAACTTCGTGGCGACATGAAGTCGTTCGGAACCGTCCAGAAGGTTACCAAAGAGCTAGGCGAGTGGCAGGAACAGAACGGTAAGCGAGCCTTCTTTCTGATAACCGCCGACGTGAGTACGGATGGTAATCTCAACCTGGCTGTCGGTGGTGGCGGCGACGATAAGATGCTCGCTATCATGATGCATGGAGCCATGAATGCCAACGAGGACCTGCAGAAGGCTCTGTACACGGCTTGCAAATTGCAGGATGAGATTGATATAGATAACAATAGTAACGAATAAATTTTAGCAGATTATGGAAAATCAGAATAAAAATGCTGCAGCTAAGGTTGCGGCCAATGTGGAGGAAGAAAGAAAGCACCCTATCTTTGAGGAGTGCGAAGTGATGGTTGCCGGCAAGCCGGCACGTGAACACATGCTCAGCATGAACGGCATGTACATCTCGGGCATTACCGATGAACAGCTCAAGGAGATGTTCGAGAAACTGGTCGAAGTGCTGTGGAACGAAAAAAGTAGTTTTCTAGTCTATCATGTAATAAAGTGACAAATAATTTAATTTAGTCAATTCTCTAACTAAGGATGGCTGCCCGTGAGGGTGGCCATTTTTCTGGAGCATAAATTTGGTTTTTCAGAAAAAGTGGTGTATCTTTGCACCCGAGAATTAGTAACACATTAAAATATATAGATTATGTTAGATACTTTCTTTGGCTTCGTGCAGTTCGTGTCGTTCGTGATTGCGCTTGTTCTTGGACCGTTTGTTGTCGGCTCGAGGATGTTTGCAAAATGGCTTGTTTATCTGACTTTATGTACCATATTTACTCCTTTGTTTGGAATACTTATATACGTAAAGTTCTTCAGGTACTAGTCCTTTGCCATATACTCGCCTGTTATTATATTTGCATTGCTAATTAGTAATGTATAAAGAATATGGTAACAGACAGTCTTGTTAAAAAGAAATTTGTTCACGAGACTCTTCAGGAAGGTATCCTGAAGATATACTCCACACAGGAGAACGTGGTGCGCAGCAACTTCCAGCGCCGTACCGGAAGACTTCTCACCACGCTTTCCGCACACTCGTTCGATAGCCAGATTTCGGGCGAGAACCGCACCATCTTCGTGCGAATCCTTCCTTATCTCCGTTTCCTCGATATGCAATACCGCCAGCGCAACGACCGCATCAGCAAGTTCAAGCGCAGGAACCTTGCACTCTACAACCGTGTGGTATGGGGCGTGCTCTATCACGAGACGTTCCCTAAGCTCCGTTATGGCTTCACGGATGAGATACGCCAAGGCATCCGTCAGGAACTGGAAAAGTCACTCAACCCTCAAAAATCATAAGTTATGGCAAGTAAACATTTAACGGAAGACGAAATTCGCTACACCGTCGATGTGAAGGCGGCAGCAGCCCAAAAGGAAATATACCGGCTGGAGCAGCAGAGCAAGAAGCTGCGCTCCGAGAACAAGGCACGACTCAGCCAGATGATTCAGCTGGAGGCAGCTGGCAAGAAAGAGACTGATACCTACAAGAACCTCAAGAAGCAATATACCGAGACTGGTAAGGAAATTCGCAACCTTACCTCTCAGATAGGCGAGCAGACCAGTAAACTCAATGTGCTTGATATGACTATGAGTCAATTGAAGAAGCAGCAGAAAAGTTTGCAGAAGGAATTTGAAAACACCTCAAAAACGCTCAACCCAGAACTTTATGATATATTGGAGCAAAAGTTGCAAGAGGTAAGCAGTAGAATGGCTGAATTGAAACAGAACGCTAAAAGTTTTGGTGAACTTGCGGCTAGCGACCAAGCTAACGGAATGCTATATGGTAACATGATGACCAAGGCAGCAGAACTCTTTGGTAGTTACGCACAAGGTTTCAAAGATTCCGTCAAAGAACTTATTGATGGTGGCTTGGAGATGGCAGAAACCGCCGATGGTGTGACCAAGGCTTTCAAGGATATGGATCAGCCTGACCTCTTGGAGAATCTTCGCAAGGCAACCAAGAACACAGTCAACGATGTGCAGTTGATGACCGCAGCCGTGCAAGCTAAAGACTTCCACATACCACTCGAAGACCTCGGTAAGTACTTGCAGTTTGCCCAACTGAAGGCACAACAGACAGGCCAGTCGGTTGACTACATGACCAACAGCATCGTGACTGGTTTGGGTCGCAAGTCCCCATTAATCCTCGATAACCTGGGTATCTCTGCAGCGGAAATCTCAGAGAAGACCAAGGAGACGGGCGACTTCATGAAGGCTGTGGCAGAGATTGTAGATACCCAACTTGCCGAGGCAGGAGAGACCTATATCAGCGCAGCCGACCGGGCAGCCCAGAAGACGGTAGAACTGCAGAACGCCCAGAAGGCTCTGGGAGACGAAATCCTCCCGCTCAAGGAACAATGGGATGATGCCTATGCAGATATGCAGCTGAACACCATCAGTCTCATTTCCTGGTGTGTAAAGCATCAGGGTGTGGTGAAGACGCTCGGCATTCTGCTTACAGCCTTCACGGTTGTAGCGATTGCCACCAGCAACGCCATCAAGACGAATATCGTTGTAACCAAGGGCGCAGCCGCAGCCCAGCAGGCATGGAACGTAATCTGCGCTACCGGAACCGGACTCATGAAACTGCTGCAGGCAGGCTTCTACCTGCTCACGGGCAGGGTAACGCTTGCCAAGAATGCCTGGACCGCCATGAACGCAACGATGAAGGCAAGCGTCTTCGGACTGATTGCTGCAGGAGTAACGGTTCTCTCCCTGAAGTTATGGGATATGCACAAAAAGCAGGAGGCGGCTGCCGCATCAGCCAAGGAACTTGAAACCATGGAGCGAGACCTGAATGCCCAGGTGAACGAGCAGACCGCCAAGGTGAAGCAGCTCAATGAAACCATGCGCAACGAGAAGATCTCCATGGACCGCCGTAAGGAGGCTCTCAATGAACTCAAGAAGATTATTCCTGGTTATAATGGCCTGCTCTCTGAAGAGGGCAGACTGACAAGGGATAACAAGAGTGCCATTGATGACTATCTCGTTTCTCTGGAGAAGGAAATCAAACTGAAGGCATACAGGGATAAGCTTGTGGACCTGTATAAGCAGAAAAGCGACCTTGAGGATAAGAGAGACGAGCAGGATAAGACTTATCATGATGCAAAAACAGACAACATCCTTCATCCACAGAATAGTTTTATCAGAGGTGTCTCCAAGTTCTTCGGCACAGATACGGAAACGAATGCCAAGAAGGCGCTCAACAATACCGAGCAGCAGATAGACCGCGTAAACGGAAAGATAGACGAGCTGAACTCCAAGATTGCGAATATCGGTATTGTGACTCCTAAAAAAGGCACAGGAAACGGCGGTGGTGGCGGAACGGGAGGCCATACCGGAGCAGGTGGCCATACCGGAACCACAAACACCACCTCCAAGCCTAATCCTGATGATATCGCATCGAATAGATTTTCTGAAAACCGACAGGCAGATATCGATGCAGCCAACCAGGACTATCAGCAGGATGTGAACAACTGGAACATGGCTCTCGCCCAGAAGAAGGTGTCTCAAGAGAAGTACGACCTCGCCATGCAGGCTCTGAAGACCCAGCATACTGCCAACATCCTCGCCATCGAGACCTCCTACAGCGAGCAGTCGCAGAACATCGATATCAAGGATGTCGAGAAGAAGAAATCACTCCAGGATAAACAGCAGGCGAACCTCCGGGCTGCAGAACAGGCTCATTTCGAGCAGCAGGTTACGGTAGAACAGGCTTACCAGGATGCCCTGGCAAAGGTAATGGAGCAAGGGGAGACGCAGCAGGTACTGACTCTGGAGCAGCAGCGCGACCAGAAACTGGAAGTTCTGAAGGGATATTATCAGGCTGCGCTCAATATGGCCAAGCAGAACGGGGAAGATACTACCCAGCTGGAGAAAGCATATAAAGATGTGCAGGCTCAGATAAAGAAGGAGTATACGACCAAGCAAAACGAGCTGCTTGACGAACAGGATGAAAAGAAAAAACAAGCTAGGCAGGCTCTCGGTTTCGACCAGCAGAGCGAGTACGACCGGCAACTGCTGCAACTGAAGCAGGCACTCGACAACCAGTATATCACTCAGCAGGAATATGAGGAGAAAGTGCAGCAGTTGAAGAGAGATTCCTTCATGAAGCAGGCTCAGTACTACACAAACCTCTTCAGTAATGCCGTGACTTCGCTGCAGAATGCAGAGATGGCGAACGTGGATGCCAAGTATGATGCCGAAATCAAGGCTGCCGAGGGCAATACGGCACTCCAGGAGAAGCTGGAGAAGAAAAAAGCAAACGAGAAGCTGAAGATACAGAAGAAGTATGCTGACGTGAACTTTGCTATGCAAGTGGCTCAGATTGTCTCCAATACTGCAGTATCTATCATGAAGGCACTCGCCGATTTGGGACCTATTGCCGGACCTGTTGCTGCAGCCCTGATGGGTGTGACGGGTGCAGCTCAGTTGGTTGTGGCAAATGCAGAGCGCCAGAAGGTGAAGCGCATGACCCTCAACGGAAGCGCCAGCGGTTCTTCTTCTGTAGGTTCCCGTGTGGCAAGCGGACGCGAGAGTGGTGGACGCATCGATGTAGAGCGCGAGCAGGATGGCAAACACTTCAACGCCGAGTATGCACCAGGTAAGCGCGGGTACGTAGACCATCCTACCGTTATCGTAGGCGAGGGTCCTAGAGGCAGGAGCAAGGAGTGGGTGGCATCGAATGCAGCCCTGGAGAACCCTACCATCGCTCCGCTCATCAACCTGATGGATGCAGCCCAGCGTGCCGGACAGATAAGAACCTTCGATATGAGTAAGTATCTGATGGCCATGCAGGGCAGGGCGCTGGGTGGAAGTATCGCCCGTCAGTCTGCCCGGACCAGTCCGGATACCGCTCCTGGAGGGGCAGATTTTTACGTCCGGACGCAGGAATCTGCGCATCGCGATGCAGGAAATGCTACGTCGGGACGCAATAATGACGAGCTCCTGGAACTGCTCAGAGAGCTCAAGAGAGACGGAATCCGCTCGTTTGTATCACTCTCGGACCTGGACGCCAAACAGGAACTGAGAAACCAGGCGAGAAAGTTTGCTAAAAAATAAAATCTTCTGAACATGAAAATAACAAATCTGGATAAAGGAAAGGCCTACCAGCTTGGCGAAGATGCCAAGCTGGAGGTAGAACGTACAAATCCGTTCTTCAACGATTACGGGGAAACGACCTCCCCGCTCAATATTCCGGCAAGCGATTACAACCGCATGATACTTGGCTATCCCGATACCTTCGGTATGAGGGATAAGATGGTGGCTACGAACGTAAGCATCGAAGACGGCGAGTATTTCGCCCAATGCCGGCAGATTGTTCTCTCGGCACAGCACAAGGGAAACATCTCCTCTTCATTCTATATCAACGACGGATCCTTCTATTCGAAGATACAGAACGTAAAGCTGAAGAGCATCTTCAAGGACGAGATGATACCCGGGTGCACGACCGTAGACGAGTGTATCGAGTTCTGCAAATCTCTCGTAGGTGGCAAAAACGAGAACTATGATATCTTCCCGGTTCTGCTTACCGATGACTCGGGTAGAGATACCGAGTACAACTACAAAATACTGAACTGGGGATGGAATGCAGGTACTATGCGTACTGCCAGCTACTGGAGATATAAGGAAGGAGGCGGTTACGAATACGTAACAGCTCACGAGATGTATACCTATTCTCTGGGCGTTGACTCGCCGTATTTTGCGGGTGAATGGCTGCTTACTGATCATGTAAACGAAATACCGATATCTCTGACGAAGGGATATTATATATCTCCTTTTATCCGTGCCAATTATTTGTTGAAGCGGATTTTCAAGCATTTCGGGTATGACCTCAAGGAGAATTTCTTCACCAAGACGGCTCCATTTAATAAGATGGTTGTCTTGAACAACGTGATAGACGTACTGGTGAATGGACATATCCGTGTCGAAGATCTTCTGCCAGACGTGTCTGTATCTGATTTTCTCTCAGTTTTTCGGAAAAAGTTTCTATGCGAGTTCGTTTCTGATGAAGGAACTCATACTGCAGATATCATCTTCCTGAAAGATGCGATAGACAGTAAGCCGGTTGCGGATCTTACCCGCCAGATGACTGAAGAACCTACCTTATCTTATAAGGCTGCATCCGATTATAAACGTGTGGTACTGCGCCCGAAGTATCAGGCGGATAGCGATACAGAGGATAGTTACGATGATATTAAGGATATGGTATCGAAAAATTCTGGCGCCTACTTTGATAGCGCAGACGGTTGCTTCTATAAGAAAGGTTATTCCGGTAACTACAGCGTGAAAGTAAAAATAGGTGGCTGTTCTCAGAGCTACGATTCTGGAGATGATGATATTGATACTCAAGATGTAGAAATACCAGAGATGATACCGGAGGTTCGTACGCTCCAGTTTAGGGAAATCTTAGACGGGGAGACCGTGGTAAGAGACATGGACAGGCAACTGTATATCGGCGATTACGCTACGCTGAATTCATCGATGAAAGTTGCAACGGAAGACGGAGAAGAGGTAAGTGAATCGACTCCTACGTTGCCCGTCATGCTCGCCTTCCCTTACGTATCTTCAGATGGTATAGCTTGCGGAACCGTGACAGCATATGATACGCATCTATATTCAAATGTCGGGTTCGGCTCGCATCGTCAGGGAGAGCAGACGCCAAGGAAGATATTCGATTACTCCCTGGTGTATAATGGTGAGGATGGTATCTATGAAAAGTTCTACCGGCAGTATGATCTCCTGCTCAGGAATTCACTCCAGGAACTCAAGGTAAAACTGCTCCTCTCCCAGTCGCAGAAGCAGAACCTTCCTTCTTATGCGAAGGTTGTGATTAGAGGCGTAAGTTTCTTCTTCAACAAGCTGAAGTTCACCCTCGGAGGAAAGAGCGAACCAACCGAAAGCGAGCTCAGAACCATCGCTCTCACTACTCCTGTTAACGAGGCAGAGAGTCTGGAAGATATGATGCCGGCAATGACCTGCAAGTACCAGTGGCTTGGATTCGAAGAGACGGTAGAGGTTTCAGAGAATGACTATAAAAAATCAGGTAACGACCAGGACCGTACCTTCAAGATCATTTATCCTCCTCTCCCTTCAGCTGAGTATGTTGGCAAAAAATACGGCCTGCAGAAATCATATGTAAGCCAGAAAACCCGACACGCAACGATGTTCCGTCACAGCAAATGGGTATACCATTGTACGACCGTCTGGCTGGAATGCATACCGATTTCGTAGGATATTGTCCTTTGTTATATACCTGTATTATCTTACCTTTGCAATATAATCAAAGCAATTTTAAGATGATACAGGTTTTATTATATCCAGATGCTCTGAGCATGGTAGGCTCCATGAATGCCTTTGAGATATTCAGTACCTCGAAGGCTGATGTGGTTTTCGCTCTACGCTATAAAGGCTCAAGCGCAAACATCGTTCAGCACACTTATACGCCGAACGATAAGAACCGGATTACGTTATCCGTCAAGGATATCATCCTTCCTCTTCTCAGCTTTGAGGTAAAGGACAGTAGTGAACCTTATGCTCAGCCGAACATCATGAAATCCTTTGTGGCGACACTTTACGAGGTTGGCAGCGAAGGCAGCAAGAAGGAATTCACCTTCTCCGTGATACGTGCCGGTGTGGACAGACTCTCTGATTCGGCTACCAATTTTCTGAAAAACAATTTCCTTACCTGGCAGCCGCAGGGGAAGGGGGGAACCTATTATTCTCCGGAATTCCTTACCTATTACGCAACTGCCACCAGCGTGATGAAGTGCAAGGCATACATGTGGAATGGGACCGCCTACGAAGAGAAGGAAGTGGTACTGATGAATCATATGAATGCCGGAACCGTATATACCGTACCGGTGCAATACGCCATTATCGCCAAGAAGATAGGCGGTTCTATCCAGCCATCTTATTACGATATCTGGGTAGAACAGGACGGGAAGCGGGTTACCTACGTACAGCGCTACTATGCCAGCGATATGAAGAGCGAGGAAGAAGAGTGGTTTCTCTTTGAAAATTCGTTGGGAGGTGTAGACTGTTTCCGTGCTTACGGCAACAGCGAAAATACTGCAGAACATACCCACAACGTAGCAGAAATAGAGGAAGACTCTGAGGAATATCGCGTAGATACCACCCGCAAATTTAAGAAGAATACCGGATTCCTGGACAAGAAGGAGCGCCTGTGGATGCTCGATTTCTTCCCGTCTCTGGGTAAGTATGTTTACCATGGCAATTCTCTTCGTAAGATAACCGTTATCGAGAGCGATGTGAACTACGAGGCGAAGGAGCTGCCTTCGAACTATACCTTCACCTACAAATATTCAGATGCCCGTCCGTACCTGAACCTCACGAGGTCAGATGCCAGCGATTTCAAACAGATGGATATCCATCTACCCGAAATCGGAAATTTTACTATCGCCCCTCGCTTAGTTGAGTTCCCACGTCAGCTGCTGAGTGGAGGGGTACTCTTCCCTGTTCAGGAGCCCTATTCAGAAACATGGGGTGTCACAACTGCAGACGCTCTCTTCAGCTACTTTGCAAGTACTCTGAGCGACCGATATAGTGGCGGAGGAGGTATTGGCCATCAGCATTTCAACATCGAAGTGCTGAACGGACTGTCTTATGATTACGGTTATATCCTGTACCAGGGTGACAGAATAAAGGCAGGTATGGCAGACGACTGTACTCCTGGAGGTGCGCTTGAGAAGAAGATGCTGCGCAAGGATATAGACGATACGGCTAAAGGAAAGATTACTTTCGAGGATGTGATATCTCTACTGAAAGGATTGAAGCTTGGAGACGGAAAGAGCCAGATAACTGAAGAGGGATTAGCGAAGCTCTATGCCTTTATGACATACAATTTCGTTTCCGGAATCTATGGCTCCGGCGCAAGCATCGACAATAATGGCGATGCAGAAATGAACAGCCTGTTCGTCCGTCAGTTCATCTCTGCTCCTAAGTTCGTCTTCAACGAAATCTCTGTAACCAAAGCGGAGCAATGGAATACCAACGGCTATGGAACCATCGAGAGTGTAGATACCAAGAAACACATCATCTCTCTTCATCTGGAGGGAAACGATTACGGATCTCTGCAGGTGGGAGATATCTGCCGCGGTATCTATGCCGATATAGATAACGTCCATGGTGCGGATAAAAATACTGAAGGTGCGCTGGATGATTGCAACTTCGTTCTGCATAAAGGTTTCTTCACTACTTACTTTTATGTGAAGAAAATCATCACTAGCGAGAAGGGTAAGTTCGTGTTCGAATATGGTAAACGCTCGGAGGCGACTCCGGATCCTTGCGCCTATATGGATTTTGCCCAATATGGTAGCTTTACCGATGATAAGCGCCAGAGCAGCATGTATTTCTCTTCGAGGGGAAACAGCTATATCGAGGTGCTGGATGGTGTATGCAACTGGGAGATATATCCTCAGAACCGCGTTTGCCGTTACGGATGGCTCGGAGGACTGTCAATCAAGAAAAAGAATGGTTCGTATATCTATCCTTCAGGAAACGGTATCTTTGTGCAGGATAATGTATACTTCGGCGGCAACGTGGAGTATCTGGGTGATATTCTCGGTCTTGATGATCTGAAGAATGAGGCGAAGGCTTATGATGTGAGTCTCTCGCAGTATCAGAGTGTCATCACGGTAGATGATATGGGTAATGTCATTAATGGTCTCTATACTCAGGACGAGGGCAAGGCTACCAAGCAGTACCGCATCTCGACGGCTGTATTCGTGCGCAAGGGTGTGGATATCCTACTTGAGGAGGATGCGAACAGCGAGGATGTTACAGAAGGCCATTATCGATTGCATGTAGTAAGCGAGGATTGCGACGTAGAGGTGAAGAACTCTACTGTTTTCATCAAGGGTATCAAGAACATCAAGGATGGTGTTGCCGGTACTGCAGATGATACCAATTTTGATTACGCAGCTATGCGCAAAATGTCGGATGCGATGGTGACGATTGTGGTAGATCTGGAAGGTAAGACTTCTAAAACTGTGCAGATGCCTATTCGCATTCAGCACGACAGCCTGCCGTTTATGGTATGTGATCTCAGTAACGAGAATGCTTCTGTGGCGTGGAATACAAAAGCTGGGAAGTATATCGGTTTCCCTATCAGGACTAAGGTTTCCCTCATGTATCATAACGAACCATGGGCGATATCCTCGCTCAATATCTCTAAGGTTGCCGGACTGAAGGCGTCGATGAGTATTGAAGGCAAGGCAAAGATAATCACCATTGAGGCAGATAATCTTACTGCCGATACCCTCGCTCAGATTACGAAGATGAATATCACGGTTGTGGGCAAATATGCCGGAGCCAGCTACGAGTACACCCGAGAGCTTACCATTTTGAAATCGTCTGATACCGTAATCTACGAACTGATACCATCTGCCGATAGCGTGATTATAGACAATCAGGGCAATATGAGCGCACAAAGTATCTCATGCGATATATGGGCAACATCATCCGACGACAAGAGATATAAGCTGACAGAATTACCGGCAGGGTATCATCTGAAGTATGGAACTGCTGATACTCCTGATACTAACATGGAAATAGGCGCAGAGGTATCTGTGCAGAGTAATGCCCGTCAGGTGGTGTTCGCTTTATACGATGCTTCCGGAAATGTACTGGATAAGGAGAGCGTTCCGGTACTCACCTGTGGAGCGGATGGCGATGGATATGAGTATATCTATTATCTCTCTGACCAGTCTGATTCGAGTTTCATTACACGGCCTTACCGTCAGCAGGGCGCCTTGCAGCCTAAGGGATGGCAGGATGATCCGATGGAGCCGACTCTGGAAAAGCAGTATGTATATGTGGCATACAAGGCGGGAGAGGTAGGATCGGACGGCAGTTTCTCTGAACCTAAGCTCTTCAATCGTTACCCGAAGAGTATTTCAAGCATCGAAACCTGGTATTATGCTGCAGGTAGTTCTGATATAAACGAGAGTCCGACATTATTCAGAGAACATGGCAGTAAAGACTTCAATAAAATTGCCTTTAATGATGCCACTCCGTGGCTATGGATAATGAAAATCACACGGTTTACGGATGGGGACGAAATTACAAACTTCTCATGCGGAGGTTATAAAGCGAAGGATGGCAAGGATGGTCAAGATGGTCAGAATGGCCAGAATGGTAAGGATGGTCAGAATGGTAAGGATGGCGTTGGTCTCATTGTAGGCTATCAGTCTTCAGCTTCAGAACCATCAGATCTTCCTTTTCTGAAAACGCTTGCCGAATATGATAAAGCGCAGGATAATATTGGCCACGGCTGGACGAAGAAGGCTCCTGCTACTGGCGGTAAGAGTATCGTGCTGGGTGGTAAGATTACAACAGATGAGATTGTCGACCGCTACAACAGCAGTACTACTAGCGCATGGGGAACAGAAGAAAGCGAAATTCTGTTAGATGGCATCAAGCAGAAGAAAACTTTCTATAAGACTCCTTCCGCTCTTGGTAACAACGGCAAGTGCATACGTCGTATTAAGGTTGTTAACCATTTCCGGGATAGCTATCTCAGAATAATGCTGAAGTCTTACTCTGAAACCAACTGGGACCTGGTATGTATCTCTCGTCTCTATCTGCCGTCTGAGGTTATCAACAGCGAGGGCAGGCAGATAAAGGAAGATAGCGAATATATCAACAGATCGGAGCATACCTATGCAGTAAGCGGCAATGGT
>ENA-ORMS01002492-ORMS01002492.1-human-gut-metagenome-genome-assembly--contig:-NODE-2492-length-13192-cov-4.673822_pt1 | contig 13192 bp, 9 predicted proteins | sample MGYA00242104_ERZ508997 | MGnify/ENA primary metagenome ERZ508997 (study PRJEB26280, sample SAMEA2338704) | human gut metagenome | biome: human gut; feature: human-associated habitat; material: faeces... | reverse complement strand
GTGGCCAATGTCATGGAGAGCGGCTACGACGGCGCAGAGATTCTGGGCATCCACTTCGAAGGCCCCTATCTCGACATGAAGTACAAGGGCGCACAGCCTGACCAGTACATCGTCAAACCCACCATCGAGCAGTTCGAGCACTACCAGAAAGCGGCCCGCGGCCACATCCGCTATGTCACGCTGGCAACGGAGCATGATGAGGACTTCGCCCTCACCCGCTATCTGACGGCCCACGGCGTAGTGGTCAGCATCGGCCACAGCGGCGCGACCTACGAGCAGGCTGTCATGGCCTACGCCAACGGTGCGCGCTCCATGACCCACGTTTATAACGGTATGTCGCCCTTCAACCACCGTGCAAACGGTCTGGTGGGCGCAGCTTACCGCATCCGCACCATGTACGGCGAGATCATCTGCGACGGCTGCCACTCCACCCCTGCTGCCCTGAACAACTACTTCATGAGCAAAGGCCCGGATTACGCCATCATGATCTCGGATGCACTGATGGCCAAGGGCACCCCCATTGGCAGCGAGTACATCTTTGGCGGCAACCATATCACCATCTACCCGGACGGCAGTGCCCATCTGGACAACGGCACGCTGGCCGGTTCCACTTTGAACATCAACAAGGGCCTGCGCATTCTGGTGGAGGAGGCCATGGTGCCCTTCAACTATGCACTGAACGCCTGCACCATCAACCCGGCGCGCTGCCTGCATCTGGACGACCGCAAGGGTTCCATCCAGATCGGCAAGGATGCCGACCTTGTGGTGCTGGACGACAACTACGATGTGCTGCAGACCTACTGCATGGGCAAGGCCCAGCTGTAATTTCTGGCTGACGCGAACAAAGGATGTGTTAAACCCGTTATGATCCAGATCGCCTTCTGCGACGATGACCAGACAGTTCTGGACCAGCTCTCTGCCCTGCTGGAAAAATATCGCGCCCAGCGCTGTGTCCAGATCCAGTGCACAGCCTTTCACAGCCCGCTGGATCTGCTGGCCGAGATCGAAAAGGGCACCCGGTACGATATCCTGTTTCTGGATGTCATCATGCCGGCCGAAAACGGCATTACCGCCGCCAAGGAGATCCGGCAGTACGATAACGTCGTCAAAATCATCTTTCTCACTTCTTCCGCCGAGTTTGCAGTGGAATCCTATGTGGTGGGTGCCTATTTCTACCAGCTCAAGCCCATCTGGGAGGACAGCTTTTTCCGTCTGACGGATTCGGTGATCGCCGAGTGCCGCCGCGCCGACCAGCGCAGCCTGATCCTGCGCTGCAAGACCGGCATCTCCCGCATCGATCTGGACCAGCTGCTCTACTGTGAAGTGCTGGGCCGCACTGCTGGTCATTGCGCTGTTCCCGACAGGCGGCACCGCGCTGCAGGATGCCACCGAGCTGGTCGTCACCCTGCCGCTGCTGCTGGCACTGGTGCACTGGATCGCGCCTTCGGTGCGCGCGCTGTCGCACTCTTCGCTCAAGCTGCAGCTGCAGTTCGGCGTGATCCCGCTGCTGAGCTATGTCTTTGACTACTTTACCCGCATTTATACCGATCTGCTCTCCAGCGGCAATCAGGCTGCAGTGGAGTTCATGCCCTTTGTGTGTAGTCTGGCCTATCTGGCCTTTGTGCTGCAGACCACGCAGGAGCAGAAGCGGCGCAGCCAGCTGGAGCAGACCCAGAACAGCCTGAACCTGCAGGTAGCGCAGGCTGTGCGCGAGATCGATGCCCTGCGGGAAAGCCAACGCAAGGCCAGCACCTACCGCCACGACCTGCGCCATCATTTACAGTACATTTCCGCCTGCATCGAAAATGGCCGTGCCGAAGCCGCGCAGGAGTACATTCACAGCGTGTGCGCAGAGATCGAAGCCAGCAAGGTGAACGTCTACTGTGAAAATGAGGCCGCAAACCTCATTCTCTCGGCCTTTGCAACCCGCGCGCAGAACAGCGGCATCGACTTCCGGGTGCATGCCGCCATCCCGCTGGTGCTGCCTTTGCCGGACAGCGACCTGTGTGTGCTGCTTTCCAACGCGCTGGAAAATGCCCTGCACGCCGGGCAGCGCCAGCGCGAGGCCGGAAAGCCCGCTGTTGTGGAGACCACCGCCTACCAAAAGGACGGCAGACTGTTTTTACAGATCGCAAACTCCTGCAGCTTCCCGGTGCAGTTCCGTGCCGAGGGCATCCCCACCACCAGCCAGCCCGGCCACGGCCTTGGCGTGCGCAGCATCTGCGCCATTGTGGAGCAGTATGGCGGCATGTACAGCTTTTCGCAGCAGCAGGACCAGTTTGTGCTGCGCATCTCTCTGTAAAAGGTCGATTCAATGCATTTTATTGGCGACTCGTGCCAATTGCACCAGTCGGCACTGCTTTTGCGCTATAGTAAGCTCAGACGGTTCTACTGCCGTCTAAGCTTATTTTTTTCAGGGAGGGTCTTCTATGGCATTTCTGCTCATCCCGGTCATTTTGCTGGCCGTGGTCTGGCTCAGCTACATCTGCCGCCGTCTCAGCGAGTTGAACGAGAATGTCAACACTGCCATGAACCAGATCGGCCTGCAGCTTTCTTCCCGCTTCCGTGCTTTGGAAGCCCTGCTGGAACTGGCCCGCACCCACGGCCTTTCGGCCCAGCTGGTGCTGCTGCCGCCCTCCATCAATGCCCTGTCCACACCGGCGCAGGTGCTGGAACAGGAGCAGCATCTTGCACAGGCCATGTCCTACATCACCGTTGCGGCCGAGAGCCACCCTTCCCTGAAAGCAGACCCCGCCTACCAGCGCTGCATGGAAGCGGCCAACTGCTACAGTCGGATGGTCTATACCAGCAGCCTGATCTACAACGATTCCGTCACCCGGCTCAACTGTGCACTGGAGCAAAAGCGCCTTGGCCTGCTGGCCGGTCTGCTGGGCATTGCCCCGCGGGAATACCTGCAGTTTGCACCGGATGCACCGGTGGCCTGTCCTGTCCAGCCCTCGCAGCCTTTTCGGCGGGAACCCGCATAAAACTTCTTCATCGTAAAAGCCCGGCACCTCGGTCCGCTTGAAGGTGGAATAAAATCACAGGGCGCATTCGTTCCACCCTTAATACGCAAAACACCCCTCGGCTTCCGCAGCAGGAAACCGAGGGGTGTTTGTTATGCTTTATTTGTGTCGGGTCAAGCCCTTACGCCATTACTTGCGGGGATTCTTGATCGCAGCCTGGGCGGGCGATAAAATTGCAGAGTTCTCCTTTCCAGAAATATCATTTCACTTTCCGTTGCGCCCGTGGTTCTTTTTTGTAAGCCCCGCGTATGCGGGGAAAAGCGCCTTTGCGCACCGCCCATAGCATCAGCCGTAGGATCACCCCCGCGTATGCGGGGAAAAGTAGTCGCCCACTGCGTCCGCCAGAATGCCGTAAGGATCACCCCCGCGTATGCGGGGAAAAGCAAAAGAAGAGCCCTACCGGCCTTGTCACCCGGGGATCACCCCCGCATGTGCGGGGAAAAGGAGCCGACGAACAGGGCGTAGGTGGAGTAGCCGGGATCACCCCCGCGTATGCGGGGAAAAGGGTACGATGTAGTCAGCAGGCTTTGCCGTGTACGGATCACCCCCGCATGTGCGGGGAAAAGAGACAAGACAGGCTGGACTACTACGTGCCCCAGGGATCACCCCCGCATGTGCGGGGAAAAGAATTGCGGGTCGAAACTTGCTTTGCGGACAATGGGATCACCCCCGCATGTGCGGGGAAAAGTAATCTCTTTGTTTTCAGGAGAATAGAACCTAAGGATCACCCCCGCGTATGCGGGGAAAAGTTATACACGCCTTGTGTTATTGCGCCCAATGTGGGATCACCCCCGCGTATGCGGGGAAAAGACGTTTCTGGAGCCGAAAGGACAGACTAGACTAGGATCACCCCCGCGTATGCGGGGAAAAGGCTGCAATCTTGCGCGCGGTGTGCGTCCCGATAGGATCACCCCCGCGTATGCGGGGAAAAGGCCGTTGCGATCATTTGATGATACTCGTGAATGGGATCACCCCCGCGTATGCGGGGAAAAGCTCTAGTTCGATGGCGTTGGCAAAGCTTTTGCAGGATCACCCCCGCGTATGCGGGGAAAAGTGCAAAAGTACTAGACAAAATCGTGCCAAATAGGGATCACCCCCGCGTATGCGGGGAAAAGACTAAAAAGATCCCGTAGCACCGTGCCTCCTGTTGCTATTGTACCGCTGTTTCCTTCAGTTTGCAATAAACCTGTTGTATCAGACGGCAGTCCGGCAGGGCGCGATGCTCCACTTTTTCTGCCAGCTGAAAATGCTGTGCCAGCGTCACCAGCTTATAATTTGCGATCCTTGCAAGGTTTCGGCGGGCAAGTTGTGCAAGGTCGATCTGGCGGTTGGTCGGTGCCGGAAAGCCATATCGTTTGCAGGTCATGCGCAGAAACTCCAGATCAAAGGCAATATTATGTCCCACCAGTGGGTCTTTGCCAATAAACAACAAAAAGCTATTCAGCGCTTCCCGTGGTTCTGTTCCCTGCTGCAATTCCGCAGCGCTGAGTCCTGTCAGGGCTGTGATCTCTGCCGGAACGTTTTCTTCCACGCGGACCAGCATGGTCAGCTCCTCCACCGGTACACCGTCCCGGACCCGCAGCGCTCCATATTCGATGATGGAATCGGACGCGGCTTTCAGGCCGGTGGTTTCCAGATCGATCACGGTGTAATTGCCTGTGCTCGGCTTTGTTCTGCCCGCTTTCCGCGCCATTTGCTGCTGTGCCGCTTTGCTGAACCCGGGTTTCAGGTCGATTTGGTTTTGTTCGGCCTGCGGCAGCGGTCGTCGCATCAGTTTGATCCCGTCAAAGTCCACGGTTTCCCATGCGGTATTGTGGGTGCGAAAATCCATCCGCTGCTCTCCCGCCGTGGTAAACACCAGTGTTGCCTGTCCGTTTTTCAGGTTCTGACACACCCGCTCCCACAAGGCATCCCGCACGCGGCTGCTCACATTGCCTACATAAACGCCCGTGTTGATCTCGCACAACCATTTGGACAGATCCCCGCGCAGTTTTGGCGGGCAGTTCGTCATGGTGAGAACTACGATGTTTCATCACCCTCTTCTTCAAAATAATTGATGCCGTTGGCCACAGTGCCCACTTTGTTGTCCCACAGATAAACAGCTTCCGGCTCCTGTTCCCGCTCATCCGCATTCAGGAGCAGATACCGGATATCGTGCACCATGCGCTCCAGAATATGATGCTCTACCATGGCATCCCGCACCCGGCGGCGCACTACGGCCGGCAGGTCGTCCGGAGCCTGTGCCGCCACTTCAAAGGCGATGGGAATGGTCACCTCGGCCTTGTACAGGTCGGCAATATCGTACACAAAGGAGCACTCGTGCCCCACATGAACAAAGCCAAGACCCGGGGCGCAGCCCAATGCCACGATCACCGCGTACGCCAGACCGTACAAACAGGCGTGCCCGGCAGAAAGCGCCTGATTGACGGCATCTCCCGATGCAAAATCCTCCGGGCGGTACAGTCGGCCGCTCCACGGAACACCGGTATCCTTGGAAGCTTTGCGGTATACCTGCCGCACACGGCTGCCCTCGCGTCCCCGCAGCTGCTGCATCGTCAGCCGGGAGATATCTTCGTCCGGGAAACGGAGCTGATACATCTTGCGTACCACATCCAGGTGCTTGCGGGTGTTGCTGACAAGCTCTGCCTGCCGCAGCAACAGCTGCGAGTGGGTGGTCAGGGGACGGCCATGGGCGTAATACCGCACACCGTACTCACCTACCCAGACAGCACCCACGCCCGTATCACCCATAAGTTCCATGGCACGGTGGGTCACCCGTGTACCCGGCCCCAGCAGCAGCACCGAGATGCCAGCCGCCGGGATCTGAACGATCCCTTTTTCGTCTGTAACGGTGATTGCGCCGTCCTGTCGGCCAAGGGTGCAGTGTTCCAGATACAGAAAGGTCATCCGGTCTTTCACCTGCGGCAGCGCCTGCAGGTCCGGCCGGATCATGCCCGGCATCTCGTCCATCTCAGTTTCCTCCGCGCATAACGGTCATCAGTCCAAGGCCATAGGCCTTGCCGCGCCCCATGCCCTGACACAGCAGTGCCCGGAACTGCTCTGCATCGGTCACCTGCAAAATGCCCTCATAGGTCACTGCTAACAGGGTCACCGGCCGGGTGCCATGCTTGGCAAAATGTTGCCACTGCACCCGGGTCACGGTAAATTCCTCCTCCCGCAGGGCAAAGCCGTGCTTTGCGGCGCGCTCCAACAGCCACTGCTTCTGGTACTGTGTCGTGCAATGTGCGGCTACAGTTCCCCGCGCTGCGGGGTTTTGGGGGTCTTTGCAGCTTTTGGTGGGGTTTGCGGTCAGCCGAAACTGCCAGCAGCTGCCCGGCTCCACCCGCTGCAAAAGCGGGTCGTAGCTGCGTGTCTCCGCAGCCGCTCCGGTGCCAAACTGCTCCACCACGCCGGACAGCTCTGGCGCATCTTCGCTGAGCAGCAGCAGATACAACCGCTCTCCCAGACGATCCAACCGCCACAGTCTGCGGCGGCGCTCCCCTGCAAAAGCGCTTTCCACTGCGCCATGCAGTTTTTGCGGTGCCGACAGCGCAGCCATGGTGCTGCGGCGGGTGGGATCTAGTTCTACCCGTGATAAATACATTCTCTCGCCCCCTTTTTACAATTCCCGGAACGGATCGTGCTCCGTAGTCTCCGGGCTGTCCGGCACTTTCTGCCAAAGCTCCCGTACCGAGCGGTAGCCGTACTGCCGATGATGCGGGTCAAAGCTCACCGGCACATCCCGCTGCGGAGCCGTACCCGGCTCCAGCGGGTCGGCGTCCAACAAGATCCGGCTCTGCCGTCCCGGGCACAGGGGCGGTTCCGCTTGCAGCACCTCCTGCAAGCTGCCCGGGCGTACTCCCAGACAGAGCGGCAGGGTAGGCGGGCAGCAGCGGCGGCCGAGATACAGCGGAAATTCCGGGTGCAGCAGTGCCTGCTGCACCTGCTGCAAAAGGGCGGTGTCGGTGCTTTCGATCCCGGCCAGAAACACGGCATCCTGCAAATAATGGCGGTAGGTCACATAAGAGGTCTTTTCGTCCTGCGTCTTTGCCGTGTGGTAGTCCACCAGCAGCTGCCCTTCCCGCTCCACGCGGACGCCGAACCGCAGCCCAGTCAATCGGAGCAGTGCTTCGCGCTCGTCCCGCCGCAGCCCAAGAGCTGCCGCCAAAAGGCCGATCACGCCGCTCTTGGTGGGTTCACGGCCCGTCTTGCGGGTCTCAAATTTGGAGTCTGCGCCCCACGCCTGCAAAGGCGCTGCCAGCCGAAGCAACAGCGTTGCCATTACCCCACCTCATTTCCGGCAAGTGCATCCCGGACAGCCTTTTCCAGTGCGTCCAGCATCGCCTTTGCCGTCTGCGCCGGAGCCAGTTCCTCCAGCCCGCTGCCCACGGTAAAGCTTTGCGCCGGGGCCTCGGCAAAGCTGCTGTACATCTGCTGCGCATACCGTGCCAGTGCCGCCTTGGAAGGCGCGGCATACCCCCGCGCACTGCGGGGCACGGCACGCTCGAATGCGCCGCACAGGTTCACCGGCTGATCCTCCCGCAGGGTCACATATACCGCATCCGGCAGAGTGCGGTTTGCAAAGGTGTTCTGCTTGCCGGTGGGCATGGAGAAGAGGAACGCCTCACCAAAAGCCCGCACCGTTTCCGCGGCCTGCGCTGCACCCAGCTGCCCGGCCAGCTCCATCACGTTCACTGTGGCATAGCGGTACAGGGTGGAGGAGTTGTACTCCACCGTGCCCAGATGGCCTGCACCGGCGTTGTCCTCTGCTTGACAGTCATCCACGGCGGTAAAGTAATCGTACTCGTTCTGCACAGCATGAGTGGAGATACTGTGTGCCACCTGCGCAGCGGCGTCATAGTTCAGAGAAGGGTCATCTGCCACCATACGGCCAAACAGCGCCATGTCCATCGAGGGCGCCGCTTTCAGGGCATCCCGATACTGCTTTTTATCCGCAGAGCCCTCCACAGCCAGCTCTGCCAATGCCTTTGCCTGCGCAGTGCTCATGAAGAACAGTGCCTTGGTGCCCTTATCGTCGCTCTTGATGCCCGCATTCTCCAGCGCTTTTTTTGCCAGCTTGTCCGTATCCAGTTCCGGGGCCAGTGCAAGGATCTGCGCCTTCACCAGTTCTGCGGCCTTTTTAGTGCGCTTGCCCACGTCCAGCTGAGCATTCTCCGCAAAGGCTGCGCGCATGGCATGCTTCCATGCCTGCGAGGATACCCGGGCGCGGAGCACACCGCCGTACACTGCCGTTTTTGGGCTGCCCGTATCGTCCCGGTTGATGCAGCTGGGCGGGACGGTCTGCAAAATGTGGAAATCAACATACAGGCGCTTATTCATGATCAATTCTCCTTTTCTTTCTCATCCGGTGCAGGCTTCGGGTCGCGGTACAGGTCCTGTCCCCACCGTAGACGAACATTGGCGGGGGTCTGCGCATATCGCGGGTCGGTGCATTGCAATTCATACAGGTCTGCCGCAAGCTGCGGATAGTCCAGCGGGATGCCGCCATCCTTTGCCGCGCTCAACAGCTGGATCATGCCCCGCAGATGGTGGCTGATCTCGGTGATTTCTTCTGCGGTGGCCAGCGCGTTGAACCGCCGGAGCACGCTAGCCTCGGTCCAGTCCTGTCCGGCACTGTTCCGCTCTGCCAGCTGCCGCACCGCACGCCCCAGCGTGTTGCCGGGGCAGTTCATAAGGCGGTCGTTCCCCTGCTGATGCATAGCATACAGGGTCAGGGCGAGGTAGACCGCCCACTCTGCCGCCGAGGGAGCACTGCGGCCCTGAAAGCTTTCCGGCATTTCCAGCAAAAAGCTTCCCCACAGTTCCGGCAGATCGCCGGGTGCGTGGCCGATGCCCCGACGCAGCTTTGCCAGTTCTGCCCGCCGCTGGTTGTCCGGCAGAGCCTGAAGCCTGTGCAGCTGCTGCGCCGCATACAGTTTGACGTCCTGTGTTTTCATACAATTCCCCCTTTATGGTTCTGTTTTGGGATAGATCTCCCAAAGCCTTGTGCGGAAACGATTATAGGCCTTTGGCGAGGTATACAGGATGGTGCGCTCGGTCTTTTTATCCTTATCCACCACAATGCGGTGTCCCTTCAAGGCGGCATTTCCGGCCTCCATCACCATCTGTTTTCCCAGCTTTTCCGCGACATTTCGCGCCTGCGCCTGCCAGCGCAGCGCTGCCTCATCCGGGTCGTCCTGCTCCGGGTCGATCGCCTGCAGCCACTGCCGAAAAGGCTGATCCACTGCAAAGTAGAATTGTGCACGAACCGCGCCGCCTGCATTTTCATTCCGGTCACCGGCGGCAATTGCCAGTTCCTGCGCAAAATGTCCGACCAGCGCCGCTGTCTGTTCACAGCGCTCGATTTCTCTGACAATCCGACTCTGCCATGGACGCCCTATCTCATCCAGAATCCCTGCCTGAAAGGTCAAGCTGTCGCTGAAAGAATCATTTACAAAGAAGTCCTTATCGCCATATTGGACACCGGAGATACGGAAATGTACCTTTCTGCGGGGATCCAGAAGTTTCAATCTCTTTTCCTGCAACTTTTCGATCCAGCATACAACGCCCGGGCGATGCCCGCTGTCCTGACAAAAGACAGCCGGGAACTCCCGCCAGAATTGTTTAGCCGGGTCATGACGACAGGGCACAAACACCACCGGTTCATTTTTCTTGATTGGCATCGTGCGCCAGATGGTCATCTGTTCGGCAAAGACGTTTTCTCTGGGGAAGAAATCTCCTCCCAGCAGACAGAACCCATCTACATTCTCCCCTGTCCTGTGCAGCAACAGCCTTCTGGATTGCAGGGTGAGCAGCTGTGCCGGGTTGTCCGGGCAGCAAATTTCTGTCCGTTCCGCGCTCTTTGGTGCTTCCAATTCCCAACAGGGCTTGCTTTCGCCCCAGCATTCCCGGCTGTCGCGCAGCAGCGTCAGGTTCAGCATCAGGGTCTCGTACAGATTATCGCCCTGTGCCTGAATAAAACCGATTTTGCCCAGCCACCCGGCTCCTACTGACGGAAGTCCCTTTCCTTTTGGCTTCGCGGAGGTGTCATCATAGCCGTTCACGCACAGCAGCCACCGCGCCGCCTGCGGATAGCTCAGCTGCTCCTTGCTCTGCCCCGCATACAGTGGAAAGAGCCGGAGTTTATTGCTGCTTTCCGACATTTCACCGTTGAGTTTGGCCGCGCCGTATTCCGTGCCGATCTTTGCCTGCGGCACCTGCCAGAAGGGGTGTGTCGGGTGGAACAGCCAGAAGCGGTCCTTCCACTGCTCCAGGTAGTCCCGGACAGGCTCTGCCGGGAAATGCCCAAGCTGCCACAGCTCGCTCCAGCGCTCCAGTGCATCATCGCTCTGTGCCAGCGGTTGGGGTTTCCCCTTTGCATCCACCCGGGAGAACACGGTGAACAGCACCGCCAGCAACAGCCGCAGCACGGCGGCGTTCTGGGTGGGCATCTCGCCCGCAAGGTCCACATAATCCTGCGCCGACACCAGTGCCTCGGTCAGGGACACCTCCCGCACCGTGTTGTCCCGCAGCCGCACCCGTATCCACGGTTCGGTCAGCAGGTTGAATTCAATTTCCTTCATCCGTCTCCTCCTTTTGGTAATATAAGCCGTTTTCACGGTCATAACAAAGTTCCATGCCCGCAAGCCGGGCAGTCAGGTTTTCATCCAGCAGCAACACCAGCTCTCCGTGCAGCAGCGGAGACAGCTGCCACGCCGCAAGTCCGCTGCGGTTGTCCGCTTCCAGTTCCCGGATGACCTCGTCCACCTTCCACGCTTTGCCGAACACCGCCGGGAGCCGCAGCTTCTGCCGGGCAATCTTCAGTGCCGTTTCCGGCGGGGGCGGGCTGTCAGCAGCTACGGCGCTGCCACCCTCCTGCCACGGCAGAAAGTGGATGCTGCCGTCTGCCCGACACTGCATTACAAGCACCTCTACCGAGGGGTCGCCGTCCCGCACTGCTGCCCGCGCCGCCGGGTCGGAGCGGGCACCCTCGTTCTGCATCCAGTCGTCCAGCGTATTCAACTGCGCCAGCCGGTGCGTTTCCGGCTGCGGCACAAGGTACACCTCGGCGCGCGCTTTCTTTTTCTCCTGCGTCTGCTCATATACGCAGCGCATTTCCTCCCCCTGCGCTCCACCGGGAGCTTCCCGCTCCCAGCCGTAGACCTGCTGCACCAGCGGAGAGATTTCCTCCGGCAGCCGGATGCTCCGGGGCAGAAACTTCCGGGTGCGCCAGAGCAACCACTGTCCATATACCGCCTCGCTGCCCGCATCAAAGGCATCTTCCCCGGTGTCCAGCACCGCGCAGCAGGCCTGCTGCAATGGGGCGGGGCGGCTGCGGCGGTGACGGTGCAACCGTCCGATGCGCTGCAACAGCAGATCCATGGGGCAAAGCTCTGCAACAAGAACATCCAGATCAATGTCCAGCGACTGCTCCATCACCTGCGTGCCCACCACGATCAGGTCGTTCCGGCGCTCCGGTGCAGAGCCCTTGCCAATGCGTGCCATCAGCTGGTTTTCCCGCGCTGCGCGGTCCGGCATCAGGAACTGCGCATGGAACAGCTGCACCTCTTTGTCCGGCAGGCTTTCCCGCAGCAGCTGCGCGATCTTCTGCGCTTTTTTGACCGTGTTGACGATCACTCCCGCGCAGCCGCCCTCTGCCAGCTTCCGGCGCAGCAGCGCGGGCAGCTCCGGCTCTGTGAGCGTGGTCAGCTGCACCGTTTTACCGGGTGCGTCTGGTGGGATGGCCGTCTGCTTTACCTCTGCGCCGTCCGTCCATGTCAGCAGCGGATAGCCGCAGCTGGTTTTCCATGGGGCGTCCGGGACAGCCTTTTTCTGCTGGTAAGCCTCGACCAGTTCCGCGCGCCGCCGGGCAGGCAGGGTGGCTGACAGCAGGATGACCGGCACCTTGTACCAACCCAGCCATTCCAGTGCGCGGTCCAGATAGCAGTTCATGTAGGTATCGTAGGCGTGGCACTCGTCAATAATGACCACCTTGCCCGCAAGCCCCAGATGCCGCAGCATAACGTGCTTCTGGGCAAGTGCCGCCAGCAGCAACTGATCCACTGTGCCAATCACAAAGTTTGCCAGCAGTGCCTGCTTGTTTCCCCGAAACCACTGGTGTACCTGCACCTGATGCGCTTCCTGCGCGTCCTCCTCCAACTGCACTCCGCGCCCCTGCAGCCGCAGATAGCACTCGTTCAGTTCTGCCATGCCGTGTGCCAGCTTTATAGCCTGCGGCAGCGTCTCCTCAGACTGTGTGTCTGCCCAGCCAAGCAGCCGGGGAAAGATGCCGTTTGCCGTGGCCTGTGTGGGCAGCCCGAAAAAGACACCACCCAGCCCGAACCGGCTGGCCATGACCTCCGCAGCGGCCAGCGCCGCCTCGGTTTTACCCACGCCCATCTGTGCTTCCAAAATCAGGATGCCCGGTTCTGCTGCGGTATCCACAGCCTCCAGAACAGCCCTCTGCACCGCATTGGGCGCAAAGCCGAACCGCACCGCAAACTCCTGCGGGTCTGCGATGCCCGGCTGTGCCTCCCACGGGAAGGGCAGCGCCAGCTTTTCCCAAGCCCTGTCCACCCGCGCCGGGTAATCCTCCATGCTGCCCAACTCCTCTACCGGGATCAGGGGAAAGTATTCCGTATTGCTGGCGATCCAGTCTGCCATGATCAGAAGTCCGGTCAGAAGCACTTCCTCCTGCGGATTCAGATCATCCAACTCCGCTGTGTCGTCAAAGCCACAGTCCTGCAAAACAGTCATGAGCAGTTCTGTCCAGAAGTCCTCCCAGACCTTTTTCTGTCCCTTGGGGTAGTAGTTGCTCTCCCAACCCTCTAACTGATCATCGACCGCCGCGCAGCTCTGTGGCTTGCCGTGGTGCGCCCCCACAATGGAGGCGATCCCGCCGGGGCAGTCATCCCACAGCAGGACTGCCTCGCCCGCCCGGGCATGCGGCGACTCCCGGCGGTTCTGTTCAGGACAGTCCAGCGGCGTCAACATTTCCAGCCGCTGCCGCGCCTCCGGCAGAGTGCGCAGGATATTTGCCTGAAAGGCTACCGTAGCCTTGCCTATATCATGGATCCCGCCCAGAAACCGGGCATGCGCGAGCAACGCTTCCTCGCGCTCAAAGCCCATGGCCCGTTTTACGCTTTCGGGGAGCCACTGCCGGACTA
>ENA-ORMS01002489-ORMS01002489.1-human-gut-metagenome-genome-assembly--contig:-NODE-2489-length-13199-cov-3.747946_pt1 | contig 13199 bp, 14 predicted proteins | sample MGYA00242104_ERZ508997 | MGnify/ENA primary metagenome ERZ508997 (study PRJEB26280, sample SAMEA2338704) | human gut metagenome | biome: human gut; feature: human-associated habitat; material: faeces... | reverse complement strand
GTCTTATCACCATCCTCACGAGATAAGCGCAAGTACAAGGCTGTACGGTATCGGGTTGTTGTATTTTGCTGTGTTCTCTTCTGCAAATTCACATCAGGGTATAACAAAAGCCTTCCACCTCCTTAACGAATCGGCAATACTGTTCGTCAGAGAAGCGAAAGGCTCCACATTTTTCTATGTAGAACAAGCCTGCCGAGCAAACTTTACTCAGCCGGCACATTCCTATTTTCTTACCCACAAACAGCTTACCAGAATCATCATCTTTTGTCCAGTGCTTTATCGCATTAAAGTATGAAATTTTCTGTGTGATTTTTCAGCAGCTTGCCGAAGTCTTCTCTGCCTTTTCAGCTGGCAGACTGAAAGCATCGCCAACGCGCTCAGACAGTGTGCTGCTCCCTCTCGGTGCGAAATTCAGCTTCACAATAATTCCGTTGTCCAGATAGCAATAAGGATTTCGGACCTTATCCAGCAGATTTTTCAGCCTTTCCTCCTGTGGCAGTCCGTGTCCCACTGCATCCTGCCGCAGTTCCTCCAGTTCAGACTGTTCAATCGTGCGGATGTCCCGGTTCTTCATCTGGTGGATCTGCTCCAACCAATTCATTCTGCCGTTTTCTTGCAATCGCGTTCCTCCCATTCAAGCCAGAAGTGTTTTCAGTAAATCCAATTTTGCCTGTCCTATATCCTTTCTCATGCTGGGGCCTGTGCAGGCAATCGGCGTACACAGTTCCAGCAGACGGTCATAGATACGGGCGTGGGCGGTATCCTGTGGGTTCTTCAACTCCGTCAAGGTCAGATTCGTGGTAACGATCAGCGGTTTCCGACTGCGGTAGCGGCTGTCGATGATGTTATAAATTTGCTCCAGCGCATATTCCGTGCCCCGCTCCATGCCGAAATCGTCAATGACAAGCAACGGATAACCGCAGAGCCTGTCCACGACTTCATTTCGCCCGGAAAAGGCGTTATTCAGTTCATTCATGATTCGGGCAAAATTCGTCATGCAGACGGCCACTTCCTGTTCCATCAGGGCATTGGCAATGCAACCCGCCATAAAACTCTTGCCTGTACCAACACCGCCCCAGAGCAGCAGCCCCACATTCTTTTCCCGCATTTCCGGCCAGTGGGCCACATACCGCTGTGCCAGCTGCATCTGTGGATTTTGCCCGTGATCGTTTGCAAATGTCCAGTGCTGCATCGCCCAGTCGGTAAAACCCTGCAGCTTCAGCCGCTGCACCTTCTCGTAATGCAGCCTTGCACGTTCTTCTTTCTCTTGCTTTTCCCTTGTAGCCTGCCTGCACCGGCATTCAGCCGGATGGCGGTCACGCCCAAACAGTTTTTTGCCATTCGGAAAGAACGCTTCCTTGGGAGTTTTGCAGCTGCCGCAGTACAGCAGCCCATCTTCTGCAACATAGTCCTGCGGTTCCACAGAGATCGTCATAAGCCTGTCCATCGCTGTCTGGATCGTTTCCGTCATAAACTTTCCTCCTTGCTGTAGCTATAGTCCGGGATGCCTGCTCCCGGTTTCTGTTGTCTTTTCTTCCGTGCTGACCAGCTACGCAGGGTTGCCGTTATGGTCTGCGTACTTCCTGCCTGTAGACTGCATATAGGCCGAAAGGTCTTCGATCAGAGTGTCCAACTCTGTAATTTCGACTTTCAGTTCCGAATAATTTTCCAGAAAGACATTCCGATAACGCCCATATGCTTCTTTGGTTCTACTCAGTTGGTTCAATCTCAGGTTGTTCTTATTTATTTGGTTCGGTGTGCAGTTTTGCGCAACCGTATTGCTCACTTTTGACCATCTCGACTGTGCATTTCTGCGCAGTAGATGGGAAGCTTAGGAACACCTGGTTTGGCTTAGAAAAGCCATTGGACCGCCGTTCGATCAGCCGTGCGGCTTCCAGTTCCCGCAGGGCACGGGTGACACTGGAAATGCTGCTCTGAAGATCTTCCGCCAGCCCTGCCAACGGATAGAGCACATATGCCCGGCCCTGCACATCCACCCAGCCGTTCTTCTGCGAAAGGGTCATGCGGTCCAGCAGCAAAACATACGTCAATCGTGCCGTATGGGAAAGGCTCATCTGCAGCAGAAATTTCGGATAAGGGAAATAAGCGGGTAGTGGGGTATGTGCTTTGATGTACTCTTTACTCAAACTTCCTCCTAATCGTTTTCAAAAGTCCCTGCCGAATGGGAAAGCCCTGCACGGGCTTACGCATCCGGCAGGGTTCCGGGGTGCGGGGTGGAAGACCCTGCTGATTACAGGCTCATATCATAGCTGCGCTTCTTGCGTTTCGGTTGACGCTCGCGCTGTTCCTGTCGAGCCTGCTCCTGCCTTGCCTTTTCGCGGACATTGGCCTCCCACTCGCGTTTCCATGCAAGGTCGGATTTCATCTCATTGGTTTTTCGGAAGATGCTGTACACATTATCCGATGCAATTTCCAGACGCTTGGATTCTTCCCTCATGGGAGCATATGCCTTTTTCCTCTCTGCGATTTCTTGCGTCAGTTTTTCTTTCCGCTTTTTCAGAGATTTCAGCGATGGCAGCTTTCCATCATTTTCTTCCCGGAAATATTTCACGGATTCTGCATAGGCATCCAATTCCTTGGAATGCTCTGCACGGAATTTTTTCTTGAAAATTTCTTTCGTAAATTGCTGCTGAACCTCTTTTGTGGAAAGGTACTGCCCCGCATAATGAATCTGCTCATTGGTTTTGTACAGTTCATCCTCTGCCTGTGACAGCCGTTCATACGCTGCCTGCGCATTGGACTGTGCTGTCTTACACAGATCGTTCAATTCTGTCAGGTCGTTGATATTGTTTTCCTGTACCCATACCAGCGTTTCAGCCATTTTCTGCAAATTGCTGATTTTGACCTTTAGCGCATAGGCCAAATTTTCCTGTGTCTTAACATTCTCCTGCAGGTCCACAACGAGCCGCAGTCTGGTTCTGGTCGTAAAGATCAGTATGGAGTCTTCCTTGTACCGTAGATTTCTCTCTGCGTTCTGAATGAAGAATCCTTCCAGACATTCTCTTTTGCAACTGTCCCCCAAGGAACGCTCCGATATAAACTTGTTCCGTTCCGGCGGCAGATAGCTGTAACGTCCACGTTGTGTTTTGACGAAAACGTCATATTCATCCTGCAGGATGTCTTGAAAATCTTCATACGAGATTGCTTTCTCACGAGCAGCGGCAACGGCATCCCGGATAAGCTGTTTCTGCGTTTGAAACTTTGTCGGGTTTGGCGTAAATCCTTCCGTTTCGATTTCCTGCTTTTTCTCATCCAGCCGCCGCTGTGCCCAGTACTCCGCTTCGGTCACACCCGTTCTGGATGGTGACAGCAAATCGACCTGATGCAGAAATTCACGTTGGCATAAATCCATAAGGGATTTCTGCAGATGCTTCAGGTACTCGTTCGTCACATGGTGCTTGTAGCCAGCCTTGCTATCAATGGGCCGTTCCATAAAGGGTTGCTGAGGCACATCCAGTTTTCGCAGACTGTTGATTACGATATGGACATGAATGTTTCCGCTGCCATTGTGCCCGTCCATGTGCGTACAGACCAATGCCTGATGCCCCGGAAAATTTGCTTTTGCGTATTCCAGTCCAAGCTCCTGCGCTAGTTTACCCGTCAAGCAATTTTCTGTGCTGTCTCGTGGATCAAAGCTGATGATGTAATGGTGCGATTTAATTTCATTCTTGTTTTTGTTTTTCTGGTACTCGCAGTTCAACTGCTGGCAGGCCGCATCGAAAGAATAGGGTTCACAGTTCAGGCCGTCCAGATAAAACTCATCCCGCATAATACGATTTCCGTTTTGGTCAAGGATCGGAGCTTTCCGAAGCTCGTCATGCTTGAAAATCAGATATTCCAGCGCAGCGCCATAGTTGGAACTCTTACTTGCGATGTGCTTTAAGATTGCCATAGTTCTTTCCTGCCATTTCTGCGACCTGCTCCCGCATTTCAAAAATACAGGAAATCGCATGGTTGATCTTTTCGAGCATAGCGCGCGACTGGATACCGCCGCTGTTGAAGAACGCCGCGATCTGGTTCAGGTTGTTCCCGATGGCGGCAAACTCCCGTGTGATGGCTTCGATCTCGTCCGGGTGTACGTAGAACACATACGAGGTATTCACGCGGCCTTTCATCAGCATCTGCGCTGCAAATTCATAGAGGGTCATTCCGGCATCTTCTGCCTGCCGGTGTAAAAGTTCATGTACTGTTTCTGTAACTCGTGCGGAGATTACTTTTGTCTTTACGATAGATTTCACTTTTTTCTTCGTTCGTGGCATGGGGTCTCCTTTCCAAAATCAAGAATTTGATTTTCCCGGCAGTGCATCTGCACTCCGGCTGTGACCTGCTGCGGCAGGCCACCAATAAGCAAAATCATGCGATTTTGCACGATGTGAGGGTATGGGGAGCACAATCCCCATCAAGATGCCGCTATGGAGAAACCGCCCGTAGGAGCAGTTTCGTATACAAAGGCGAATCTTGCTCTTAACTACCGTCCACTCTGTCCCAGCCCGTTCCTGCCCGATTTTCTCCGGCGTATTTTCCGGTAAGACGCGCAGAATGCACATTCAGTACCGGAGGTATCCTGCTGGGGTGGCTCATGCGATTTTCAAGGTGCGATGTGACTTTGTAAGGAATTAGGGATTTTCAGAAGTGATGCCGTAGCGAATTGGCTTACTTTTGAAAATACTTCCTATACCCTATACAAACTTTAAGGGGTGTTTTTAAACCGGGTCTTTTAAAAGTTCAAAGAAAATTCATTTTTCCAACGTTCCCCTCTACCTATAACAATCTAAAATGGATTTTTGGCAACCAGTTTTTCAAATTTTGTTGAACTACCTAATTTTAGAACATAGATTTTGTTTATTTTCCACTCATAAAACTAGAGGAAAGCCGTTTCACAAAAGATTTTGAAAGCCCCTACACTAATAGGAATCCGCAGAGCTGTTTTGGAATACAGTTCTGAAAAAATTTATAATTTTAAATAAAAAGAAAAACGGCAAAGTTCAAAATCGAACCTTACCGTCATCCATAGAGATGTCTTATAAAGTAAAAATACTGCGGCAGACAGGTGTTGCGCCTGCTCATCGTGGACATATTGCTATTTTAACATTGTGTAACTGTTATCGATGTTCCTACACGGGCAACCTCGACACATCCGTGTCAGGACGATTTACTGAACGATTTCTTCATCTTTTCTTTCGCTTCATCCGACACATCGATCAGTCAAAACCGATAGAACATTCCGTAGATGTAAGTCACTCCCCGGATATCGCCCAGAGCTTTCGGTCGTTCAACTACTTCTCCTACCTTTTTAATATTGCCCAGCGCCAGCAGCACAGAACTCCACGCCAGGCTTTTACTATTCTCTCTGCGATCGATCCACAGTTCCTTAGTGTATTGCCCATTCCGGCCCTTTCGTATTTCATAGGTAAAGGGTAAACCTGAGTACGTTTTGAAACGCACACCAGCATAAAGAAGAACCACCTCCCACAGATGCTCTTCTGTCGGCTCGGTTCTCAGTTTTCTTACCGCTCTGTATCTCCGCTGCCGCTCTGCTCCTACGCTGATTTTCTCTTTATCTGCTGCGCTTGGGAAGTACACGCCTTTTTCATAAGGCAGGTACGATGTGACGGAGGCTTTGGAAAGTTTAAGAACTGCTACAGTTGATAGTATGGCAGTTTTGTAGTCCTGTGTTTTTCTATACTCTTCAAAAGTGTTTTTCACTTTCTTCGCCGCATTCGATTCATACACTCCAGCTGTGATGAGCAGCTTTCTCACTTTGATTGGGTTTAGGTTTAGCACACCGGCGATGGATTGGAGGGAGCAGTCCTCATCATAGAGCGCCACAGCCGCATCCATCTGATTTTTCAGATTCTTCCCGGCATCGTATTCCGGCTTTAACTTTTTCCGGCCGCCGCCAGGCTTTCTGGCTTTATATGCTCTTTTCTCTCCCATAATTATTCGTGCAGTTCCAGCGGCAGTCCATCCGGGTCGTGGAAGAATGTCATCTTCTTGCCGGTGTAATCATCCACACGGATTGGCTCACATTCAATCCCTATCTCCGCCAGCTCTTTCACCGTCTGCTCCACGCTCTCCACACAGAATGCAAGATGACGCAGGCCACAGGCTTCGGGACGGTTCACACGCTTCGGCGGGTTTTCTTCTGCAAAAATCTCCAGCTCTGTGTGTTCGTTAACACGCAGATCTAGCTTCCAGTCCTTACGCTCTGGACGGTAGTTCTCTCTGATAACAGAGAATCCCAGCTTGTTCACATAGAAATCCTTTGCAGCTTCGTAGTCAGATACGATAATTGCAATGTGGTGTATTTTAGATAAGTTCATTTTGTGTCACACTCCATTTCTTTTATTTCCGTTGCAAACTACACAGCAACCTTTAAAAAATGCCGTGTGAACTTCTGGAATTCAGTTTGTCCACACGGTCGATCTTATTTCAGTTTTTTGAGGATTTCATCTACGCTCATACCACTTGCCAGCAACTTCTTCAGTACAGCCTCTGCTTCGGTCTTCTTAGCTTCTTCAGCGGCCTTAGCATCTGCCTTTGCCTTCTTCGCTTCCAGGGATGCCACTTCTTTTTCGGTCTTCTTCAAAGCAGACTTCTTCTCTTTCAAGTCAGCCTTCAAAGTGTCAATGTTGGCGGAGATGGATGCGATCTCAGCAGTCAGGGAAGTGATAGATTCCTGCTTCTCCGTAATCTGGGATGCGTAGTCGTTATTAGTTTTGGGACGGTTTTTGCTGCCTTTCGTTCTGGGCATCGTGATAACCTCTTTCCTTTTTTATAGTGGTTTAAGTATAGCACTGTGTTGAGGTGAGGGCAATATACTATTATTGTTCACTATTATCTACCAACAGGGAAACCGCCTTATTGTAGACCTGTATTCCAATCTTACTTTCAACCAAACCGCATAAAACGCCAATTACAAGTGCAGGCTTGATATCTGTAAAAGCTTTGGAAATATCTACATTTCCAATTTTTACATCTATAAGACCAACACTCATTAATAGTGCAAAAATCAACGAAGCAACTGCAATATAAATCAGACGGATAACTGGCGTCATTTTGTCTTTTTCCAATGAAGCAAGATCCTCAAATTCTATTTCAAATTTTCTTGCACCAAATGAAACCCATGTTCCTGTTAAGGCACCAATTATAATACATAATACTGAAATACATCCTATCCATCTTGTAAAATAGAAACATATTCCTAGCACTACACTTGCTATTGCTCCAATAATTAAGGCATCTATCCCTAAATATTTCATATAGTGGTTCTTGATACGTTTTCCTTCTACAAGAACTATTTCATCTTTCAACTTCATTAATGCAAATTCTGCTGTTTCTGTCTGTGCCGGATTTGCCACAAGTCCAACCTGAGACAAGGAAAGTAGCTTATCAAAATACTTTTTCTTAGTTTGTTTATCCGTATTTTCTAATGCTTTAATGATATTGCAGGCAGATTCTGCTTTTACATACAGCTCTTGTTGATCCTTTGGAATAACACTATCCATAGTTGAATTAACTTGGAAACTGATATCAAATTCCTCTTCTTCATTTTCACATACAAGAAAATGTCCTTCCATTATAACGGTCTCCCACAGGTTTTACACACATCTCCCGACATCTGTAAGGAGAATTCGATTGTATCAATTACTTTACTTAACGACTGAAGTTCCATCAATAAATGAAGTTCGTCCTCTGTTTTATTTTCTTTTTCTATTAGCTGAGCTTTTAGTTTTCTTAATTCTCTATAATCCATCATAGCTCCCTCCCACAAGTAGGGCACACTCTCGTTGACATCGAAAGGCTATGCTTCAGAAATACGGGTGTATTATCGAGAGTCTCAAGTTCAGCTTGGATTTTTTCTCGATCAATTCTTATATTTGATTCTCCTGCCCGGAGGTCATTTAAAAGTTTTTTCAACTCTGGTGATAACATATGTTCATCTTCTTTCAATTTAACATAAAAATCTATCACATCTTCGCCGATCATAATAGATCATTGCCTGCTGCCCACCACGGAGAGGTGTGTGATATTATTCGAGCAGCGTAGAGAGCTACCGCTCCCAGTATATCACATTCCACTAGCTTTCGCTACCTTGAATGGACAGACTTTCAAACACTGATAGCACCGCACGCACTTGCTTTCATCAATCTGTGGATATTCAAATCCCTCTTCGTCCTCTACCATAGAAATAGCTTCTTTCGGACAGATGGCATAACAAGCTGTACATCCACAGCATTCTTCTTTTCTTTTATATAGTACTGGTAATTCTTTTTCCATTTTTCTCATCTTCACCTTTACTGTTAGCCAAACAACTCTCTAACTAAACGACTATTCTTTATTCTATTGGCACTAATAATCACCGCCAATACAACAGTTCCAACTAAACTTGCTATAAATCCTGTAAATCCATATGATGGTTCTTTCCCATCAATTAAACCCCAGAGGAAAAAAATTATCATATGTGCATAAAAGACGACTGTACTCATTCGTCTTAAAAAATGACTCTGTGCATCAGTCACTTTTTTAACTTTAAGATTCTGAACAAAGATAAAAAAAGCCACACAAACGCTAAGTCGCAAAAATACATTGTCAATAAAAACATCAAATATAAAAAGAGTCACAAATATAATGCACGAATATCTGACCATAGCATTATTAATCCACTTGCTATACTTCTGTATTAATGCTCCTATAAGCATTAGATATATCCCAGAAAACACTCTTCCTTCAGAAAAGGTTTTTGCTAAACACACTGCAAGCAGTCTACTGAACCCGTGAAAAGAATTCTGATTAATGACCAGATAATCAGTGCCTTTCGATATTATAAAGGAAATACTAATAGCCCAAATAACCCTAGATGTCTGAAATCCATTTCTGATAAGGAAATAAAATACAATAGATGCATATATAGCTGCCAGCAAATACCAAAGCGGATAAGAAAAATAGTTTTGTCCTTGGAACAAAATATTTCTAATATATAAAATACCGGATTTGAATATACCATATTTATCAACAGAGAAAAAGCCGTAGAACGCAAGAGGAAGGTATAGTATACTCCAAATAAAATAAGCCCTTAACATTTTCAGTATTTGTTTTTTTGCCTTTTTCTTGTTATATTCACAGTCATATGGCAAAATTAATTTTCCAAATACCAGGTATCCTGTCGACATAAAAAAGAATGGAACGGATAATGCCACAGTCGTTTCATATAAATTTTTCCCAATTCCATTTACACTTTGCAGCGGCTGTGTATGAATAGCAACGACACATATTGCCATTAAAAACTTTACGACATCAATTGCTCTGCTCTGCTCTGCTCTGCTCTGCTCTGCTCTGCTCTGCTCTGCTCTGCTCTGCTGTCAGTGTATGGCATCAAATTCAAAGCTTGTCAACCCCTGATTTTCAAAAGGCTTCGGGCTTTTTTTGATGAAAAAAGCCGCGGTATATAACAACAATCACCCCGGCGAAAAACAGCGGCAAAATCTTGCCGTTGGCAGCTGGCTGACCCAATGGGTCCCTGTAGCTTTGCGCCGCCGGCTTGCGCCGGGTTTGCCGATAGCATTTATAGATGTGTTCAGTATACTATACTTCCCCAAAATTGCAAGAGAAAGGCGGCGATTTTTATAGCGAATTGCTCAAAATTCCTTCAAATCCTCCATCGCGCGGGGAATATACCGGTTCTGCGTCATATCCAAATGCGCATAGATCTCCATTGTCGTTCGGATGCTGGAATGACCGATGGACTTTGAAAAGGTGGCAAGGTCAAAATCGGGATCGTTCTTGTGGTGCAGATAATAGTGCGTCACATAGGTATGCCGGAGGCCGTGTACCGTGACCGCATGGGAAAGACCGATGACCTTGCATATCTTCTTATGCGTTTGCAGCGTACTGGAGTGTCCGCCGCTGCCATAGGGAAAGGTGGACGAGCCGCAGATGTATTTGTGCTCCCGTTCAATGGCGGCGTATTTCTCCTTGATCTTCAGCTTGGCCGACTTCTGCTCCGGCCCGAAATACTTCAGTTCGGCCTGCCGCAGCTCCTCGACCTTGCGCTGCTCGATCTCCCGGCTCTGCTCGTCGAACTGACGCCGCAGACATTCCAAGTCCTGTACCGCCTGACGGTTCAGAATGATGAGTCGTTCGCCGGACTCCGTTTTCGGCATCTGCGTGATTTTTTTGCCATCGGCATAGACGGTGTTTTTGTCGATCATCACCGTTTTGCTATACTCGTCATAGTCCGTCCATGTCAGAGCCAAAGCCTCACCCAGCCGCAGGCCGGTATGGAGGATAAACAGCAGCTTATATCCTGCGGGATGGACCATGAGCGTTTGACCGGCATACTTCGTGTATTTCTTCGGAACATAAGTGCGGCGGCATTCTGCCTCGTATAAGGCAAGCTCATCGTCGCGCAGCCAGTTCTTTTTTACCTGCCGGTCATCGTCTTGCTTTTTCGCACGGGGTATGGTAATGTTGAGGACGGGAACCGTGTCGATATAGTGCTTTGCCGCGGCCATTTTCAGAACGCTGAAAGCGGCGATCTTCGCCTTTGTCATAACGCTTTCGGAGTAACCCTGTTCTGCCAAGGCGAACACCATTTGCTGAACCATATCGCTGTCAATGTCGCTCAGCTTCGCCGTTCCCACGAAGGTGCAGACGCGCTTGACCTGATCCTCTAAGGCTTTATAGGCGAGGACCTTCATGTTGCCTTTTTTCTTTTCGTCAAGGAATATCTGCGAAAAGGCGGCAAAGGTCACGCCGCTTTCCGTCAGAGCCTTCAGCTTGCTTGCATCGGCGTTGATGTCTCGTAGGAAGGCTTTCGCCTCCTTTTCCGTTTTGAAGAACCGCGTTTTCTGCTTGCCCCGGCCGTCGGTAACGGTTGCCCGCCACGGAGATTTTCTGTCTTCGACATAGGTGATGCGCCCGCTGCCCTTTTTTCTGCGCTCCATACAGACACCTCTTTTCTTGGCTCTATTGTACCGAGGTACGAGGTGTATCAACGAAAATGTCACTCTATTGTCACTCTATTCTTTTGAAAAACCGGCGAAAATTTGCGAAAATTCATAAAAGCCTAAGAATCGGAAAAGCCGAAAAACCCTTGAAAATAAAGGGCTTTCAAGCGTTTTGCGGCGACGAGGGAATAATCGTTACGACGCTTCCCAAGCCGAGAAGGCGGGTTCGATTCCCGTACCCTGCTCCAAAAAGAAAGACACCCGTACGGGTGTCTTTCTTTTTGGAGCAGCACTTTTGCTCCGCAAAAGTGGTCGCCTGCGGGCGGGTGACTGAACGCGAGTGGGGGAACCCGCAAAGGTTTCCCCCTCACACTCCCCCTTCCTTGCGATATGCGAGGGTGCGAACAACAAAACCTGTGGGTAATCACAAGTGAACAAGTATGAAATGGTAAAAGGAGCCATCCCTGTTGGGATGGCTCCTTCTTATATCCGCATATCACTCCGCGCTGGTCAGGTGCAGGTGCTCGCCGCGCTGCTCCATGGGCACATAGTGCTCGTGGGTGGTCACGGCGCGGTAGGCCGGGCGCATGATCCGGTGGCAGGTGACTACCTCCTCGATGCGGTTGGCGCACCAGCCGGCGATACGGGCGGAGGCGAACAGCGGCGTGAACACCTCCTCAGGGATGCCCAGCATGGCATACACCAGGCCGGAGTACATATCCACATTGGCACACATGGGCGTGTCGCTGTGCTTGCGTTCCATGACCATGGGCAGGCCCAGCTCCTCCACCTTCTGCAGCAGGGCGAAGTCGTCGGCGTAGCCCTTCAGCTCCGCCATGCGCTGGGCGTACTTCTTCAGCAGCACGGCGCGGGGATCGGACATGGTATACACCGCGTGGCCCAGGCCGTAGATCTTGCCGGATCGATCGCCCGCCTGGCCGTCCAGCAGCTTGTTCAAGTAGTCCTTGATGGAGCCGTCGTCGTGGGGATCCACATTCTCCTTGATATAGCGGAACATCTCCATGACCTTGGCGTTGGCGCCGCCGTGGAGCGGCCCCTTCAGGGAGCCCACGGCCCCGGCGATGGCGCTGTAGGTATCCGTGCCGCTGGAGGACATGGCGCGGCAGACGAAGGTGGAGTTGTTGCCGCCGCCGTGCTCCGCGTGGACCATAAGCATCATGTCCAGCAGATGGGCCTCCTCATCGGTGTAGCTCTTGTCCGGGCGCATCATGCGGAGGAAGTTCTCCGCCGTGGACAGCTCCGGCACCGGGAAATGGATATGCAGGGAGTCGCCGTGGAAGTAGTGGCGCTGCACCGCGTAGGCATTGGCCACAATGGACGGGAAATAGCCAACGAGCTTGACGGACTGCAGCAGCATATTGTCGATGGAGGTGTTGTCCGGGTCCGGATCGTAGGAATACAGGCTCAGCACGCTGCGGGCCAGTTCGTTCATGATATTGTGGCTGGGGTGCCGCATGATCATGCCCTCGGTGAAGCCCTCGGGCAGCTTGCGGGCCTGGTTCATGATCTTGTCGAAGTAGGCCAGCTCGCTCTTGGAGGGCAGATAACCCATCAGCAGCAGGTAGGCTACCTCCTCGAAGCCGAAGGTGCCGGCCTTGCGGTGGGCCTCCACGATGTCGGTGAGCTCGATGCCGCGGTAGTACAGCTTGCCGGGGGCGGGAACACGCTGACCGTCCTGCATCAGATAGCCCTGAACACTGCCCACCTTGGACACACCCACCAAAACGCCCGTGCCATCGTTATTCCGCAGGCCCAGCTTTATATCGCCCCGGTAGTGATCCGGACTGATGGCGTACTGCTCCTGGATGCTGCGGCTCAGAGGATTGGTATACTGTTTTAAAATCGTGGTGTCTTTCTCGGTCATATCGGTTTCTCCTTTCGCCGCAGGGCGGTACGTTGTTTCATGGGTGATTATACGTCCGCCGTTTTCATTTTGCAAGAGCAAAATTTCAAAATTTCAAAATTTTTTATTTTAACGCAAATTTATCCGTCAGTACTCAAGCTTTTTGCAAAATACAAATTTCAAACTTGCAATTTTCTTGATTTTCCTCTTGCATTTTCCCAGCATCGTGCTATACTGACTACATTATTGCACGGGCCGCCTGTGCCCGACACTCTGATTTCCCGAAAGGGGTGCTATCCTATGATCAAGCTGCACGATCTTCCCGTCCTCTGGACCGGCGGCGCCGTCCGTGAGGCCACACCCGC
>ENA-ORMS01002487-ORMS01002487.1-human-gut-metagenome-genome-assembly--contig:-NODE-2487-length-13203-cov-3.579860_pt1 | contig 13203 bp, 13 predicted proteins | sample MGYA00242104_ERZ508997 | MGnify/ENA primary metagenome ERZ508997 (study PRJEB26280, sample SAMEA2338704) | human gut metagenome | biome: human gut; feature: human-associated habitat; material: faeces... | reverse complement strand
GCCAGTGCACCGGCGGTGATGCCGCTCATAGCAGCAGCGGAAGCCAGCTTCAGAAAGCTTTTGCGCGAGATCTTTTTCATCTTGGTGGTTCCTTTCGTTTTTCTCTTTCTTCTCAATGTGCGGGGTCGTGTGCCCCTTTCGATTGTTAATTCTATCACAATATCTCTCACTTGAAAAACATTGCTTTCTTCTTATAATTAGAAGTAAAAGTTATAAGCAATTTTTAAAGAGAAAAAGGAGCCGGTCATGACCCTGCAGCAGATGCGCTATTTTATTGCGGTGGCACAGAATTTGAGCTTTTCCAAAGCGGCACAGCAGCACTATGTTTCCCAAACGGCGGTCAGCCAGCAGATCAAGCTGCTAGAAGAAGAACTTGAAACTGAGCTGTTCCAGCGCACACGGCACTCGGTGGCGCTTACCAGTGCCGGGCAGGTATTCTACGAGTATGCGGTGCGCATCACCGACCTTGCGGAAGATGCCGCCCGCCGCACCCGCGCCGCTGCTGCCGAGTGCAGCACCCCGCTTGAGATTGGCATGATGAGCGGGATGGAAAACCTGCCCATTCTGGAAAAGCTGCTGCTGTTCAAGGAGCAGCACCCTGCCATTCCGCTGCACTTTCATCTGGTGGATTTTCCCACCCTGAAAAAACGTCTGCAGCAGAAAAAGCTGGACTTTGCCCTGCAGCTGGAGCTGATTCCGCTGGAGGATACCTCCTCCCTGCTGCGTGCTCAAGTAGGCCAGCTGCGCCAGTACGTAGTTCTCAACCGCCAGAGCCACCTGTCCAGCTATGCGTCCCTGCACCGCAGCCAGCTTGCCAGCGAACAATATTATGTACCCGCCATGGACCGGGAGCTGTGGAACCAGTTTGCGCAGGTCCTCACCCGCCACGGCAGCGACCCGCAGAACATCAAATTTGTGTATTCCATGGAGGAGTTGACGCTGCAGCTGGCTTTCTACGACGGCTATACCATCCTTGCCGAGCCGGTGCTGGCTCAGCTGCCCGCCAACAAAAACCTCACTTTTATCCCGCTGGAAAACGATACCGTTCCCGCTTGGGCCGTGTGGAACCGCGAGAACATCTCGTCTTCCCTCCGGCTGCTTCTGCGCGAGCTGGATATTGACCCGTGACCTGCTGCAGAATGCATTGACGATCTTGCGCAAAAGCGCTGCTCTCTTTTCAGAAATGCAGCAAGAAAGGTCTCTCCGGCGCTGCGTGGAGAAATGCAAAGGTCGATCACATGAATCAAAACGATCCTGTCCCGGACGATTTCACTCTTTCGCCGGCCTTTGTGGATGCACTGCCCGCGCTGTTTTTTTGCCTGCAACATGGTACTGGTGGCAGGAATTTTGCTTTTATCATGAATATGCAGTGAGCCGGAAGCCTCTGATCTACAGAAGGCTCCCGGCTCATTTGCTATGGACTTTTTACGTGGATGCCATTCGAGTCCTTGATCGAAACAAAAAATTCCACGTCATACGACTTGGGATTTCCCAGTAGCCTATTCTGTTGCTCAAACACCCCACTGGGGTGTTTGTTGCTGTCGCAAACGCAAACTTCCGATAAACAAAAAACGTACCCGAACCCTTTTTCATAAAGAATCGGGTTCGAGTACGAACTGTATGGTGGAGAATTAGGGACTCGAACCCCAGACCCCCTGCGTGTGATGCATGATGACTTTTCGTTTTTTAGAACGTTAATTCGTTAAATTGAAGCAATATGCTACAGATTTGCTTCAAACGGAGATTTTGATTCAGCTTTCGTTGCGGCTTATTCCAGTTCAACTTGATCCATTTGATTCAGAATCGCGCGCTTTACGCCGTCATTCAGATATGCCTGATTCAAGGTTTTCTTGGTGTAGTTCGAATGTGTTCCGCTGGTCTTTTCAATCAGCAATGCTGTAAAGTATCGTTCCCAGCTGAAATATTCCTTACTCTCAATGAAATTTTCTGGTGCCTGCAAAATTTTCACAATATCGTTGTCTCTCAGGATTCCAGAAGTCAGCACCAGCCACTCAAAGGATTCTGGCAGATACAATGTAAGCTTTTCATTCACTTCTACCAGTCGCAGCACCCTGTCCATCTCCGGTCCGAATGCTGCTCCATCAGCAATCACCAGAATGTTTTCATTCTCATGCATTTTCAAATAGGAAAATATGTTTGATTTTCCATTTGCCGTATCACAATGCATCTGGTGTTCCGAGCAGACCGCATCAAAAAACTGGTAGCCGGAATTTCTGTCCTCTGTCAAAATCTTCTCCGGCCTGACTTTTTCAGTTGTACTGTCCGGATATGGATGCCCTTCATCTCTTGTCAGCCCCTTTACACAAACTCGCCCGCCGCCAGAATCAGTTCTTTCATGTTGTGAACCACCTGATTAGTGTTCAATATTTTTATGGAAAAAGGCTCTTCTCCAAAATCCATCAAGTGATGCAGATTTATCGTGCGGTCTTCCTGCTCTGCAATTTTGAGCAGCCATTTTGCACAGTTGTCACCGCAGGTCGAAGCATTGAACACCTTTTCCGGCTCAAATTTGACCAAGATCAATGTTTTTACACCGCCAGACAGCTCCAACGGAGAAATTTTACCCAGCACAGGGCTGTCGATCACGCCACTGTCAATAACAGTCGATCGATCCACATCCTGAATCATCTCTTTCACCTGTTGGTCAGTGATTCATTCCTCTTAATAGTCATATTTAAAGTAGGAAGCTGTATTGTACACAGCATCCTTCATCTCTCCATAAAAGATATTCAGCATACAAATTTCTCCTGTCGGCAACTTGCCTGAAATCACTAAAAATTCAGCAATTAAACTGATACGGCTTTCAATCCGTTTCTTCTTGCATAAAACATATTCAAACGCTGCTCATGTCCTGAAAACAAGGCTGTACCGCATCATACAGCATAAAATCTTCCAGATCAATTTTGCATTCACCCGCTGTGCTGACCTGCGCTACACACTTTTCGGCGTGCATGATGTTGTAGACTACAGCTTCATGCTTTCTCCTATCACTTGCCTTTCCATATGGTCACCGGGTCCACTTTGGCAATATACCAGCACTCTATTCTAAAAGCTAAAACGTAACTTCTCGATTTTCATTATATCTGTTCCCATTGGAATTTTCAATCAAATTACAAAGGCCACCGACTTCCTATTATTGGAATCGGACCTTTTCTGTTTTCAACAGTGCTTTGCTTATTTTTCAGTCAGAAACTCCCGACAATCTTTGTTTCAAATTGAACACATGGGTTTGTCGCCTCAGCAAAATGCGCTGCATTGGCGGCCAATATGCAGGTTTTCTGTATAGGTTTCCTTTTCCACAACAAATAAAACAGCGCCGCCACAGTGAAAATTTTCACCGAAGCGGCGCTGCTTTTGCTCATTTTTCAGTTTACTTTTTTGTCCTCATCCCATCAGTCGCGTCCAGAGTGCACTGAACGGCATGACCAGGATCAGAGCCGGCATGAGATCGACGAGGGGGACTGATTTGATCTTTGAAACACGGAATCCAGCCGCCATCGTCAGAATACCGCCGCAGGCAGAAAGGTCCGCGAACATTGCAGGCGTCAGGAATCCGGAGAGGAGTTTTCCGGCACCAAACACCAGAAAAAGGATCCCCGCTTGCGGAAGAGGGATCGCACAGATTGCCGTACCCAGTGTCGAAGCAAAGATCAGCGCCGTGAACCCGTCCAGCACAGCCTTGGAAATCAGGAGGGAAGGATCACCCGTAATGCCCTCGGTCAAAGCGCTGTACCATCCGAACCCGCTGCAGCAGAACAGTGCAACAGCCGTAATGTAAAAGTCCATGTCGATCGAATCACTACCGAGGTGCATCACCTTTACAAGACCGCTGAAAAAGCGGCTAGTCCATTTTTCCAGATGAAGCGTATGTCCAATATAGAAGCCTGCCAGAATCGCCAGAACCACGGCCGTCATACTGGAAGCCTTGATGATGGAGTTGATGCCGATGCCAATGGAACAGAATCCGAACAAAGCCGGAAGATAGTCCTTCAGGCTCTGGGGCAGATGTTTCCCGAGGAGTGTTCCCAGCACTCCGCCAGCCAGTACTCCGAAGCAGTTTACGAAAACGCCAACAGGCACAAGATGTCCTCCTTCAGACTGAACTCCCTATAACTGGAATTATCAGTCATATTTTGCTATACTGAAAAAGCATTCTATCAGGATTTCAATGTCCTGTCCAGAAAATCCAGTATCTCCGCTTTGATATCCTCGGAGAAGAAACGCGGATCCGAATGATCCGCACCTTCCAGCAGCATCAGCCTGCAGGCTACGCCATGCGACTGCAGACAGTCGTGCAGGCGCACGCTCTGCTCATACGGCACCTGATGATCTGCCGTCCCATGTGCAAGAACGAATGGCGGTGTCCGGTCATTGACCAGAGTACAGGTGTCCGGGTAATTATCCATCCGGATCCGGATGCTGTCCGGTGCAGGAAAAGCGTTGACATCGGTCACCGGGTAGAACGCAGCGCAGCACTGAACCGCGTCGCTCACTGCCGGATAATCCTTTTTGGGGTACGCATCGCTATCGCCGGTCACGGCAAGCCATGCTGCCAGCTGGCCGCCTGCAGACTCCCCCATCGCTGCAATGCGATCCGGGTCGATCTGAAATTCTTTTGCATGGGTCCGCAGAAAACGGATCGCCGTTTTTGCTTCCAGAAGCTGCTCCGGAAACTCTGTATAGGCGTAGGTACTGTAGTCTGCCGTAACGACCGTGTAGCCATGCTGCGCAAAGTAGACCAGCTCCGGAAGCCACACCATCCGGTCCTGCTTCTGAAATGCACCGCCGCAGAAAAAGACGATGCAGGGTCTCGGCTCTGCGGGAGGATCATACGGATAAAAGCACCGCGGGCCAAGGACACTCAGCTTTAAAAGCTGGGCACTGCAGTTGCACCAATATGGCTTTTGCAGATAGACGACATCGGACGTCAGGCGTAAAACACTTCTGTCGCGGTCATCAAGGTGAATTTGTTCTATCATGAAACTTATCCCTTCTGTTATAGTGAACAGGATACAACACGGGAAGCCGTTTTCTTCATTTTACGTCATCTGTTCTTTGTAAGGCAATGCCGTTGTAATTATAAAAGATATAGCATTTGGTTATAATCATCCCACCAAAGGAGTCACGTCATGAACCTGAGCCAGTTGAAGTACATCATCGCCATTGCAAACACAGGCAGTCTTTCTGTTGCGGCGCAGCAGCTTGGCATCTCACAGCCTGCGCTCAGCAAATATCTGGCAAAGCAGCAGAAGGAAATCGGCCTGGAACTGTTTTACCGGGATAAGAAACGGCTCCAGCCCACGGAGGCAGGCCGGTTGTATCTTGAAGCCGCCCGGAAGATCCTCACCCTGCAAAAGGATACAGCGGCATCTATCCATGCGCTCAATAGATCCACCCATCACATCCTGCAGATCAGCGTCACGCCTCACCTCGGCGCTGAAACTGCAGCGAAGCTTTATCCGGAAATGCGGCGGAAGTTTCAGGGAATCGAATTTTCTCTGCACGAGGGCTATACAAAGAAGATCTACCAGATGGTCCGCGAAGGTACTGCCGATTACGGGATGACGACCGTATTGCCGGACCAGCCGGAGATCCACATCCTGCCATTGTTTGAGGAAGACCTGCTGTTGAGTGTGCCGGTCTTTTACAAGAACCGGTTTGGAGCAACCGATGACCCTGACCATACTGCAACGATTTCTCTGAGCGAGTTCCGGGATTCTCCTTTCGTCCTGATGGATTCGAATACCACGATCGGCAGATTGAGCTGCGAGGCCATCCAGGCTGCAGGGTTTCAGCCGATGGTCATCTTTCATTCCGAAAATGGCTATCTGGTCGATGAAATGATCCGCTCCGGGATGGGCGTCGGCATCATTCCGCATCACTATGCTGTTCCCAGTAAAGAAGTCTACTACCTCCGGCTTGAGCCAAACTATGCATTTCAATACTGCGTGATCTGCCAGAAGGGCCATAAAATGAGCACCGAAGAACGTTATCTTACATATTTGCAGCTGAAAAGCCGTGAATCCGATGCTTCTGTCCGGTATTGCTGGAGCCCGGAGCTCATTTCCCTCGTTGACGAGTTTGATATGCAGGAAAACTGGGACCTTGATGCAGGAGGCTTCTGATGGACAGTAAAATTTTAGAATATGTGATCGCGGTTGCCGAGAACAAGAGTCTTTCCCGGACTGCTGAACAGTTTTATCTTTCTCAGCCGATCCTCTCCCGGCACGTAAAAAATATTGAGGAGGAACTTGGCGTAAAGCTGTTTGAACGCACACACAATCAGATGCTCCTGACCGATGCCGGGCGAATTTACATCAACAATGCACGCGCCATCCTCTATACGGAGCAGAAACTGCTGATCGATCTGGAAAACCTACGCAACGAAAACCGCTCTGTGATCCGCGTAATGGTCGATCCCTACCTGAGGCCGCTGTTCGAGCGGGCCATCCTGCCGGAATTCCGCGGAGTTTTTCAGGCCTGCGATGTAGAGATCATCGACGGCAACGAGAAAATTGCAGACTCCTTCCTGAAGAACAAGCTTGCCCGCATGGCAGTCCTCAAAGGTCAGCAGGCCGCTGCCGGCAACTCAGACATCTTCTTTGCGGATGAGCTTGTCCTCACTTTACCGCGTGAGTGGGATATCCCTGATGCTGCCTGTGCAAATGAGGTCCTCCGCACTCTCAGGCAGTGGTGTCTCCTCATGGAACAGTCCGACCCGATCATGCGGGAATGTGAGCGGCGCATCCTCAAAAAGAACTCTGCCGCAGCAGATACCATTATAGAAGTAGAAGGCTCTGCCAATCTGCTGCGCCTTGTTGAGCAGAAAAAAGGAGCTGCGATCCTGCCGCTGGCTCTGGCTCAGGCCAGCCGGGAGCCCGTTACGATCCTGCATTTCGATCCGACGGAGGATTTTTATATCTACGGGATGTTCACATCACCCGAATCTTTCCGGAAGGAAGAGAAATTCCTTCTTGAATGCATCCGGAAAGCGTATCGTGAAATGGATCGATACATGAAGCGGACCACACAGCGGTGATCCGGGCGCTGATGCCATTGCAGATTCCACAGCGATTTCCTTCTCGTGATAATAACTTTTGGTTATAGTGTGTATGAAGAATTCAGAATTGCAGTCCGATCGGAGAATTTCTATAATAAAGCCAACAGGATACCACGGTGACACCGAACCGTGTTCAACAATCGATCAGAAAAAGAGAGGACTCCTATTATGAAAAAGATTTCCCGTCGTAATTTTCTTCGTGTCGCCGGCCTTGCCGCTGCCACCGGCATGATGACCGCCTGCGGCGGCTCTAACAGCACGTCTGCCACCTCTGCAGGCAGCACCGCATCCGGTGCAGCCGCTTCCAGCTGGCCGGATGGCGATGTGACCATCTATGTTACCGCAGGCGCAGGCGGAAGTTCCGATACGATCGTCCGTCAGTTTGTGGAGCGCATGAAGAAGATCACCGGACAGAACATCATCGTTGTCAACGATACCACCGGCGGCAACAGCGTTGCCTACGAGACGGTCCGCAACGCAAAGCCCGACGGCCTGACCCTGCTGGGTTATCACGGCGGCCTGTGCGTCCAGTATGCATCCGGCCAGTATTCTCACTCGCTGGACGAGTTCACCGTTGTCGGCTCCCTGACTTCCAGCGATCGTATCGGCTACGGCATTTTTGTGAATGGCAAATCCGAGTTCAATACCTGGGACGATTTCGTGCAGTACGCAAAGGCACATCCCAACGAGCTGACTGTTGGCGTTGAGACCAACAATGCCGACCACCTGCTGGAGATCCTGCTGGAGCAGCGTTTTGGCTACCAGCTGTCCATTGTTTCCGCCGGTTCCAATGCAGAAAAGATCCCGCTGCTGATGGGCGGCAATCTGGATGTCTGCCTGCTTTCTCCTTCCGGCGTGACCGACTATGTTGCCAGCGGCGATCTGAAGTGCCTGTGCCTCTTTGGTGAAGAGACGCTGGACGACCTGATGCCTGGCGTTCCCTGCTTCAAGGATATGGGTGAGGACCCCGAGCTGCTGTCCATGTTCTTCTATCTGGCCGGTCCTGCCGGTATCCCGGATGAGATCGCCGAAAGCATCAACAGCGTGCTGGAAGAGATCAGCCATGACGACACCATCTATGATGTGATGTCCAACTATGCCATGAACTGGACCTGGGAACCTCTTGAAGATGTCCGCGCTCATGCACATGAGATGCAGCAGCAGTATGTGGATGCCTACGCACTGCTGAAGTGATTCTCAGCTGAATTTTTTCTGCTCAGGCAGGCGTTGGGTAAAACTGGCGCCTGATTTTATCGGAAGGGGTCCTATTTATGACAAAAGACAGAGGAACCGGATTGATTGCTCTGGTGATGGGAGCTGCGATTGCCGTCATGACCAGTCAGCTCCCGCCCAGCACGATCCAGGGCGATATCGGTCCTGCAGTGTTCCCTTATTTTTCGGCCGGTCTGCTGATGTTCTGCGGCGCAGGCCTGCTCATTACCGGCAGCCAGAAAGAAGCATCCATCTTTGATAAGCGTGCCCTGAAGCGGCTGGCACTGATCTTCGGTGTGGTTCTGCTGTACTGTATCGTCATGAGTTACATCGGCTTCCTCGTGCCGACAGTCGTGATCTTCTTTGTCCTGACCACCATGTTTGCAGAGGATGCAGACGTAGCCTGGTGGAAGCGGCTTCTGTACTCCGTTGTCCTGACGCTGGTCATCTACCTGCTGTTCCACAACGTTCTGAACCTGAAGCTGCCCACCAACCAGCTGTTCTGATGAGGTGTATGGAATGAGCACATTTATTGCAGCTTTTGTTGAATTTCTGAATCCGCTTACCATCCTGCTCACGCTGGTCGGCTGTCTGGTCGGCATGGTGCTTGGCGCGATCCCGGGTCTTGCCGGTGGTACGGCCATCACCGTTCTGCTCCCTCTGACCTACGCCATGAATACCAATATGGCCATGGCAATGCTGATGGGCATCTATATCGGCGGCGATTCCGGCGGCTACATCGGTTCGATCCTTCTGGGCATTCCGGGCACTTCGGCCAACGTGGCAACGGTTTATGATGGCTATGAGATGACCAAAAAAGGTCAGGTCACCAAGGCTCTGAGCATTGCAACGGTCTCCAACTTCATGGGCACCCTGCCCAGCCTTCTGGTCGCAATGCTTGCCTGCCCGGTGATTGCTGCTCTGGCTGTCAAAATGGGTCCGTGGGAATATTTTGCTCTTGCATTCATGGCCATCACACTGGTGGTCTCGCTCTCCAAGGGCAAAATGCTGAAAGGTTTTATCGGCGCAGCACTCGGCCTGTTCATCACCCAGATCGGTTATTCACCCATCTCTTCTACCCCGCGCTTTACCTTCGACTCGTTCTATCTGGCAGGCGGTTTCAACACTCTGACCGTCCTGATTGGTCTGTTCGCCGGCAGCATGATCATGATCGACTATGCAACAAAGAACGGTAGCAACAAAAACAACTTCAATCAGAAGATCGAAAAGTTCTATTTTCCGGGCAAGGAAATCCTGGAAAACAAGTTCAACATTCTCCGTTCTTTCCTGATTGGTCTGTTCATCGGCTTCCTGCCCGGTATGGGCCCGGCGCTGTCCAATGTGGTTTCCTACAGCACTGCAAAAAGCAGCTCGAAGCACCCCGAAAAGTTCGGCACCGGCTGCGAAGAGGGTGTGTTTGCCCCCGAGGTTGCAAACAACGCTTCCATCGGCGGTGCGATCATCCCGATGGTCTCTCTGGGTATTCCCGGCGACGGCACGACCGTCCTGCTGCTCAGCGCTCTGAGCATCCACGGCATTTATGCCGGTCCCCTGCTGCAGAAGAACAATCCCACTCTGGTCAGCATGATCTTCGTTGCAGGCATCATCTCCGCAATTTTTGCTCTGATCATCCAGATCATCGGCATCCGGTATCTGCCGGCCGTGCTGAATGTGCCGTATCACTTCCTCTATCCTGCGATCCTGATCATCAGCTTCATGGGCGTATATGCAAATACCTGCAATATGTTCTCCATTTTCTCCATCCTGCTCTTCGTTGCGCTGGGCATCTGGATGACCTATGCCGACATTCCTGTCACTCCTTTTGTGCTCTCTTTCGTGTTAGGCACAACGCTGGAGACCAATTTCCGCAATGCGATCAGCTATGCACATGGCGACTGGACCAGCTTCTTTACCCGTCCGGCTTCCTGCATCCTGCTGCTCCTTGCAGCCGCATCGGTGCTCTCTCCTCTGGTAAAGGACGCCATCGCCAGAGCCAAGGCAAAAAAGAGCACTGCCGCTGCCGAATGATACAGGGAGACATCTGCCAATGAAAGACCAATATCATGCTTATCTCAAACGCCGCGAGGAGATAAAGCGGCATCCATTCGGAAGCATCTGGCTCGAACAGACTTCCCGTTACCTCCATCCCTTCCAGATCTTCGGCAACGTATGGTATGTCGGCGACAGCTGGGTCTGCGTGCATCTTATCGACACCGGAGACGGACTGCTCCTGATCGATTCCGGCAACTGCGGTGCTACCGCAATGTTGGTGCAGGCGATCTGGGAAGCCGGTTTTGACCCTGCAGATGTCCGCTGGATCATTCACTCCCATGGTCATGTGGACCACATCGGCGGTGCCAACTTTTTCAAACAGATGTACGGCACAAAGCTTCTGCTTTCTGCGCCCGATGCCGAGATGTTCCGCGAACAGCCGGAGCTTTCCATGATCTGGGATTCGCATTCCGATCTGGATCAGCTCTTTGTTCCGGATCAGGAGATCAGGGATGGCGACATCCTGATGTTCGGAAACACCGCCATTCGTTTTGTGATGGTTCCGGGACATACTGCTGGATGCCTTGCCATGTTCTTTGACGCAACAGACGGTGAAAGATCTGTCCGCTGCGGTTATTACGGCGGTTTCGGTTTCAACACCCTCACGGATGACTATCTGACGGAAATCGGTGACATCAGCTTCCAGATGCGCAAAAACTATCTGCGTTCTCTTGAAAAAGTCTGGGATGAACCGGTCGAGCTTTTCCTCGGGAACCATTGTGTGGACAACGACCTTTTTGCTCATCGCCTGCAGCAGATCAAAGGCACTTCCGAAGGGAACCCCTATCTTGACTCCACCGCATGGAAAAAATATCTCCAGAAGAAGCATCACGAACTTCAGAAACTGTATCCTGAACTTTCCAATGCTGCTGCTATCTGATCTATTTTGCCCGCCTTATGAAAGGCATCCTGCCTTTCATTTGAGTTTTTTCTCCGTTTCTTCTAAAGCGGCCAACGCCCGGATGAGTAACTTTCATCCGGGCGTTGGCTGTTTTTGTCACATATGATTTCATAGTATCGGAGTTTACAATGCCTGCAATGTATCCTGATACCACTTCATATATTCTTATATTCATCGTTGCTATGTCATTTGCACTTCTATGTAAATTTGTACATCCTGCTGCATTCTCATGGCAAAAGGGTGAGTAAAGGGTGAGTGTTCTCTCCCATCTAGCCCACACAACAGAACAAAAAAGCAAAGCCGCCTATCGAAGAGAAGTTCTCTCTTTCGATAGACGGCTTTAATTTTTGCTTTAAATTTTTCAACTTATTTAGGCTGAATTGTCTCCAAAGTCCCTTTCCGCTGCTTATGTATCAACTTCTTGCCCTTCTAACCGAAGAATCGGCTTAACATTGCCAGCAGCATCGAAGAATCTCATTTCAGTACCCGGAAAAGCTGAAATCAGAGCATTCTTCATCTCTGGTTCATCTTTGAACACTTCCATCCAGACCGAAAAGAAGCCATCAGCAACCGCTGTCCTGACAATTTGGTCTTTTATCGCAACTTTTCCATCTGTTAGCTTCAGTTGATTCCAGTTTTGCGACGAATAATTTGCTTCCGCAAAAGTTCGATTTCTTTCTCTAAATCTTCTGTCTTTGTTTCCAGCTCTCGGTACATTTCCCAATTTTACCAAATCAAAAAGATTTTTTGCTCGTTGATTTTCTTCTCCACTAGGGTCTAATTCCATCAGCTTTTGCTGATTTACGCTGGGAATTCCTCCGACATAACTATATGCCAATTCAGTATTATCCTCATCTGGCCATAGATAACTTTTCTTGTTGTCTTGCTTGCCTTCCTTGTATTGCAGTATTTACACGCCAAAAGAAGATTTTTCTAATCAGTTACAGCTCCACCCGTTGATTTTGATATGCTATGTTCTACTTCCGGCATATGAACAATGCTCATTCCGCAGTAAGAGCAATACAAACCAATCCGGTCGCCCAGATATGGCAGTGCATCATGATAGTCAGCTATCATTTCATAGGGTGAATTGCCCTTATTCACCGGCCTCATTGTTTTTCACTTCCTGCTCTTTTACCAAATTTTCCTGTTCGATCAATGCCAGATATGCCGGATTTTCACTATACAGAGCTTCCAGTTCATTCATTTTCTTACGCAGTGTAGCCAAATCTTTTTCCGATTTCGACTGTTGCAACGCAATCAGATATTCCTTTGTTGCCTCATACATTTTGCGTTTCTTTTCGCTGTACTGCGGCATCTCAACGCCCATAACGTCCTCTGCAATGTCTTCGATGCTTTCCCCTGAATACTCGCTATCCAGTGTCTGATCCAGTGTAATGAGTTCGCCTTCTTCCAAAGACTGAATGATAAAAGGCGAATGCGTTGCACATATAAATTGAATCTTAGGGAATAACTGTTTCAGGATATTGATGATTTTCCGTTGCCATGTCGGATGTAAGCTCAGATCAATTTCATCAATTACAACGATACCCGGTGTATTTTTCAGAGTATCGCCTTTCTGATAAGGGTTAAGGATACACATTCTGGCTGCAATATCCAGAATGATCTTTATGACATTCCGATAGCCATCGCTTAGACTTGTAAAAGGCACAACGGTTCCATCTTCCGTCTGAAGTGCCACGATTTCATCCGTATAACGCGTGGAGAATATTACTCGTTCTCCCGGTGCCAGTTCATCCGTGAAAGCCATATTTACTGCATCCAAGATGGCATCATATCCTATACTCTGCAATTTAAAAATTTCACCCAGATATAATAATCGTGATCCAAAGCCTCTGAGTCGAAAGACTCAGGGGCTTTTTCATGTCTGGAGGTGAGCACTTTGTTATTCCGCACCATCACTATCATTATTACCATCGTATTTTAAAGCGCAGCT